>VTLG01010901.1_pt1 | contig 154828 bp, 186 predicted proteins | sample 4694571 | NCBI WGS metagenome assembly VTLG01 (sample SAMN12604809, study PRJNA352737) | marine metagenome | biome: ENVO:00000447; feature: ENVO:00000209|ENVO:00000569|ENVO:01000036; material: ENVO:00002151; isolation source: viral sequences binned using virsorter ... | reverse complement strand
AATATTCTCATCGCTATGGCAAAACTCATTCTTGTCTTAGACCACTGCTAGAAGCAAAAGATATTATGCCATCAGCAGACTTTACCAACCATACACCATTCGCATTTGCAGGTCCCGATGAGTTTAAATATGACACAAGCATTGACACTTTTACTGCTTACAAGAATTACATTAGCAGCAAACCTTGGGCTGCATCTAATTATCTTCGTGACCCATCCAGAAAACCGCATTGGATGTCATGATTAAATCAGATAAGTTATTAAGAATACTACTAACGGTTAAACATAAACCAAAACCTAAGTATCCTCCTACAAGGAAATCTTACAACATACACACGTACGGATAATGGTTCATATAAAAGATAATCCAGATGGTTCTTTTGAGGTTGTATGGGATGAAAATGACCCAGAAGAAGCAATATTCAATACATGGTCTAAGCAAGACTTCATTGATTACTTGAAAAAAAGAATGGAAGAAGATAAATATTCAGAGGAACAACAGCAGCAGTAATGGCAAACAAAGGATTACAATTTGAAGACGCAGTAATGTATGTTGCTAAAGATAGAATTACAGAAGCAAGAAGTAGAGAAGATGAAGCAGAATATAAACGTGCATCACTAAAATGGGATGCTATTCCAAGTAATATAAAAACAACAGCAGAGAAAATTATTGATGGTATTCTACCAAGAAATCCTGTAGATCAACAAACTTTCTATAAATCTTTCAAAAAAATGTCTGGTGGTGGAGAAGAACCAAAGACAGATATTAAATTTATGATTGGAACTAAGAAGTACAAATGTTCTATGAAATGGGGTAAATCATTTCAACTTACAAGTGCAGGTATAGAGAAATCTATTTTAGTATTTCAGAGAGTTTTACAGAAAAGTTTAAGAGAATGTTCTGGACAAGAAGGAAGTAGAGAAGCATTAGGTTATATTCAATCAATGTTAGAACAGATTGCTGATGAATTTGAAAATGCAACTGGCACTATGGATCAACCAACAGCAAAAAGAAAACTTGCTGATACTAAAAAGACAGGTGGATTACAAGAACAATTTACAAATGTTTTAGGAACTAGAAAAGATCCTCAGGTATCAGATTTATATACATGCTTTAAAAGAAATCTAACAAGAGAATGTATGACAGGTGAACTACTGTTTAATAAAGATGATCGTGCTGCAGACCATTTGTTTACAGAGAACGGTCTTAAACCTATAGACAATAAAGCAGTAGATGAAATTATGAGTTTAGCAGGTGTTCGTCTTGCTTTGAAAGGACGTGGTAAAGATCCCTCGACAGGAATAAGAAGGAATGCTATAGTAATAAGGTACGAAGTATAGACACTTAAAAAAGTGGCACACTAAAAGTATGATACTGACTAAAGGCGGTTATAATAATGTCATAGACACAGATGACATGCCCAACAAACACATAGACCACTTAGAAGATATTATTTTTTCTGGTCGTAGGAAGGCACTTGCTGCTGTCAATGACGTTATGAACAAACCTCATATTAGCGTCAAGTGGGATGGTGCACCTGCTATTGTATTCGGCACTAATCCTGAGAATGATCAGTTCTTTGTTGGAACTAAATCTGTATTCAACAAAAGAAAGGTCAAAATTTGTTATTCTTACTCTGATATCGATGAACTTTACAAAGGGGATGTTGCGGACATTCTTCGTTTATGCCTTCGCCACCTTCCTCGCATCGGTGGCATTGTCCAAGCTGACTGGTTGGGGGTCGGTGGGGGTCGTGTTTATTGTCCTAATGTTGTGGAATATCGTTTTCCCCGCCAAGTTCCTGGTCATATTCTCCTTGCTCCACATACTACTTACACAGAGGTCTCTCCAGATGCTGTTGGGGTCAATCATATTAATATTGGTTCTGAGTCTGGTGCTACCTTTTTAGGCACTAACGATTGTTCAGCATATATTGAAAAACTTCCTAAGTTTCAATGGAGAGATTTCATTCTTGAAGTTATGAGAAGTCAAGTTCCTTCAGAAAAAGCACGTTCACATATCTGTAAGCACGTTAATAAATACATACGAGAGGGTGAAATGCCTAGTGCTAAAAACCTCCTTAAGTCTTTACCTGATAAATATAAAGGAGAAGTGAATCTTAGCACATTTAAAGTGTGGCATATGATCTCTCAACTGAAACAGCGTCTACTAGACAACATCACTGTCGTTAGTGAAATCGAAACTTATATCGATGGCAAACCTTCTGCTCATGAAGGATTTGTTGTTGCAGGTGAAACACCATATAAACTTGTAGATCGTATGACTTTTAGCAAAGCAAACTTCAATCTTAGTAAATATTGGACGAATGAAAAAGTTTAGTGCTTTCCTAAACGAAGCTCAAAGATCTTTTGCTGCACAAGCAGCAGAGAAACTTAACCTATCGCATGTAGGGTACGGTAAGTATGCCGATGCGTCTGGTAAAGTTACACACTTTAGTAAGGATGGTAAGTTAGTTCCTATAACACAAAAACAAGGAGGGACAGGAACACAAAATGGAGGAGAAGAAACGGAAGGAGGCGAGGGTCAGATCGATAAAGGTAGCATATCTATTACTTTTGGAAGATTTAATCCCCCGACTACAGGACATGAAGCACTCATTAAGAAGGTAGCACAATCTGCAAAACAAAGTGGAGGAGAATATAGAATTTATCCTTCAAGAACTCAGGATCCTAAGAAGAATCCATTAGATGCAGGTTCTAAAATTAAATTTATGAAACAGGCATATCCTGATCATAAAGCAAACATCATTGATAATGAAGAGATGAGAACTATCTTTGATGTTCTTACTACAATAGACTCAGAAGGTTATAGTAATGTTGAGATTGTTGTAGGAGGAGATAGAGTATCTGAATTTAATTCATTAGCAACAAAATATAATGGTGACCTATACAAATTTGATGATATTAAAATAACATCTGCAGGTAATAGAGATCCAGATGGAGAAGGTGTAGAGGGTATATCTGCATCTAAGATGAGAAAAGCAGCAACAGATGGAGACTCAGAAGCATTTAAGAAAGGACTTCCAAAACCTTTATTAAAAGGTAAAGGTGGAGAAGAACTTTTCAATACGTTGAGAGGAGCAATGGGAGTCCAAGAAGAGTTTGACGACTTCGCAGATGCCTCTGTTCAACTTTATGAAATAGCACCGAAACTAGATCCAGAAGGTCTAAGGGAAGCATACTTTGAAAACAATTTATTTGAGGTAGGAACTTATGTCGAGAACATCAACACAGGGATCGTTGGTAAGGTTGTTAGCAGAGGTAGCAATTATATCATCTATATTGATGAGTCTGATCATATATTTCGCAGTTGGTTAAAGGATCTATGTGAAGTAAATAACATAAAATTCTTTAATTTTAAACCTGCTGGTCTCATGGGTACACCAGAACTTACTAATTATATGAAGAGATTGACACCAGGAGAGTTCATAAAGAAGATAAATAAAAAGGATAAGGCTACTGCAAAACAATGAAACCAAGTTTAACAAGAGATGATTTACCCGATATGTCTGCAGCGTACAATGAAATTTGTAGGTTATCGGAAAAGAAACTTGACCCAGTGGGGAAAGAAGACGGAGATGTAGATAACGATGGTGATAAAGATTCATCAGATAAGTATCTCATGAAACGTCGTAAGGCAATATCTAAAGCAATTAAAAACGAACATCATCAAAAGGATGCTGATGGTAAAGTTATTGAGCATGACGATGAGGAATCACCAGGTACACCTAGTTCAGTAGAAGAAGCTGCAGCACATATTACTGAACTTAGTAAAAAGACTCTGGGTAGTTATGTAAAGAAGGCAAGTAAAGAAACCAGAGGAAACATGATGGCAACACAGCATGGATCTGGTATACCAAAAAAAGCAAAGGATATAAAACTTAAGCAGGTCAGTAAAAGACTGAAGGGTATGGAGAAAGCAGGTGAGAAGATGGCAGAAGAAACAGTAGAAGAGGGTATGGCAACTCCTGAGTCTGGAACTGGTAAGTATTATAATGAAAAGAAACCAACTGCTATGCAGATGGCAAAGAGAGAGAAGATGAAAAAGGTTAAAGCACTCACTGATGCAGGTAAGCATAAAGAGGCAAGTGCATTATATAAGTCAGAAGAAAAAATCGTAGATGTTTTATCTCCAGAAGAATTAGAAAGAGTAGCTCAAATTTCTAAGGAGTATGACGAGAATCTTCAAAAAGAAGGTATGAAATATGGTTTAACTAAAGGAACTGGTAAACCAGGTGGTGCTATGAAAGCATACTTAGATAATAAGGCAAAGAAGTTAGAAGCAGAAAAGAAAAAGCAGAAACCAGAGTATGCTAACAATCCTGCATTTGGCGATCCTTCACATCATTCTAACGCTAAAAAGTGATGCTACTATCATTTAATCAACTACAAGAAAAGAAAAAGACAACCAAAGTTATTATCAATCCTAAGAAGGAAGATGTAATGGAAAAGTCTGATGGTTTGAAAAAGAACCATGGAGAGGATTGTGATTGTCTAAAGTGCGAACAAAAACGTCGTGCAGATGATGTAAATGACGGTCCTGATATTGCTAATGAAGAACTTAAGATGACTAGGAAAGCATATTCCAAGATTCATAAAGACTTCAGAAGTGATATGAAGAATCCTAGAACTACAAAGTACGTGCCAGGCAAAGGAACAGTTTCAATGCCAGTTAAGTTTGTAGAAGAAGGACATAAATCTTGTGGTGAAGGGCAATACTATTGCTATGATGACAAGAAATGCAAACCTATACCTGAGGGATACAAAGAAGGTAAAGATGGTATGCTAGTCAAGGAAGCAAAGTATGAAGCAGGTGCATCAAACTATGGTAAGATGTCTATCAGAAATAAAAGAGCAGTTGGATATGGTGGTAATGCTGCACCTCCAGAAGAGAGACGCAAAGCACATGATGAGAGGATGAAGAAGCATAAAGCAATGAAGAAAGAATCAGTTGAAGGATTCAAACGCTTTGTAGAGTGTTGGAAGACTCATAAAAAAGTTGGTATGAAAATGAAGGGTGGTAAGTTGGTAAATGATTGTCGTCCTAAGAATGAGGAAAAGAGTTATTACTTAGACAAAGAAGCAGAACAACGAGCACAACAAAAGGCACGGTTTAAGGCACAAAATAAAGAAGCAGCAAAAGAAAGAGCAGCAGCAAAAAGAAGAAAAGAAAGAAATAACCTTAGAAGACAAGGAAAGTATGGTGCTGTTGGTGGATATTATGTAACCAAACACATGGAAAGAGAAGGAGTAGAGACATATATAAAGAACAACGATCAAAACATTTATGATAGTCAGAAAGAAGTTTCAAACCAAAGCAATCAAAGCAGCAAAAACGAAACTTCAATCTTATCAGAAAAAGATACTGCACTTGACATAGTAAAGAAAAACATCATTGCTAAGTATGGCAAAGGTGCAATCATGAGAAAAGGTAGCAACCAACCTAAGAAGGTTAGGGGTGCAAAGTCCACTGCGGGAACTGGTAAGTATCTACAGAAAGCAAAAGCAAAAGCACAACTCAAATCGGATGCAAAGGAGATGGGTTACGGTGATGATACGAAAGGTTATATAGAGACAAGAGCAAGATATGGTAGTAAAGAAAACATGAAAAAAGGTAAAGGACTTGGAACATGATAGACGAAACTACTGCCTTAAAAAATGAACTTATTGCCAAAGCTCAGGCAAAACATGGTGAAGTAAAAGCAAAGAGGTATCAGGAAGTAATGGCAAAAGGTAAAGCAGCTAAAGAAAAGTTATACAAAGACACTAAAGAGAAAGGAGTACGCTTCTACGACAAGAAGGGATCTGGTTACATGAAGGACGGTAAAAAGAAATACGATTAGAGCCTATATATTTTAGACCTTAATTTAGAATCATGATTGGAAAATTTTTAATGCCTCTGGCATACAAAGTAATCGATTCTGCTGTCAAAAAAATACCTGATGATGCAGAACTCGGAGAAAAACTTATAGAGATCTGCCTATTGATCATAGGAAAGGCAGTTAAGCTTACCAAAACGACTGCTGACGACGCTCTATTTGAAAAAGTAAAAGAAGCACTTGCTACAAAAGAATAACGCTCACAAGCGATTTTAAAGGGGTCTTAGAGACCCTTTTTCTTATAAATAATACTAGGAATTTTACGATCTTAGGAGTATAGAACATGGCACTTTATGGTGTTACCGACGCTGACGAAGCAAAACCGAAGTGGGCGGTGAGAGGAAGTGGTGTAGACCCTTCAAATATATTTGCAACCTCATCTGGTTGGGTATTGCGTCATTACAAGAACGCTGCTAAAACTGAATATTGGGACGAGATTCTTGTCGCAGTTGATGGTTTAGTCGGTGCAGGTGGTAGAGGAACTAACACTCTTGGTAACGCTGATATTACTGCTGTGTTCTTTGAGGAGTCAACTTACGCTGCTTCTGCAACTGGAACAGTTGTTGTTATCTACAACGAGCAAGTTGACGTAACAAATGGTGCAACACTTGTAGTTACCAACACTACAGATAGTGCATCTATTACTGCAACTGCTGCTGCACAGACTTCAACAAACCGTGTTGAATTTACATTCACATGTGCTGCTGCAAGTAAGGTACATACTATTGGTGCTCAGACAATATCTGGAACCATTGTTGACACTGGAACATCAACAGCATCTGACAAGGTATTCGTATTAGGCGATACTATCGGTGCAGGCGGTTCTGGTTCTACTAAGACTATAACTACAACATAATAATTAAATGAAATTTGACGAACTGAATGAGTCTAACTACATTCTGTTCGCCATAAAGCATTATGAAAATCCTCACTGTGTAACCAGAGAGGACTTCGATGAAGATATGAAACGCTTCAAGTATCTGAAAAGACTCTTGAAGCGATATGTGAGAGGTGGTCCGTTGAGGACTCATCTAATTATAAATCACCTCATAATCTTATATAATGTTTTTGGTGAATCAGCGACTCCCTTATTATTCTTTCGATTAGAAAGAGAATATTGGTGTTACTTGAAGACATTCCTACTATTTTTAAATAAATATCCCGTAGGTATGTTACCAAAATTACCTATAGATGATGATATACAAGACGAATTAAAACACTTATGACTTTAATGACTGCTGGTACTGGAGGATTTAGTGGTAGTGCTGCTGCCAAAGGTCCTAATGCGGGTTTTGATCCTGTCATAAAGTTTCGTAAGAAAATTCAGAAAAGAAAAGCGAATGAAAAGTGTTGTGAAGAGGTGAGTGAGTCTAAGGAAAATCCAAGACAACCTTCAAGACTATTTCAGTATAAAGTAAATATCCCCGAAGTCGGTGAGACAGTAATCTATGCTAACTCTCCTGCCGAACTTGCTCGTAAATTACGCATGGTCATAGCACCTGCACACAGGGGTAGTATCAGCATAGAAAGAATTCTTCCTGCTAATGCAGCGAAGTTCTTCTACGATAAACGCATGAAACATATGCGTAACGTTCAAGAACAAAACGATGCAGCAATGAAAAATACAATGGCAACCAATAAGATTGCTATAGAGAAGAAAAAGATAATGCTTAAAAAACAAGAATTGCAAAAGCAATTACAAATGAAAACATCTCAGTTGAAGAAGCAGGCAAGAGTGGGAGCAGAAATGGACGCAACTAGATGAGGCAATGTCTGATATTAATTCAGCAATAATAGAAAGACTCGAAAGAGTCGTTGACACTCTTCAAGAAAACTCTGTGAAGATGGGTCAACTTCTTGCTGTACATAACGAAAAACTAGATAAGCAAGACAAAATAGATGAAGTCTTATTTGAGAAGATTGACCGTCTACATTCTGATCTTAATCGTGAAACGAATCAAATAAAAAAGGGGTGCGAACGTGATATACGCAAAGTTGATGACCGTCTCAGACTCATGGAAAAGAAAATGTGGAGCATATTTGGTGCTCTTTCTATTATTTCTTTCCTCGTGTCTCCAATCGGACAGAAATTTATTCAAAAAACAAACTTGACAAATACTTCTAATGCAAGTATGATAGAACTGCCTAAAGCAGATCGACTTGTCTGAATTTGTTGATGCTCATTATGTAAGTTTACTGTCAGGCAGACTAGATAAATTTACAAGAAAAAAGAACGATCTTTACAACTTCCGTTGTCCTTATTGTGGTGACTCTCAAAAGCACCGTAATAAAGCAAGGGGGTATTTTTTTCGTCTAAAATCAGACATGGTATACAAATGCCACAACTGTGGTGTTGGTAGGACTTTGCCTAATTTTTTAAAGGATCAAGCACCAGACCTCTACGATGAATACATCATGGAGAGGTATAGAAAAGGAACTACAGGTAAAGGATCTTATGTTCCTAAACCAAAATTTAAGAAACCTGTTTTTAAAAAACAAGGAGATCTGAAAAGTATTTCTGATCTAAATAATGAGCACACTGCAAAAAAATATTTAAGTGAAAGACAAATTCCTCGACAATTTTATAAAGAGATCTTCTACACAGAAAGATTCTGTACTTGGGTTAACGAGCAAAAACCATCGTTTGAAAAGGGATCGAAAGATCACCCTAGGATCATTCTCCCCTTCAGAGATCAAAACGGAGAGTGGTTTGGATTCCAAGGAAGATCCCTTAGAGTAGAAGATAAACTGCGTTATATTACTATCATGTTGGACGAGTCTAAGACAAAGGTCTTTGGATTAGACAGAGTTGACTTTAAAAAAAGATCTTATATTACAGAAGGTCCTTTTGATAGTTTGTTTCTTGATAACGCAATAGCTATGGCAGGTTCTGATGTAGATTGGAACTTGATACAAGGTAAAAAAGTTGTTTTCGTGTATGACAACGAAAGAAGAAACAAAGAAATCATTGATAGAATGAAGAAAGTTATTGACAAAGGTTATGAAATCGTGATATGGCCAATGAATCTAGAGGAGAAAGACCTCAATGATATGCATTTGGCTAGACATGATGTTAAATCTTTGGTAGAATTAAACACTTACAAAGGATTACAAGCACACATTAAACTTAGCGAATGGAAACAGGTATGACAAAGGAAATCAACGTCACCAAAAGAAATAGAGAGACAACTCCCCTCGACCTTAATAAGGTTCATAGAATGGTAGAACTCGCGTGTGAGGGTCTTGCAGGGGTCTCTGAGTCTGCTGTAGAAATAAACAGTGGTCTACAATTTTTTGATGGTATTAAGACGAGTGATATCCAAGAAATTCTTATTAGATCTGCTAATGATCTAATCTCTCTAGAACATCCTAATTATCAATACGTTGCTGCAAGACTATTATTGTTTAGTCTTAGGAAGGCAGTATATAATGGTCATCCAGACGGGCATCCTGTGCTCCTTGAACACGTTAAAAAGTGTGTGGAGAGTGGTGTGTATGATAAAACTATTGTTGATAAGTTTACAGATGAAGAGTGGGGGAAACTAGACAGTTTCATTGACCATGATCGTGATTACTTGTTCACATATGCTGGCATTCGTCAGGTAGCAGATAAATATCTTGTACAAGATCGTTCAACAGGAGAGGTCTATGAGACTCCTCAGTTCATGTATATCATGGTTGCTGCAACTCTCTTTCAAGATGACGATAAATTTTATAGACTAGATTACATTAAAAAGTATTACGATGCCATTTCCAAACACAAACTCAACATCCCAACACCAATCATGGGGGGAGTCAGAACACCAATCAGACAATTTGCCTCATGTGTTCTTGTTGATGTTGATGACACCCTCGATAGCATTTTTAGCAGCGACATGGCTATTGGCAAGTATGTTGCACAAAGGGCGGGCATCGGTATTAACGCAGGTAGAATCCGTGGGATCAACAGCAAAATCAGGGGTGGAGAAGTTCAGCACACTGGGGTTGTCCCTTTCCTCAAAAAGTTTGAAAGCACTGTCAGGTGCTGCACTCAAAATGGCATCCGTGGTGGATCAGCAACTGTCCACTTCCCAATCTGGCACCAAGAAATAGAAGACATTATTGTTCTTAAGAATAATAAAGGTACAGAAGATAACAGAGTAAGAAAATTAGACTATAGTATTCAGTTAAGTAAACTATTTTACAAGAGGTTTACTGAAAATGGTAAGATAACTTTATTCTCACCACATGACGTTCCTGATTTATTTGATACATTTGGTTTACCAGAGTTTGATGAATTGTATGAACAGTATGAAGCAGACGAGTCTATTCCAAAGACTACTATAGGTGCACAAGAACTTATACTTGCTCTCTTAAAAGAGAGATCAGAAACAGGTCGTCTATACTTGATGAATATAGACCACTGTAATAGTCACTCATCATTTAAAGACAAAGTTAGTATGAGTAATCTATGTCAAGAGATCACTCTACCTACAGATCCTATCCAACACATAGATGGATCAGGTGAGATCGCTTTGTGTATCCTATCTGCTATCAATATCGGTAAGATCAATAGATTAGATGAACTTGATGAACTATGCGAATTAGCAGTTAGAGGACTAGATGCATTGATTGATTATCAACAGTATCCTGTTGCTGCTGCTAAAGCAAGCACACTCAATCGTAGATCACTTGGTATAGGTTATATTGGTTTAGCACATTATCTTGCTAAGAATGGTGCTAAGTATGACTCAGAGAAAGCATATGACTTAGTTCATAAGTTAACTGAGAGATTTCAGTTTGCATTGCTACATGCATCATGCCAACTTGCTATGGAGAAAGGACCTTGCGGATATTTTGGAAAGACAAAATATGCTGATGGAATTTTACCCATAGATACATATAAGAAGGACGTAGATGAAATAATCTCTAATGACCTATCATGTGATTGGGAGCATCTCAGATCTCGGATTCAGCAGTACGGACTCAGGCACAGCACGTTGTCCGCACAGATGCCTTCGGAGAGCAGTTCCGTTGTGTCAAACGCAACAAATGGAATCGAGCCTCCTAGAGATTTCTTGTCCGTTAAAAAATCAAAGAAAGGACCCCTTAAGCAAATTGTTCCGTCTTTTACTACGCTAAAGAACAACTACACATTGTTGTGGGATATGCATAGTAATGAAGGATACATTAATGTAGTCGCTATTATGCAGAAATTCTTTGATCAGGCAATCAGTGGTAACTGGAGTTACAATCCAGAGAATTATCCTGACAATGAAGTTCCTGTTTCAGTAATGGCGAAAGACTTCCTTACCACATATAAGTATGGTTGGAAGACATCTTACTATCAAAACACATACGACTCCAAGAAAGATGGAGACGATGAACCCTCTAATAATGTTGACCAGTTGATTAACGAACTACTAACTACTACCGAGGAAGAAGATTGTGACAGTTGCAAAGTCTAAAAACGTAGATGGAATGACCGTATTTAACAAAAACAAAGTAAACACAAAGAAACAACCAATGTTCTTTGGACAACCACTAGGAGTTCAAAGATACGATGAATACAAATATCCAGTATTTGATAAACTAACTCAACAACAACTAGGATATTTTTGGAGACCAGAAGAGGTTTCATTACAAAAAGATAGATCAGATTATCAAACATTAACACCAGAACAAAAACATATCTTTACTTCTAATCTTAAGTATCAGATCATGTTAGACTCTGTACAAGGACGTGGTCCTGGTATGGCATTTATTCCTTACTGTTCTCTACCTGAGTTAGAGGCATGTATGGAAGTTTGGGGTTTCATGGAAATGATACACTCCAGATCATACACATACATAATCAAGAATGTATATCCCGATCCTAGCGAGGTCTTTGATACTATACTAGATGATGATAACGTCATGGAACGTGCTTCATCTGTTACAGAATCCTACGATGACTTTATTAATCATGCACATGAGTATGATAACTGTCAGATGTGGAATCTTGCTAAAGATGGTCACCCCACTGGAACTTATGACAGACGAGAACTCAAAAAGAAACTGTTCAGAGCAGTCGCTAACGTCAATATCCTCGAAGGTATTAGATTCTACGTTAGCTTTGCTTGTTCATTTGCCTTTGGAGAAAATAAACTTATGGAAGGATCAGCGAAGATTCTATCCTTAATTGCCAGAGACGAAAGTCAACACTTAGTTTTAACACAGAACATACTGAAGAAATGGGCAGATGGAGATGACCCAGAGATGCAAGAGATCTCTCAACAATCAAAAGAAGAAGTCACTCAGATGTTCAAAAAGACAGTTGATGAAGAGAAAGCATGGGCACAGTATCTTTTTAAACAAGGTAGTATGATCGGTTTGAATGATAAATTACTGTACAACTATGTTGAGTGGATTGCTAACAAGAGAATGAAAGCAATAGGTCTAGATCCAATCTATGATATACCTGCTAGAAATAATCCATTACCTTGGACTCAGCATTGGTTAAGTTCTAAAGGACAACAAAACGCACCACAAGAAACGGAGATTGAAAGTTATGTCGTCGGAGGAATCAAACAAGATGTCAAATCAGACACCTTCGCAGGATTCGCCCTCTAACACAGAGTGGTTAGATAAAGTTTATAACGACTTAGTTGAGTCTGGAAATGACTATGGTCCTAATGTAACCGATATGCTTTGGGCAACTGCTAGAAAAGAAGCACAGCAAAGATTACATGAAGACATGAGAAAGTTAAAAAAAGATAAAGATAACGTTTAAGATACCGTAAATTGTAACAACGTGAACATCATTTGTCAGGAAACTATGATATAAATATAGGTGTAGGGAAACCTATCGATTACGTTCATCCAATGCAAGGACTAGCATTACTGGTATTGCTCCTCGCTGAACATGATCCTACCCATTGGGAAATGTCGTGTGCAGAGTGGAATCAAAACAGGATTGAGATATTGAGTGATCAATATCACACACCTGATGCTAAAGAGTATCTTATAGATTACTTTTATACTAAAGTACCAGACAAAGATTGCGAAGTTTATAACATTGGACGCAAGTAAGTCGCGGAACGGAGCGTTCATCCCATTTTACTATGATTCCAATTCTAATTGCTACTAGCATTACCTGTGCCGACATTAACGATTTGGTAATTCGTGCAAACGAGTATCCAGATATTACTGCAGAGCATAGGCAAGAAGTTATTGATCTCTATCAAGACTTTGGTAAAAGACAAGGACTAGATTGTGAATGGGACGCAAACGGCTAAAGGAACGGGGCTAAAAATCCAACTACTTTAGGAGAAAAAAAATGACTGTAATTACTTACAGAGGCGTTAAATATAACGCTGAAGAATATAAGGCAAAAGTTCTTGCCGAGCAAGAGCAAAACAGAAATCACGAATTAATGTATCGCGGTTTGTCCGTGAATCGTAAGTTCGCTTCTCAGTCTTAATTTCAACTCGTAACAGGAGAACACAATGTTAAGGATCAAGGTAGGTTGGGATTACGACCTTCCAGAATTCGATCCTGAGAAGCACGATCCAGACAGAACCTTCGCATTCTTGACATATCGTGGTATACATTACGCTAAATGGGTTTGTTTAAAACTCTCTTTTCAAGCAAATTCTAATTCTTGGAAGATCACATCTTAATTTCAACACAGAATCCCTACTCCTTTACGAGTGGGGATTTTTTTGGTATAATAAATATGTTTAACTATAAGGAGAGTCATGAAAATTTTTCTAGACTGCTCTGATCCCGAACTCATTGGACAGGCATTTGAGACAGGACTTATTGATGGTGTAACAACTAACCCGTCTTTAATGTTGAAAGCAGGTGAAGATCCTAAGGAAATTCTAGCGGAGATATCCTCTATATTCCCATGGAATGCATCTGTATCTGCAGAGGTAGTAGGTGATACTGCTGACGAAATGCTGGCAATGGCAGAAGATTACATCGAGATCGGACCGAATATTACAATCAAAGTTCCATGCACTTTTGAAGGATTAAAAGCATGTCACGCATTAACTAATGATGAGGTTAATGTAAATGTAACTCTTGTATTTGATGCAGCACAAGCAATACTTGCATCTAAAGCAGGAGCAACATACGTTTCACCTTTCGTAGGAAGGGTATATGATCAATCATTCGATGGTATAGGACTCATCGAGGAGATCTCAGATGTGTTTGCAACACATGGTAGAGATACAAAAGTTCTTGCAGCGTCTATCAGAGAGACATATCAAGTCGCCAAAGCTTTTAAAGTTGGTGCTGATATTTGCACTATCCCAATTACAATATTCCATAAGATGTACAGACACATCTTAACAGACAAGGGATTAGAACTCTTTGACAAAGATTGGAAAGAACTTCAAAAATGTCTGAAGAAATAAATCGTAGATATCCTCCCTCTGGTAGAGGGCAAATGAGAAAGATCGATATCGAACCTAGGATCTTCAGACTAAAGCATGAACTCTATAATCAACATGGCGGTGCATCAAATGATTGGAAAGCAGGAGCACACTATTCACTTGATAGAGTATTACAAATCTTACAAGAATACTACTCATGAAAAAGAAAAATCTTAAAACACTAATACAAGATCTAGAACTTGCTATAGCAGAGTTAAAGTCGGAAGTCTATTCTGACCCTAACGCTTATCGCATAAGTAGTGATAGCGACCTCACTACATCATATCGTGACATCAACGACGAAGAAGCACTCTGCGATTGATTATGAAAATCCCTGGTTATATAAAGGTTCAGATTTCACTTCTGACAGTATTGATGATTTCTTCGGTTTCGTCTACTGTATTACAAATACTAACAATGGGCGAAAATATATTGGAAGAAAATACTTCTATGCCTTTAGGACTCCAAAGGGTAAGAAACGAAAAGTAAAGCAAGAATCTGATTGGAAAAAGTATTATGGATCTTGCCCAGAATTAAAAGAAGATTTAAAACTGTACGGAAAACTACAGTTTAAAAGAGAGATGATAAGCCTACATAAAACGAAGGGTCAATGCAACTATGAGGAGACCCGACAACTATTTTACCACAATGTACTTACGGAGGCTAATGAACATGGCACACCTAAATTCTACAACAGCAACATTCTCGGCAGGTACATGCGTAAAGACTATTTCAATGCTTGACAGAACCTAATACTGGCAGTATAATCTGGATCAGTAATATGGTATCCTCCATGAATAGTCTCTACGATGACGTTAAAGATATGACGTTTGATGAGATATATCTAGACATTTTAATAGATCAAATTCACGACCTTGCTTCAAGGTCTGTGGAGGATGATGGTTCGACTCCTTCCTGATTCGTTCCCTTCGGGGATTAACCATCACAAGGTAAAGACAATGAGCACAGAACAGAAGTTTTCGTCTGTCATGGACATCCTAGAGGATGCTGTTGACAGAAAGATTGTACTTGACATTCAATATCCTTTGATTTATAATCAAGTAGTTAGATTCTACGAGGATAGGGGTGTTCAACTCTATGGTGATGTAGATGAGGATTATGAAATCCTTTTATCTAAACTTGAAGCAGACCTTTTTTATTATGAAACTTGAAACAATCCTTGAGCGACATCCATATCGCTATGTGAAAGTCGGAAAACTAGATAATGGATTTCCTGACTATCGCATTCAAAAATTTAATGATTATAGTAGGAGATACAATGACATGTATCTCTTAGACAATAGCGTCCAACTGGATTATGCTATAGAGGACTTTGAATATACAAAGTGGCTCGATCCTGATCCAGAAGTAGGTGCTTACATAAAGGAAAGATGATGACCACACTAATCATTGTAGTAGTGCTTATTGCAGCAGCAGGTGCACTAATACGATACTACGACCCCCATAACTAAACACATGGATACAGTACTAACCGATTCTCTTAGAGCAGAGTTAAAACAACTCATTAACGAAGTTTTAGATGAGAGAGAACTTCAAGTAAAACTTAATGGTCCTTATGATTTCCCAGAATATGATGGGGACATTAGTATAAATACGTCAGGTCAGGATGTCATAACATTCTCCTAGTCTTTGCCAATAGACTTTAAACTAGATGGTTTTCAGCGAGATCGACATTAAATATTCCGTCGAACTATTGCTACTAAAGGGTTATGCTAAACACATAACCCTTTTTTATTGGTCTTATAAGAAATTTTTATATGACAAACCTCTTGACAAATGTAAAGAGATTATATATAATTGTAACAGTTCTTTACAAATAGTAACATGACAACAGTAACTGAATCAGGTGGAAGGCAAAACATCTACAGTGTTGAACCAAAACCTTATCTAGATGAGAACTATGAGGGATACGGTCCTAATGCCGAGAAACTCAACGGTCGTCTTGCTATGGTAGGACTCGTAGCAGGTTTTATATCATACGCTACTACAGGTAGTTTCTTCTTCGGAGGAATCTTAGGATTCTAACGATGAAATTTATTTCACAATTCACAATTAACAAACAAGAGGACACAATCATGACTCCAGAAGCAGAAAAGTTTAACGGTTGGATGGCAATGCTAGGTTTCGTAGCAGCACTAGGTGCATACGCAACAACAGGTCAAATCATTCCTGGCATATTCTAATGAAAAGTTATCCAGTACCGCTCAAAGTTGTGCCATACATCTTCATGGTGGCACTGGGCACAAGCACATTATTAAACACATACACTTCAACCTTTGTATAATCATGACAAACAAAACAAAAACAATCGAAAAGGAAAAGGTATTTGCAGAGAAGCTTAATGGCAGATTCGCAATGCTTGGCATCATAGCAGGTCTAGGTGCTTACTTAACAACAGGACAAATCATACCAGGTTTCGTATAATGAAACATTGGATATTCGCAGAAAAACTTAATGGCAGACTTGCCATGATCGGTTTCGTAGCAGCAACAGTTAACTATGTGTTATTTGGAGAAATAGCACCTGGCTTCTTCTAATGTTAGAAGTAGTAGGTGGTCAATCGACTATTCTAAAAACTTTTATCTTTCCATTTATGCCTGTCATATGTGTATTTTTAGTAAGTTTTTTAATGCTTGATGACCTTAAAGATGACGATGATGACGATCAAGGTGGCGGTCTAATGTCGCCTGTTTATAATTACCTTCCTCAGGGCACATAAGTTTTAGTATCAACAAATACAAAGAATTCCTTTAGTTTTGTGATAAATTCTTAGGTGTTGAAATTATGGAAGAAACAAATGCCAAACCCTAATGCTCTTTACGAAGATATGGAGACACTTAATATGCTTTATGAAGAGATGATGTGGGATCCAGATTCGGAGTTGGAATTTAAAGCGGACTATGCAAACAATCAGATTATAATAAGACAGAAGGAGGAGAGTTAATCTCCTCTTTTTTTATACATAATAATATGAGTATGACAAAATTATTATGTCCGCAGACAAAGAAAACAACATCAGATGGGTAGCAACACGCAAGGTAGATGGAGAAATAGAATACCTTGTATCCCATACCACATGGTCACCTAACAAGATATTTGCTAAGATATTTGATACAAAGACACAAGGTGCCAAGTACATGAGAGAAGTAGGATTCAAAGGAACTGTTAGGAAATATCATTAAACATTGACGTTAGTTTCAAAGTAGTGTATAGTGTCTATAAATATTACTATACACTCTATGTTTGCTATTTTAGGTGACGCTGCTAATGCGTACAATGCTATCTCATGGGAAGATTCAATCCCATTTGTCCTTTGTCTTATTGCACTTTACTACATCAAAGTAAGAATTGATGCTAGTGTAGGACTTGGAAAGAAAAAATCAAAAGAGTTAAAAAGAATTATCGTTGACGCAATAGTAGAAGGACACCAACAAGCACATAGATCTTAACCAATCAATGTATGACAATCAAAGCATCAGACAAATTACCTTATGATGAATGGTTTGATGATAACCCTTTAAAGGACACAAAATATATCGAAGAAGCTGTTTACGAATCATGTGACATTTCTATACATCAACAGATGTATGATTTCTGCACAAGAATGATCGGAAAAATAGGAGGATCAGAGAATAGGTATTGATACTCAATAAGCAAACCTTATGACAATCATTAAGGAATGTTATATATTTTACCCCTTGACAAGGTTACAAAACTTCATATATAATATATGCAACGGTGAGGGAATCCTCACTTTTTTTTATCTCAACTGCTTTAACCGAGACCTATGAGCAGTATAAGCAATAGTCTCTCATATCCGAAAGTGAAGGATTTTCGGAAATAAGTTTCGCTTCAAACCTTGGAAGCCCTACTTAAACGTCTTACTAATGACAACTTCAAACTTAACCCGCACCAGACAGGGTGGTCTACTACAAGGTTGGCCAGAATTCTGTGAATGGGTTACATCTACAAACAACAGAATTTATGTTGGTTGGTTCGGTGTACTCATGATCCCATGTTTGCTCACAGCAGCAGCATGTTTCATCGTAGCATTTATTGCTGCACCTCCTGTCGATATTGACGGAATCAGAGAACCAGTAGCGGGTTCTTTCTTGTATGGTAACAACATCATCTCTGGTGCTGTAGTTCCATCTTCAAACGCTATAGGTCTACACTTCTACCCTATATGGGAAGCTGCAACCGTAGATGAATGGTTGTATAATGGTGGTCCTTATCAATTAGTTATTTTCCACTTCCTTATTGGAATTTCTGCTTATATGGGCAGACAGTGGGAACTATCATATAGATTAGGAATGAGACCATGGATCTGTGTAGCATATTCTGCTCCAGTATCTGCAGCATTTGCTGTGTTCTTAGTATACCCATTTGGTCAGGGATCTTTCTCGGACGGAATGCCTCTAGGTATATCAGGAACGTTCAACTTTATGTTCGTGTTCCAAGCAGAGCACAACATACTAATGCATCCCTTCCATATGGCAGGTGTAGCAGGTATGTTCGGTGGTAGTCTCTTCAGTGCAATGCACGGTAGCTTAGTTACATCTTCTTTAATAAGAGAAACTACAGAAACAGAGAGTCAAAACTACGGCTATAAGTTCGGACAAGAAGAAGAAACATATAATATCGTGGCAGCACACGGATATTTCGGAAGACTTATTTTCCAATATGCTTCATTCAACAACTCAAGAAGTTTACACTTCTTCCTTGCTGTATTTCCAGTAGTCTGCGTATGGTTAACCTCTATGGGTATCTGTACAATGGCATTCAACCTAAATGGATTTAACTTCAACCAGAGTGTCGTAGACGCTAATGGTAAGATTGTTCCAACTTGGGGAGACGTTCTTAACAGAGCAAACTTGGGAATGGAAGTTATGCATGAAAGAAATGCACACAACTTCCCACTAGACCTAGCATCTGCTGAGTCTACAACAGTTGCTTTAACAGCACCTGCAATCGGTTAATAATATAACCCAAAACAAAACGAGGCACCTTCGGGTGCCTTTTTCATAGGAGAAATTAATGGTAGCATCTACCTTACAAGCACCTACAAGGGGTTGGTTTGATGTTCTTGATGACTGGTTAAAGAGAGACCGATTTGTATTCATAGGTTGGTCTGGTCTTTTACTTTTACCTTGTGCATATCTTTCAATCGGAGGTTGGTTCTTAGGAACTACATTCGTTACAAGTTGGTATACACATGGTATCGCATCTTCATATCTTGAAGGAGCAAACTTTTTAACAGCAGCAGTGTCAACACCTGGCGATGCTATGGGTCATAGTCTTCTGTTCCTTTGGGGACCTGAAGCACAAGGTTCATTCGTTCGTTGGTTACAACTCGGTGGACTTTGGAATTTCGTAGCACTACATGGTGTATTCGGACTCATAGGTTTCATGTTACGTCAGTTTGAGATCGCAGGTCTTGTAGGCATCAGACCTTACAACGCACTCGCATTCTCTGCTGTTATCGCAGTCTTCACTAGCATCTTTTTAATCTACCCACTAGGACAACATAGTTGGTTCTTCGCACCTTCATTCGGTGTCGCAGCAATCTTTCGTTATATTTTATTCATACAAGGTTTCCACAACATAACTCTAAATCCATTTCACATGATGGGTGTAGCAGGTATACTAGGTGGAGCATTACTATGTGCCATTCATGGTGCAACAGTACAAAACACATTGTATGAAGACACAAGCACATATTCTGAAGGAAACAAATACTCTACAACCTTTAGAGCATTCGACCCTACACAGGAAGAAGAAACTTATTCAATGATTACAGCAAACAGATTCTGGTCACAGATATTTGGTATTGCTTTTTCAAACAAAAGATTCTTACACTTCCTTATGTTGTTCGTTCCTGTCATGGGTATGTGGACATCATCAATCGGTATTGTAGGTCTAGCACTTAACCTCAGAGCATACGACTTTGTATCTCAAGAGATAAGAGCAGCAGAAGACCCAGAGTTCGAGACTTTCTATACAAAGAACATTCTTTTAAATGAAGGTATGAGAGCATGGATGTCATCAGTTGACCAACCGCATGAAAACTTTGTATTCCCTGAGGAAGTATTACCTCGTGGTAACGCACTCTAAACAAAAGCTGAGGAGCACAAGCACAAATGACTCAATTAACATCAAAACTCTTAGGTATAAAACCTGAGTATCATGGCATTTTAGAATTTGGTTTCTTTCTTGCAGTTGGTATCACAGCAGGTTCTCTGGGGTTGATATAAACAGAATCATCTGTTATAATTGGAGGGTTAATACCCTCCTTTTTTTATGCTTGGAAATTTAGAACCAGAAGAAAGAGTGTTATCTGGAAAAGAACCCATGACACTTACACCAGAGATGATTGCTGAAATTAATTGTGCTATGGCACACACAAAGAAAGATGGAACATATAATTGGTTACCAACTGACGAATATGAAGTTGCTATAGGAGGTACGTTTGCTGCTGATAGATTCATTGTTATTCATAACAGATCAAAGAAACCTTGGGTTCCTGCAGAACCTCATCCAAACTTTGACTATGAAAAAAAGGAATGGAAAAAGGATAAATAGTATCATGGAGTTACCTAAAATCCCAAAAGAACAATTAACAAAGCATCTTCGCGAGATAGTAGGGGATGCTGATGTTGAATTTGATCCTATAGTTGATCCAACAGATATTGTAGATTTGCAAGTTGATCCTGATTCATATTATGAAGGTAGATTGAAGGCAGCAAAAATGTTAATAGAATCAAGAAACAAATTAAATGAAATTAAAAGAAACAATCCAAGCAGCAAAGAAAATTATTAAAGGTAGAAAGCAAGACAAGAAACTATGGTCTAAAGAGGATGTCCTTTATGCTAAAATGGTCAAGCGAAGAGCAAAGCAAAAACTAGCAGATCAAAACACTTGACAAATAGTTAGTATACTGCTATACTAAATAGCAACGTAACAAAGGACTCGAAAGATCGTAACCCTTTGCGTATGTAAATGGATCCCATGTCGGGGATCTACCATCCGCAGGGGATTTTTTTATGCCCTATGCGAGATACTTCAAACAAAAATGATCAAATCAACAATCGCTGCAGTAGCAGCATCTCCTTTCCTATTCGCTGGTGCAGCCTTTGCTGGTCCATACGTTAATTTGGAAGCAACTGGTTCATATCCTGATGGTGCATATACATCTGGTGGACTAGAAGCAGTAGTTGGATACGAAGGAGAAACACCAGGCGGAATCGGTTGGTACGTTTCTGGTGGACCTACTGTAACTCATACAGAATCTGCTGATGAGTTCGGTGATGTAGAATTAATAGGATACGTTGGTGGTTCTTATGACAAGTTCTACGGAGAGATCTCTGGTGTAACAACAGCAGCAGATGACATTGACTTCTCTGCAAAAGCAGGTGTGAAGTTCACATTCTAAATCATCTATATAAAGATGAACATCAAAGGGACTCATGTAGTCCCTTTTTTTATTCCACTAGAAGACATGACCAACTTTGCTGTATACACCAAGAATGGATGTCCATACTGCAGTAAGATAAAGCAAATCCTTGACGCAAAAGGATTTACTTACCAAGAATATAAATTAGATGTTGACTTTAATCGGGAATCGTTCTATGATGAGTTTGGTAGGGGTAGCACATTCCCTCAAGTTCTGTTAAACTCAGAAAAAATCGGTGGTTGCACCGACTCAATAAAATTATTGCGTGAACGCAAATTGATCTAATGAATGAAGAATTTTATGAAATGGTTGACAATGCTGTCGATGCTGTCTTTCAAAAAGACATGTATCTTCTAAGGGCGTACCCTTATTTTCAGCATACAAATACTACTAAGAAACAAGTTCGTGAATTCATAGAGTCGGATACTGCAAAGAACCTCGCATTGACAATCTCAGATTTAGATGCTTATATTAAAGGTGGTTCTGATCGAGAACATGACATGCTCAGAGAAGCCTATGGTTATCTGGGAAAACCTAAAGCAAGAAAGATCAGAACGTATTTACATAACATCTTAAAAGATGCATTGCAATACGAGATCGATCGAAAACCAGGACGAAAAAAATCTTCTGTAAAAGGGAGGAAGAAACGTTCTAAATAGAAACAGTTACCCAAAGGGGGAACCATGCTAATTGCTTTAGTCGTCCTAGGAACACTAGGAGCCTTTATATTAGGGATTACAGTTTCTTGGTTGGCAAAAGGATACGTTGAAGATTACATCGAAAACGCTGCTTATGCTAAGTCAGTTACTCATCCAGAAATGTTCGATGAAGAAGGAAACATGATGCACGATGAACTTTTGTACGTCAGACCTCACTCTCCATGGGACGATATATTAGACGCAGAGGATGAGGAGGATTAAATTTTAGGAATTTTTTATTATGCCCAAAACAATGGAAAATAGTAACACTAGATTGTTACTCTCAGAAATTTTGAGAAAAGTCTCAAACGCAAAAACAAAAGCGGAGAAGATTGCTCTTCTCCAAAAACATAATACAAATGCTTTACGTCAGGTATTAATTATTAACTTTGACGATAGTGTGATCTCTATGCTCCCAGAAGGTGATGTTCCTTACACACCTAATGATGCACCTATAGGAACAGATCATACACGTTTAGAGAGCGAATACAAGGGTCTCTATCGTTTTGTTAAAGGTGGACAAGACAAACTACCTTCATTAAAAAGGGAGACTATGTTTGTTCAATTATTAGAAGGACTATCTGCTGAAGAAGCAGAACTACTTTGTCTTGCTAAAGATAAGAAGATTACTTCTAAATATAAGAGAATAACCAAGGCAGTAGTTCAAGAAGCATTTCCTGGAATAGTTTGGGGTAACAGAAGTTGAATAAAATCACAATAATATCTTCAAATTGTAGTTCCGATGCTGCAAAAGATAGAAACTTGCCGTACAATTCTTATCTTGTTGAGTATAAAGACGAGAAAGAAGATAAGAGTTTGTTTGATATAGCAATCACAAGTAAGGCAGCAGATCTATTTGATCACTATTACGATTTGTATAAGAAAAGATTCGTAAAATTTACTCAAACTGAGGGAAGAGTAAGTCCAAAGTTATGGAAGAATCCTAACGATCCTAAACCTAAAAAAGGTAAGAAGAGATGACAATTTATTCCCCCTTTAAAAAAGAACCTACTGAAGAACAGAGACAACAGAACAAAGAAGCAGGCGAAGCAATAGCAGCATTGTTGACACCATTTGTAAAAGCTGCTATGATAATGCTTATATGGAATTGGTTATTGCCTCCTCTATTTGGTTTTGCAACCATTGGATATTTAAAAGCACTAGCACTATTCATTCTATCTCGACTTCTATTTGATAAAACATGACGAGTGTATCTTTGATATCAGTAACACCCGATGCTGAAAAAACTATCGGATACATTGCAAGAGTAAGTAATCCAGTAAATCAAGATAACCCTAAGGTATCTGGTTTGCTGAATTATTGTATTAAGCATCAACACTGGTCTATCTTTGAACAAGCGAGTATGACTCTTCAGATTGAAACTACAAGAGGTATTGCTGCACAAGTATTACGTCATCGTAGTTTTACATATCAAGAGTTTTCACAACGATATGCAGACTCTTCTATGCTTGCCGATGAAATTCCTATGTTTGAATTACGTCGTCAAGATGTAAAGAATCGTCAGAACTCAATAGATGATGTCGATCCTTTTATCAAACAAGAGTTTGATATTGAAGTCAAGAAGTATTTTGAAGAGGGTATGAAACTCTACAAGAAAATGCTTGACTCAGGTATTGCTAAAGAATGTGCAAGATTTGTACTACCTCTAGCAACACCAACCAGAATCTATATGTCTGGAACCATTAGATCGTGGATACATTATATTGATCTACGTTCTGCTCATGGAACTCAAAAAGAACATATGGATATTGCTAACGGTGCTAAGAAAATTTTCACCGAACAATTCCCAACTATCTCAACCGCATTGGAGTGGATTTAAAATGCCTATCTATCCTGTAATAAATAAAAAGACAGGTGAGAAACAAGAACTCAACCTCACTGTCGCAAAATATGAAGAGTGGAGAGAGAATAATCCCGATTGGGATAAAGATTGGAATGCAGGTGTAGGAGGTAAAATGTATGGATTACCTAAGACAGAAGATGGATTCAAAGAAGTCATGTCTAAAGTCCAAGCAGCACATCCTAAATCAAATCTGAGTCGTTACACCTAAATTATGGCAAGAGCACGAAAAGGAACTAACCAACCTAAAACATTCCCTAATGGCATGTCGAAGAAGCAAATGAAAAGAAAGAAACCTATAGACAGTTCTTACATGACAGAGATAAAACCTCTGACAGATAATCAGAAGGTGGCATTTGCTCAATATTCTGAAGGTAAGAATCTTTTGCTTCATGGTGCAGCAGGAACAGGTAAAACATTTATTACCTTATACATGGCACTGAAAGAAGTCCTTGACGAAGACACACCTTATGATAAAATATACATTGTAAGGTCTTTGGTTCCTACCAGAGAGATTGGTTTCCTACCAGGTGATCATGAAGACAAATCTGCATTGTATCAGATACCTTATATGAATATGGTTAGGTATATGTTTAGTATGCCTGATGACAATTCATTTGAGATGCTCTACGACAATCTTCGTGCACAGGAGACTATTAGTTTCTGGTCTACAAGTTTTATTCGTGGTGTTACTTTAGATAATGCTATAGTTATAGTTGATGAGTTTAGTAATCTAAATTTCCATGAACTAGATTCTATGATTACTAGAATCGGAGAAGACTCTAAGATTATGTTGTGTGGTGATATCACACAATCAGATCTTACTAGAACCTCAGAGACATCTGGTATTTCAGATTTCATGAGAATACTTGCATCTATGAATAAAGATTTTGCATGTATTGAATTTGGTATTCCTGATATCGTTCGTTCTGGTTTAGTTAAGTCTTATTTAATTGCAAAATACAACCTTGGTTTCTAATTAATGTTTGAATTTGTTACTGTAAATGTTGACCAACCTGAGGTTGAACCTGTTAACAAAGATGGAGTTAGGTACTATCCAATTCCTGGTGCGGATAAATATTATCCAAGCGTTACCTCAATCACAAGTTTCAAGAACGCACAATTCTTTAAGGATTGGAGAAATAAGATAGGTGAAAACGAGGCTAATCGTATTACTGCTCGTGCTACTCAAAGAGGAACAGCATTTCATAACATTGCAGAAGATTATTTCAAAGGTGAATTAAATTTGGACAGATACTTGGAAAATAATCCATTATCTGTTAGAATGTTTCAGACAGCAAAATCTACACTAAACAAAATTGATAAGATACATTGTTTAGAGACCTTTCTCTATTCACACTATCTTGGTTTAGCAGGTCGAGTAGATTGCATTGCTGAATATGAGGGCGAGTTAGCAGTGATCGATTTTAAAACAGCCACTAAAGAAAAGAAGGAAGATTACATCGAGAACTATTTTGTTCAAGAAACTGCATACGCAGCAATGTTCCTTGAAAGATCTGGTATAGAGGTAAAGAAAATTGTCACACTTATCGCCACTGAAGAAGGTTCTGTACAAGTATTTCAGAAGTACAATCTTGATGACTATTTACAATTACTCAAATCCTATATTGAAGAATTTGTTAGGGGAAGAAATGCCTAAAGAACAACTGGAGGATAAATTTCTTACACCTACTAAATTCTCTCAGGAGATTGAAAGGTTAGTGAAATGCTCCAATGGGTTAATCACATACATCGAAGCAGTAGTAACCTATTGCCAAGAGAATGATATCGAATTAGAAACAGTATCTAAACTGATATCAAAACCTCTTAAAGAAAGACTAAGGCATGAAGCACAACGTTTAAATTACATGAAGGCATCATCTAAAGGGGTCTTACCATTGTGACAGGTTTTGAGGTATATAAAACTTACCTTGCACTTAAACAACACTTCACTAAACAAGAATACGATTACTTTAAATACAATGGTAAAGTAAGAGCAAATGAAAATTCATTTGAACAAAGACGTGATCGTTACTTTTTTAAAAAACTAGCAACTAGATATCCAAGTAAAGAAATTGTAGGATATTTCGTTGCTAATTTTATTAGTGATCCTAAAGGTTACATTGGTTCATTTAGTAAGGATATCTACACCCAGTGGAAGATTCATCAAGAGTCTTTTACTTATAAATTCAAACAGGATGTGAATCTTTTACTAGAAGAGACCAACAATAACTTTGATAGCATCTTCCTTACAAAAGGACAACATCCTCCTTTATTAAAAAGATTCTATGCAGATGAAGTAGATTTAGAAACTCTAGTTGTTTTTGAACATTGCATAGGTTATACTAACAATCTAGATAAGGTAATCAAAGATCCTATCTGGAAAGAAACTAAAAAGGTAATTAAAAAGTATGAACCATTTCTTGACATTGATTGTCAAAGATATAAAAAAGTTATTCTAGAAACTATAAAAGAAAAGTTATGAGCACGTTTTTTCAATCAGAACAAGTACAAGACAATCTAAAAGATATCTTTGAGACTTACCAAGAAATTGCAGTAATGTCACAAAGACTACCAATGATGACTCTCGACAAAAGATTGGATCACATTGAGGATTGTAAGTATCTGATTGAGAAACAAAAAACTTTTTATACTAGATTATCTCTGTCTGCTTCTGAGGATGAAGAGGCAGCAGATATGAAACAAAGAATCAATGCTATGGCAAAAGCATTTGGTTACAGCGATCTCTTAGAATGCTTGAATAAAATGATTACGGTTTTAGAACAAGCAGCAAAGAAAGAGATTGACAATGCCTAAATAGTGTGCTACGATTACACAGTAGCTTAATACATCTAATACGGAGAATACGATTATGTCTTTCGCATCACTAAAGAAAGCTTCTAAGACAGGGGATACCCTATCAAAGTTGACAAGAGAGATCGAAAAACTAAACCAACCTACAGCAGGTGGTGGAGGTGCTGATGAGCGTCTCTGGAAACCAGAACTTGATAAATCAGGTAATGGTTATGCTGTAATACGATTCCTACCTGCTCCTAACGGAGAAGAAATGCCTTGGGCAAAGGTCTGGAGTCATGCCTTCAAAGGTCCTGGCGGACAGTGGTATATTGAGAACTCTCTCACCACTCTTGGCAAAGACGATCCTGTTGGCGAACTAAACCGTGAACTTTGGAATAGCGGAAAAGATAGCGACAAAGAAATCGCTAGAGCACAGAAGAGAAAACTCTCTTACTACTCTAACATCTATGTTGTATCAGATCCTGCTCATCCTGAGAACGAAGGAAGAGTATTCCTATACAAGTACGGTAAAAAGATTTTTGATAAGTTAATCGAAGCAATGCAACCTGCATTTGCTGATGAGACACCACTAGATCCTTTCAATTTCTGGAAGGGTGCTGACTTTAAATTAAAGATCAGAAAGGTGGATGGATACTGGAATTATGATAAGTCTGAGTTTGCAGCACCTGCAACTCTTGCAGACTTTGATGATGAAAAATTAGAATCTATCTGGAAAGAGGGTTACTCTCTTGCAGAGTTTGAAGATTCTAAGAACTTCAAATCATATGAAGATCTTAAGAAACGTCTTGACTTAGTGCTTGGAAGAACTGCACCAACAGTTGCAGCATTTGAAGAAGCACCTTTGGAAGACTTGTCTGAGGGCAAAAACTGGGGAAAGGAAGTGTCTGACTTTCGAGAGAAAGCAGTAGCATCATCTCCTGTAGAGGATGGAGAAGCAACTCTATCTTACTTTGCTCAACTTGCTGAAGAAGAGTAAGTAGACAATAAAATAACTGTCACAAGGAGGGTTGTAATGACTCTCCTTTTCTTATATAATTAAAGTAACAACACATGGAGAACCATGAAAAAATCATTAGCAACTGTATTAGCATTAAGTGCTTTCGTTAGTCCTGTTCTTGCAGGTGCTGGCGATAGATACAATGATGAAGCATACAATGAACTTTCTAATGATCCTAGAGATCTAACACCTGACCATAGTTACATTCAATCAGGTGGATATGCACATCAAAATAGATGCTACAGAGATGTTTACTCTGAAAGATATATTCCTGGTACTATGGATAGTCCTGGTTATGTTGAGACAGATATTGAAAGAGTTATAGTTCCATGCACAAGAACTACATATAGAACTACACCAACACCTACAACTACAACTAGAAGAGTTGATGCTGATGGTAACGATTGCACAGATGGAAAGATCGCAGGTGGTCTTCTTGGTGGTGGTGCAGCAGCAGCGATGTCTAGAGGAGATGGTCGTTGGTGGGCAATTCCATTAGGAGTTGTAGTAGGTAGTGCTATTGGTTGTGACGCTGCAGGCGGATAATGACCAATAGATTTAAAGAAATAAAACCGAGGGAACTAAACATGAAAGAAGAACCTAAACCGAGTCCGAAGTTAAAAAGGTATATGACTAAGGAAGAAGTTGATGAGATGATCGAATTTGCTATCAATCGACACAATAGAAATGCAGGTTTGATCAGTATGGTTTTAGGATTTCTTTTTATTGCACTCTTTACAGATGGATTCTTCAGAGTTATCGGAGAGATACCTCCTTTCATGGGTATTGATGTAGATATTCTTAAAGATATTGTAGAGAAGACTAAAGAAGAAGTATTAAAAGCATTATCACGACAATGAATGACCTATCAGTAACAGTTTATTTGATTATGTTTGTTATGTTATTTGCAGCAACCTTTGCATACATGTTTAGATTGATGGGATCAGTTTTAGATGATGCCAATAAACCAAAACAACATCCTGAGTTACAAGGTGTCAAACCTGGTGACCAGTTGTTAGGTGTTAAGTTTAAAGGGTATGAAGAATTACAATTAGATGAGGTAGAAAAGTATCCTATCTCAGGTGCACAAAGAACGATAGAAGATATAGAAATTCATCGAGACTTACAAGATCGTATCGATGAACTTGAGGATGATGATGACGATGAAGGGGATGGAGACATACCTAGTCGTCCTTATGTCGGTAGCGGAATCTGAAAACGAAATTCGACTTTTATTTACCAAAATACCGCAAAAAAAATCCCGCCAAAAATTTGACCCCTTTAGTTTTTTTATGAGTGACGTTCAATTCAAAAAACATCGTGTTTTCAGAGAAACAGAAGATGTTATCTTTTATGATATATCTGTAGATGAATCAAATGCATCAGATTTGGTAGTTCACACTGGTGCTGCTATTTCACCTCCAGATGACTTAGTTGGTGCAAAACAGTTTTATATTCACAAATATCAAGATGACTATAATAGAGTCGTATCTGGTGAAAGACAATTTGAGTTAGTAAATTTTGATTGGAAGTATCCATATCATATAGTTCATTTGAATGTACATAGTGGTGCGTTAATTATACCGAAAAACACATATCATAGATCACAATCTGGAGAGAGTGGTTCTATAGTAATCAATCAAGCAAAGAGATATGAAGGATTTGAACCTAAAGAAGAGTTTATACCAGTATCTGCAGCAGAAGTGCCAGAACTATATAAAGTATTACTACATGAAAAACCAGTAATTCACACACTAGGAGAATGACTCAAAGTTACCACGTTTACTTTCAAGAGAAAGTCCTCTTTAAAAATTTGAATTTAGAGGAATTTACTTTGATATGGGACAAACTCTATACTTCATATTGGAAAGATGACATAACGTATTCTATATGTTATGATGAAGTCTGTGATCTAGAAGCTTCTTTCTAATGTCTAAGAAAAAGAAACCAGAACAAAGAGAGTACGCAAAAGATCGAATGGAATACTTTAGGGAGTTCCATCGAGTGATCGCACCTGTCGTAGTTTTAAAAAAAGATGACTAAAATTTATGCTGCTATGATTATTGGTGGAATAGCATGGTGTGCTGCATCAGCAGAAGCTTGTAGTCCTCGTTTGGATGGTGAACCTACTGTTTGCCCACCATATGATGAACTTCCTAAACCAAAACCATCTTTACCAAAAGAAGAGTTGAGAGGTGATATTGATGTTTATAATATTCACCATTGGACAGCTATACAAGATATGTTTATCAGAAATCAAAGAAGAGAAAATATAGAAAAAAATGCCACCCATCCTACGGATGCTATTGATGATGCACTAAGTGATTTTTATGAAACACATTCTATTTGATTTAAAAGATTGTCTCTCAAATCATCTTTTAGATGATGAAGAGTATGTCAAAGAAAGTTTAAAACTTGCAGCAGAAGCAGCAGGTTGTGAAATATTAAAAATAGATTCACATAAATTTGACCCTCAGGGTGTAACTGCGTATGCGTTACTTGCTGAGAGTCATATGAGTATTCACACTTGGCCAGAAAACAGTATTGCTAAGTGTGATATATTTACTTGCGGTGTTGATAATGAACCGAAAAAAGCAGTAGATCTTTTACACCAACGTTTTAAATCACAAGAAATTAAAAGATGGACTTGTACTAGATCTTAGTATCCACCGTAAGAACTTGAACCAGATGAACTAGAACTGCTAGAACTAGAGGAGGAGCTAGAAGAAGAACTACTGCTGGAACTCGAACTGGTCGAACTCGATGTGCTTGTCGTTGCATTTGTGGTAGATGTGGTAGTTGAACTTGTATCTGATGTGGTAGATGTTGATGTTGCTGTTCCTACTGATGCAGATGACGTAGGTCCGTCATCAAATGTTATTGCACCAGTTGTTTGAGATTGCTGAGTAACATTGATACTTCCACTAACATATCCAATTTGATCAAGGAATCTACCTGCAATACTGAGTTCTGTTTTCTTATTACCTTGTTTATCAACTTCCTCACAAGGTTCATATGCAACTAAATCATCAAATTCAGATACTATAATTTCTACAATACCTGGTGTAGGAACTTGTATTAGACGTTTCTTTTCATTTTCATAATCTTCATATTCAAAGTTTGATACGGGATATATTGAATTAACTTCACTTTCTATGGTTCCGTCTGGTAATTCTGCTCTAAATGAAGCATTCACTTCATTACCTTTTTCAATATAAACCTGATCGTTGTATAAAACTTCTTGAGTTTCATAATGATGAACTCCATCAGGTTCAGCATATTTGTTTTGCACATATTCTTGTAGATAGTAATTATCTTTTGGCCACTCTTCATATACATCTGTGATATTATTAATCAAGCATATAATCCAGTCATAATATGGATTATTAAACAAAGTCATTGCTAACTGAGATATCGACGTATTCTCTGGAATAGAGTATGCCTCTGTTAAAGTTACATATTTACTTAAATCTGCTCTAGTTTTTACTCTACGAAATATATTTTTTACAAGTTTATACTTATATGCTTCGTCATCGGTAATTCCTTCTCCGACATATATGTTAGGTAAGTAAGAAAAATAAGATGCCATGTTTAATACCCCGCAGCTGCGTCACTAGCAGTAAGTAGTCTAGTTTCTGTGAATGTCATTGATAATGTGATTGCTGGTGCATCAACTCCATTTCTACTAGGATCTTTAAATGATTTGTACTGTTGATCTGGAGTATAGTTGACGGAAATACCTGTGCATACAGAAGGATATATTTTAAAGTGTAAATCTCTCCTTCTACTACTTTGATTAGCACCTCCTCTACCAAATCTAACAAATCTTAATTGATATTGATCTGGAATTGTGAGGTAGCGATCAGATTTAGCATATCCTTTATTATATTCTTTAAAGAAGTCTTTTTTGAAGATATCACTATCATTTCTTCCTATTTTTTGACCTGGTTGATCTTTGTTATCCACTTTTTTACCAGGAAACTTAAATGATTTACTACGGTTGATTAGATTCTTATCAAAGTTTGCTGATTGTATTTGAGGAAGAGTTCCTGTTTTTAAATAATCAATTATTGCTTTTACTTCTTGTGATTCTTTTCTACTTTTAGAGAAAAACTTAAAGGCAAAACTATGTGTTCTAAAACTTAGTCCTTGGAATATTTGCTCACTAAATGGGTTGAATATTCTACCTGCACCAAGTGCTTCGATAGTATTCATATCAAGAGAACCTTGTAATCCCAAGAAACCTGTAAAACCGTTTACCAAACTCAACATAGCGTTTGTTGAAAATTCTGGTAATGCAGCACCAGCAGCATCTGCTAATTGACTTGAAAGTTCTTTAAAATCAGTACCTGCAGATAGCATATTCATAGCTGCAACACCACCAACACCTATGTCACTACGTTTATATGCAGGACCATAGGATGTTTGAACCTGTGCAGGTATTGCAATATAAGCAGTATCAGGATGTTTTACTACCTTTTGTCTGTTGCCTGGTGTTTTTCTAGAGTAGAAAGTTTCGTGATCGTTGTCTTTGTACGCCACTCTTTGACGACGGATCATTATATAATCTGTCGCAGGTGTTGGATGGTCATCAATTCCATGACCATGCTCAACGGGGTTTTTTAATGGATATCTTAATATCGCCAAGGTTTCGTCCTAAATAGAAATAACACTTTTGTATATTTATGCGGTATCAAGGAAAATATCGTGCTTCTTTCCCAAGAAAGTATAAAGGTGACCACAATAATATTATTTATAGAAGTTCTTGGGAATATAAGTTCATGAAATGGTGTGATGTAACTCCAACTGTTCAAGAATGGGGTAGTGAAGAGATAATCATTCCTTATATATCACCTGTAGATGGTAAAAGACATAGGTATTTCCCTGATTTTTATGTAAAAATTCAAGGTAGGAAGTATTTGGTCGAAGTTAAACCATTAAAACAAACAATGGAACCTAAAACACAGAAAAGACATACTAAACGGTATATCAATGAAGTTGTTACATGGAGTGTGAATAAAGCTAAGTGGAAAGCTGCTACCGAGTTTTGTAAAGATCAAAACTGGGAATTTAAGATAATCACCGAGAAGGAGCTTAAAATCTAATGTCATTAGGACGAATTATAAAGGATTTATTTGCATCTATACCAACACCTACTAATGCAAGTAGTAATTCCCTAAGAGAATTTCAGTCTAAGATGTTTAGAGGGGAGAATAGTCCCTCTTATACAAGTCTGTACTCTGTTAGGTTTTCATCTTCACCTTTGTTCATGAGAAGCGGACAATATAGATTGGAAAGAGATGCAAATGCTTTTTTACTAGATTATATGGCACAGTCCATAAACCTTCCTAGTAAACAAGTTACTACTGCTGCTGTTGTTAATCAGGGTTCTGCAATTAAGTATCCAACTGGAGTTGCATTTAGTCAAATTAATATGACTTTTCAAATGCCTAGATCTCAAAGAACTAGATCAATATTTGAAAGATGGATTCAGTTGATAAGTAATGATGCAGATCAATACGTTGATTTCTATGAAGATTATTGCTGTCCTGTAGTAAGGATATATAAGTTGGAAAGAGGTGGCGGTGATCTCGCTGCTTTCGACTTTGTGTATGGTAGAGGTGTAAGAGACTCTGGATATGATCCTATGAGAGTAAGACAAAATGATGTGACTGCTTGTTGGGAACTCAGAAACTTATACCCAATGAATATTGGATCTGTTCAATTAAATGGTATGGATTCAAGATTAATGACTTTAACTGTTGGATTTAACTTTGAAAGGTATAGATTCTACCCTAAAGGTCAATTTGATTGGAGAGGTGTCTTACCTAATCCAGACATCAACCCAGATGCAGTTTCTAACCGAAGTACTTACTCATATCCTTCACAACCGAGGGGAGATGAGTCTTGGGTAGACAACTTCAAGTAACCTCATAAATAAAATTACTGAATTGAATTTCTATGGCATTACCTAAATTAAATACCCCAAAATTTAAAATGAAACTACCGTCAGACGGTAGAACTGTTAACTTTAGACCATTTCTTGTAAAAGAAGAAAAAATTCTTCTTATTGCTACTGAAACAGGTGATCAGGATAGCATGGTTAACGCTATCAAAGACATTATTATGGCATGTACTGACATTAAGGATGTGGATGCACTTCCTACATTTGATATTGAATTTGTATTCCTACAGATTAGAACAAAATCTGTTGGTGAATCAGTTGAAGTCGGTGTAACTTGCCCTGATGATGACGAGACCGAAGTAAAGGTTAATATTCCTTTAGATGAAATTAAAGTGAAGAAAACCAGAGGTCACAGTAAAGAAGTGAAATTAGATGGCGATATTACCCTTACAATGGGATATCCTAGTCTTGATACATTTGTTAAAATGAACTTTGCTGGCGAGCAAGTTGGTGTTGATCAAGTATTTGAAATGGCAGCAAGTTGTATTCAAACTGTAGCAGATGCTGAACAGGTATATGAATGCAAAGACTTACCTAAAGATGACATTATGGCATTTTTGGAGGGTATGACTTCTAACCAGTTCAAAAAAGTTCAAGACTTCTTTGAAACTATGCCTAAACTAGAGCATACAGTAGAAGTTGAGAATCCAAATACTAAAAAGAAGAGTGAAATCAAACTCGAAGGTCTAGCGGCTTTTTTCGGATAGCACTTCTTCATGCCACTTTGAAGAATTATTATGATACAAATTTTGCTCTAATTCATCATCATAAATGGCAAATCGAGTATATTGAAAACTTGATGCCTTGGGAAAAGGAAATTTATGTGAATTTATTAGTACAGTTCTTAGAGGAAGAGCAAAAACGCATGAGAGATCAAGAAGCAAAATCAAATGGCTAGAATAAGTGCCTATAAATTTGTTAGTCCCATAGCTGGTGGCAGTAATAAGTCACCTACAGTTGCTGCAGCTTCACGAAATCTTGTTGCACTTAATAATATTGGATTTTCTTTAACTGGTATAGCCAATACTGTTAACGATTTACATAAAATATCATTATTAACAGTAAAGAATGATAAACTAAGAGAGATAGCAGAGCGTAGAAGAGCTCAGAGAGAAAAAGATAGATTAGCGGAAGAAGAACTAGAAAATCGTAAAATTTTAAGAGGTTCAGCTAGTGTATATAAGAAGCAAGGAGAGAAAGGATTAAATAAACTAAAAAGAGCTCCTTGGGTAGATAAGTTACTAGATGGTATATTCGGTCCTTTTAAAGGTTTAGTAACTGCCCTCCTAGCTTTTGTAGGTAAAATATTTGCTTTTGCTGTCACCAGAGAGTTGATGGTATTTGTAGCAAATCCCGAAAATAAAAAGCAGATGATAACGTTCTTAGAAAGAACTGCTTTTGTTATACGGAAATTATACGATTTTACAAAATGGTTAGTCAAAGATAAATTTTTAGACGGATTCGCTTCATTAACGGGAGAAGGTAATACATTTGGAGAAAGATTAAAAGGATTAGGAGATCTCTTAATAGGGATCACAACTTTGGGTGCTTTATTAAATCCATTTGGATTGATTGATGGTATCCTAAGACTTCTTGGGATGGATTTCTATAGACCTGATCCAGGTGCGGTAGATGGTTACCATACTTCTAATGTTAAAAATAAGAATATAAAAACGATAAAGAATAAAAATATAAAAAATAGAAGTATTAGTAATAAGGTAAATTATAACACAAAAGCTGGTTCTACTTTTAAGTTAGAGGCAACCAGAAAACTTAATATGATGAATAAGCTCGCACCTGAGGGTTTTAGGTGGGATGCAAAAGCAAACAAATATGTCTCTAAAGGTCCTGCTTTAATAAATGCAAATCAACCTAAAGGAAACATTACTAGCAAAGGTATAACAAGAATACCTCAAAGAGGTCTTATAAAACTTCTTGGAAAGAACGGTGCAGCGACTGTAAAAAATATCTTTAAGGGTTTCGGACAAAGAATACCTTGGATGGGTGGTTTATTCACTGCGATATATTCAATGATGAATGGTGATCCTATTGGGATGACCTTATTCAAGTCTTTAGGTTCTCTAGCAGGTGGAGCTTTAGGAACATTCTTACCTATTCCATTCTTAGGATCAATATTGGGTATGTATGCAGGTGAATATGTTGGTGAATTACTTTATATGGGATTCAATGGTAGTTCACCTGGTCAAATAGCAGAAAAAGTTAAAGCAGATTTTGTTGCTGCCTATAAGACTGCACTTCGAGGTGGTCAGATGGCACTGAACTGGATAGGAGGTACATTCAAAAGATTTTATGCAGGTATACCTAAATGGAAAATACCTGAGTTTCCTGGATGGGCAAAGTGGGCTGACTTTTTAAACATTGGTGGTAGAGAAATACCTGATCTTTTATGGTTAGCAAGTGGAGCTGTAGGTAACTTAGCTCCATTGAAGATGCTTTTAAAAGCAGCGTTTAGTAGTGATCCAATTCCAAAAGGATCAATGAAAAAATATACCTTACCTAATTTCAATCGTGATGGTGAAGGTAGTCCTGGAACTGCAGGAAGAAGGCAAGAGATGGTTGATAAGAGAGTTGCAGCTGCAAATGCTCTTACCATGCTATACAGTGATAAGAAAAAATATAAGGCAAATCAGATTGTATATAAACCTGGTTTCATGGGATATAATAAAAAATATTATATCTTTGATGGATTTGGGATTGGTGCTGTATCAATGGCAAATCCTCTTACTGCTAAGAACTTTAGAACTGATGCAGAATATGAAGCATTCCAAGCTGCAGGTGGCACTCAAAGATTGCTTCAAGGTGGTATTACACCAGAACAAATGGTTACTAAGGGTAAGAAATTACTCGCAAAAGCAAATGTAGTAGCTACACCTACAGTTAATGACACTACAAAGAAAGAAGGAACATATAAGGACGGTGTACAAGTTATAAATGGAGAAGTAGTAGAAGTTAAAAATGGAGAAATAGTAAAGGAACCGATACCAGGTCCTGAAGGAGATGGAACTTATGAGCAAGGATATAATGATGGATACAGAGCAGGTGTTAATGAAACTGCTGCTGGTATTCAAGCGACCAATGATATGCAGACAGATAATGCTATCAACGCAACAAAATCTGTTCTATCATCTATGGATCCTAGAGATATTCCTCCAGACCATAGTATTCTTGAGAAAGGATTTTTAAGTCCTACTTTTAAAAATAAAAACAAACCAAGTACCTTTAATCTTAGCTATGCTAACATGCCTTTTGTTCCTAATAGTGAATATAAAGGTGTAGAAACAGATAACAAAAGATACGGTAACACAATGCCAGAAGGTGCTTTTGGTATAGGATCTAAATCAACAGATTCAAAGAAAAAAGCATGGTGGGATCCACTTGGTGTCTTCACAGGTAAATCTATTGGTGGTCTGGTTCCAGCTAGATTGAAAGGTGCATCTACTGGTAAGAGTTTCTTCTTTGGTAAAATTTTCAGAGGTATTAGTAAAGCAGTTGGTGGTGTATTTAATGGTATTAAAAAGGCAGTTACTGGTATAGTTCAATCTCCTATCTTTAATATTGCTAGTACAATATTATCATTCACTCCTCTTGCTCCTATTGTTGCAGGTGTTCAAGCTGTCGCAGGTTTGGTCTCTGGTAATCCAATGCAAATGCTTAGTAGTGCATTTAGTCTTGGATCAACATTCTTCCCACAAACATTTTCAAATATTACCAGTGGTATAAACAATACATTTGGTAAGGTTCTTGGTGGTGGTATAAATGGATTCCTCTCAGGAGGAATACAAGGTGCTATGGGTGGATTGATGGGAGGCATACAAGGAATGTTACCTGCTGGAGTTCAAAACTTCTTTGGTAGAGTCGGTGGGTTTATTGAAAAATTCCCATCAGTAGGTGGATTAATTAGTATGATACCTGGTGTTGCAAACATACCAGGATTAGCAGGTCTATTTGGTTTACAAGATTTTGGTGGTGTGCAATTTAATCCTATGAACATGTTCCAAGATATGGCTAATAACTTTGGTCTTGGAGGATTGTTCAGATCCATAACTGGTATGATGCAAGGTGAAGGAGGATTTATGGATGGAATGATTGATATGGCAGCAGAACTTGGTGTTAATCCGTCAGTCTTAGGTGTATCTCGACCCTTAGGAAGCACTCTCGGAAGAAATATGGCAGACTCTTCAAGAGAGTATGCTATGCAAACTTCATTAGAATTCATCCCTATTCCTGTAATTATTGAAAAACTAACACCAATTCCTAAGCCAGTTCCAATAAATACTCCAGTGCCCGTAAAACAACCAGCACCACCACAACAACAGCAGAAGAAATAAATGGCAGTAACTAAAACTACCAAAATCAATATGTATAAACTGGTCTCGACGCAAGGCATCCAGACCAGAAATAATGCTACTGCGAGTGCGTTGGTTAAGAATGTACAGGCAATTAATAATATAGGAAAGACTTTAAATTCTGTATCTCTTGTATTAAAAGATATCAAGAAAATTGAACTTGATAGATTAGATGCAGAAAAGAAAAGAAGATTAAAAGAATCATTCGTTCCTCGATATACAAAACAAGAAGGAATAGGAGCATCAAAATTTATTAGTGACTTTGTTGCGAAACCCCCTAAGTCTTTTTGGGAATCATTATTACAGACATTCAGTGGATTAATTAAATTATTTGTTATAAGACCGATTCTTAAATGGTTATCTAACAAAGAAAATCTTAAAAAAGTTGAAGATGGATTAAAAGTACTCTACAAAGCTATAAAATTCCTATTCAATTTATCAAAGAGTATAGTTGGAACGACAATAAATGGACTGTACGATTTGCTGCGAGCAGATGCCAAATGGTATGAACGATTGTCGGGATTTGGTAAAGTCTTTGGAATGTTGGGTGGACTATTCCTTGGATTGCGATGGTTAAAGAATCCAGGCAAATTAATTAGAGATGTAAGATTTGTATTAGGAGGATTCCGTAAAGGTTTACTTCGTTCTCAGAATCAACTAAGAATGCAAAGAGGTATGAAACCTTTACCTGGTTCTGGTAAAGTTAAAATACCTAAAACTAAATTTAGAGGCAGAGGTTGGGCTGGTTTAGTATTCATTAGTGGTATTGGTTTAGTTAATGTTCTTAGTGGTGAATCAGTTGAAGAAACTACACCAGAAATGGCAAAAGGTGGTTGGATATCTGGTCCTCAAGGAGGTTATCCAGTATCTACCAGAGGTAGAAAAGGAGCTGCTCCTGATTTCATAGGTCATGGAACTGAATATGTTGCAAAGAAAGATACTGGAGAATCATTCGTAATACCATTTGATACACCAGCGACTAGAGTTGCACCTAGCCTAACAATGGCTAACATGCAAACTGCTTCTATGTTAGGTTTTGATGTTCCCGATTCACCTCCAAGAATTAGCAATAATGGAATGTTCTTGGGTGGAGTATTTAAAGGTATAGGAAATGTCTTTAGTGGAAAGACATGGGGTGGAATGAATAGAGGGACAGGAAAAGATGGAACTTTTGGATCTGGAACTTGGGGATCAGGAAGACCAAGTGACGGAGATATTGGAAAATCTACTGGTGGTGGAAAAAATTGGCTTAGTGGTCTTGGAAAAGGATTAATAGCTGCTGCACCAGATATAGGACAACTCATTGGTGGAGATAAAGGTGGTACTATTGGTAGTATGATAGGTGGCTTTGCAAATCAGATGCAAAGTGGTGAAAAAATGTCATTTGGTAATGTTCTTGGGAATATATTACCTATTGCAGGTCAGTTCTTAGGTCCTAAGGCAAGTGGAATCATGGGCAATGTTTTAGGCATTGGTAACATGTTCTTTGGTCCGAACGCAGGTAATTACTCGTTTGGCGATAAGATCATGGGAGTACTGGATGGATTCGGTATGAGTGATAGTCCAATCGGTAGAATTATTGGTAATGTCTCTGGTGCAATGACTGGATTACAAAGTTCAATAGCAGGTAGTAGTGGATTTGGAGGGGGAAGCGGTGGTGGAGGAGCTGCAGCTGCTGCAGGTTTATCAGCTACACCAAATGTTGATACTGATGATGAGAAAAATTATGGAAAAGGAAATCCTGCAGTATCTGGTGGTGGTATCGGAGCAGCGATTAGAGGTGGACAATGGGCATTAGGAAAAGGATTTACAGTAAGTGAACATCGTAATTTTAGAAATAATAAATGGAATAAATTCAGTGCTAATACAGGAAAAGGATATGTTGCAGGTGGTGGACAAAAAATGGGTAAACATGCTAAAGATAGTCTTCATACTAGAGGACTAGCATTAGATGTTACTGATTACAGAGATGGTGATTTTAGAAGTAGAATTGGATCTCTAGCAGGTGAAGCATATGGAATGAGAAAGGCATTGAATCTTACACAGATCATTCATGATGGTTGGGGTGCATGGTTTGGTGGTAAGAAACGAGGTCCAGGATCATATGGTCATCCTTCACATATGCATATGGGATTTGCTGATGAAAAAATACCTGGTGGAGAAGCAGGTGGTATTGGTTTGAGTGGTACTGATATGAATTTATTAGGTCAGTATGTTTCTGCAGAATCAAAAGGTGCTACTCCTTTAGAATCTGCATTGATTGCTAGATCTGCTGTCAATGCTGGTGGTGCATATGCTTCTGGTCAAAGTCCAAGTTTATTTGGTGCACCAGGTGCTAGTAGTTTCTTTGATATACTTGATTCGCAGTCAACTAATAAAAATTGGTATGGAGCTCCTTTAGGTGGTGCAGACACAGCAAAGGCATTTGGAGCTATAAATCTAGGATTGAATACTGATAAGATGTATGATTTCTTAGGAAATGCAGGAATGCCAGATTCATTCTCAAACTTATTCTTAAACTCTACAGAAGCTAAGAGAGGAACTGGATTAAACAAAGGAACACCTTTTGGCAAATTTACTTTTAGTACTGGTGGTAGCACTTATTATGATAAGGCAGTTAAAAATTTAGGTGCTGACTTTAATCCATTCGCTAAAAATGATAAAGGTGTTGGATCAGACGCATTTGGTTTTGGTGGTCTTGATATGCCTAGTTTAGCAGGTAAAGCAGAAGGGACTGCTACATCATATGGTGGAACTCAAGGTGGAACTCAAAAGCCAGGTGGTAATCTCGCTGCAATGTATACAGCAAATCAAAAAGGAGATAACACTGGTGGTCCTGAAGGAACAAAAGATAAAGGTAGAAATGCATACGCATTCCAAAAGGTAACAAGAGAAAGAGAATATGCTAGAAGTCAATTACAACAAAAACATAGTCAGATGTTGCAACAGACTATTGCACAAGTTCAAGCACATAACGCATCTGTTAGAGCATCAGTAGCACAAGCACAAAGTGCTATAAGTCAAATTATGGGATCTCAAGCTGCTGCTATGGGAACTATCAGTGGTCTTGGTGGTAAGGTTCAGAGAACTGCTGCTACTCTAACTTCCATAAATTCTACAGCAGCCTTCTTAGCATAATATGTCAGAATTCAGACAGTCCTTAAATGAATATGGTATTAGACTCATGGTTTTTCGTGATAGAAAAAGACTTGAGAATGATGATGGTGCTTTTAACTATATTGAATTTCTTAGAGGATGTGAAATATTTGAATCAATAACACAATCTGCTATTGAAGCATCATTTATATTTGAAGATGCTGCAGGTATGAGTGGTATCTTTACTGGATCTGAAATAATTAAAATTCAAGTAAGTACACCTAATCTTGATAGAGAATGGGTCTTTAGAAGTTTTAAGATTGGTGCTCGTGCAAGAACTAAAGAATCAACAGATGTATTTCAAGTTGACGCTGTATCAGAAGAGTTTATCAAGAATGAAACTGTTAATATATTTGGACACAGTGAAGTAATATTTCAAGGAAAAACAGAAGCAGCTGAAATTGTTGAGATGTTAATGAGAGATGAAAGATATCTTGCTTCTAGAAAAAATCTTTACTTAGAAGAAACTGTTAATAAACATTCTTTCCTATCTCCTAACTGGAGACCACTTGATTTAATTAACTGGATGCTCCAAAAAACTGTTCGTAAATCATCTCAAACAGGTGGATTCCAAAATGGATTTTGTTTTTATGAAAATGATTTAGGATTTCATATGAAATCTTTTGATAAGATGGTTGAAGATGTCAACGAACAACCTCTAGGAAAAGATACTAATTACAATACTGGTATTCCTAGAATGTATCGCTATAGTTATACAGAAAAAAATATAGATCCTCAATCAGATTTCCTCAACATATCGGGTTTTTCTTTCCCTAAAGAAAAGGATATGATAGAAGGATTACGTCATGGAGCTTGGGGTGGATATAGTGTAGGTTTTGATCCTGTCACGATATCCTCATCAAAAATGGGATTGAGTAAAGATATGTCTACTGATGCTATCACATATAAAATGGATGATGTCTGGTCAAAAATGGCACATTTAGATGGTAAGAAAACTGTCAATCCTATAGAACAGATGGACAGCGATTACAAACAAATACTTGCAACTCCTAAGAGAGTTCGCTATAGTATGCTTAGTAACCAAGTTTTTGATCCTAAATTTGTTGATAACCCTCAAGCAAACTACCCAGAACAGGCAGAATTGCAGGCATATCAATGGATGAGAATGGAAACTTTAAAAAATATTCAGATGAATATTACCGTGCCTGGTAATTTAGATCTTTATATTGGTGCTGGTATCTTAGTTGAAATTCCAACTGCTTACACAACAGGAGAAGGTAAACGATCTGATATGAAATACAGTGGTAAGTATATGATTAAAAGTATTACTCACTCATTCGTAGGAAATCAGTTCACAACCGAGTGTTCTTTAATCAAAGATTCTATCCTAAGAGACAAAGGAATACCAACCCCACCCCCAGTTACTCAAATTTAGCCTAAATAGTTCTGTATCAACGAGGTACAATATGAAAACAATAGAAGAACACATCCAAAAAGATCACGAAATCTTAGACAATCCAATGGCATCACCTGCAGCACGCAGACATGCTAAAGTCGAATTACATGAACTGGAAGTTTACGCAGAGCATCATCACGATGAAATCGAAGCAGGAGATCACCATGATCCTAATGCATTAGAACTATTTTGTGAAATGCATCCAGATGAGCCAGAATGTTTAGTGTATGACGATTAGCTTTGATGATGCACTTTTAGGTCATTGGACAAACAGACACCAAGCACAATCTAATCCTTTAGGATTTGCTTCCGTAGAATTAGAATGGGGTATAGACTACAGCGATGTAGATCAAATTTGGTATACGTCAAAAAACTATTATAGAAAAGAGGGTCCTAACAAACCTTATCGGAGTGGGAGACACAAAATGTCTCTTATAAGGGGGGACTCTTTTTTAATGGAAAATTACAGTGAAGATGGAACTAAAAGACAAGGATGCGATATGTTATTTGTCGAGATCAATGGCAAATGGGAAGGCAGATTATTCGCAGAGGGACAATGTGTTATGGGTGGTGCTATAGTTAGTTCACACATGATACTATTTGGAGATAAATTACACAGTGCGGATCAAGGAAGAGATGAGCATGGTAATTTAATTTGGGGTACTGATCATTTTTATAAGTTCACGAGACTTGCTAAATAATAAAAAAACTATAAGTAGATGGCAACTGTCGAAGGTATCTTCAATGAACCATCAGTAAACTTTGTCGGAAAAGACGGTTTCTTCTGGTGGGTCGGAGAGATAGAAGACAATGAAGATCCTATGGAACTTGGCAGAGTTAAATGTCGTGTTCTAGGATATTATACAAATTTTAAAGGAGGAACAGTAGCTGATCTGCCCTCCAAGTTTTTGCCATGGGCTACTGTATTACAACATACATGTCAAGCAGGTAATGATGGACAAGGTGAATCATCAGGTCAATTACAACCTGGTGCTATTGTCATGGGTTTCTTCATGGATGGTGAAGTTGCACAAATGCCAATAGTAATTGGTGTTATGAGAGTTCAGAAAGCTACTCAAACAAAAAACGTAAGAGAGTTTTCATTTACAGGATCAACAATGTATCCTGGTACTGCTCCTAACCCTTCTGCTATTCATCCAGCAGATAACAATACTGCAGATCCAGATAAACCTCAAAGACAAGGAAATACAAACGTTGTTGCTTTCGCAGGTCAACAGAAAACTAAATTAGGTGGTGATGGATCACCAAAAAATTTAGGATCAGAACCTGGCATACCAGGTAGCAGTATAAATCCAATCAAACCTTTAGATCCTGCAAAACCTATACCTGTTGCTAACGGTGTTGGAGGTCCTTGGAAGACACTAGAATATAAGTTATCATATTTAATTGAAGATCTTGCCGATACCTCTGCTAATCTAATTCAAGCAGAAGCATCTGGTTATGTTGATATTGTAATTGGTAAATTAGTAACTAAGGAAGAACTTACTGCTCGTATTCATAACTTCTTGAGTTCTATATTTGCACAGATAATATCTGCTATGCGTCAAGGAATGACTCATTTAGCAGATGAGTTACAATTATCAAAAATTATTGTGAGTTCTACAGGAGTTCCTTTTTCTATTCATCAAAAGATACAAACTTCTGTAAGTACAATTCTATCTTCACTATGCACACTAGACGCTAATATTACCACATACACTGCTGGTCCTTTAAAAGCGGTGACAGATGCTTTAGATACTCACCTTGCTAGTGCATCTAGTAAATCTACATGGGTAACAAAGACTGTAGATGAAGTTGTTGCAGCAGTTTTATTAGAGGCAGATACAATTATAAAAAATATTGGTGATGTAGTTAAAAGTGTCAAAGATATTCTTAAAGATGTAGATGATGCAGCAGGTATTGTTAGTCAATGGGAAGCAGCACAAACTATCTTTGGTGTAGATCTTTTTAGTAAAAATTTATCTGATCTTATGAAAGATTTGATAGGTTTCCATACAAGTGGATGTAGTAGAGGATATGATAGTGCAAAAGATATTTCTGGTTGGTATCCTTTATTTGGTGTAACTCGTTGTGCATTTACAGATTTAGAAAAAATTAATAAAATACGAGGATCAAACCGAGGAGACGGAAAAGGTAATACGGGTAATGGATTATTTTCTGCACTATACGAAGATGCTGATCCATATTTAACATCTGCTAAGAACTATCCAAATGGTTCATATGATCTATGGTTGGGAACACCAGGTCGTCAAGGTGAAGTTCATAAAAATTCTAACGGAACTACACATACATCAATCAAATTTAATAACTCACACTTTGCAGAAAAAGTTGCTAGGGATGTGTATAGAAAGAATCATCCAAGTGCAACTGAAGAAGAAGTGGCAGCAGCAGTTGAAGAATTTAGAAAGAAACAAGCAACTTCAGATACTGGTGCATTGGTTGCAGATCATATATCATATGCAGGTACTCTTACACAGGAAGTTCATGGTGATGATTGTAAATTAATTAATGGAGATAATGCTGTTAGTATTGATGGTGATTATTTTTTAAAGGTCACTGGTAATTGTCATATTGAAGTTGGTGGTGGTTTCTTCTTTACTGCTGAAGGTGCACCCAAGTCAGTTAATAAAAATGGTAAAGCAGTTTCTGATAAGATACAAAAACATGCTATTAAGTTTGGATCTGATGTTGATATGACCGTTGTAGGTGCTAAGTTTGAATTACAAAGCACAGAAACTAATCTTGCAGCTATATCTACAAAGATTACAGGTACTATATTTGAAAATAATTGTCACCAACAAACTATGAGTGGTATTGAATTACTATTTTCTGCAGATAGTTCTATAGAACAAGTTACACCACATCTACTACAATTAATAAACACAGAACCAGTTACAACATCTAAGAAAGTTACGGGTATTAGGACAGTAGTAACGGGTGGTATTGAAACAGTTATCAATCCTCCTGATACTGAAATCTATAAATTAATTACAGGAAACGAATTAGATGCTACAATAAGAAATGGTAAGTATCGTCTAATTAAAACTACTAACATTACTTACTTATGATTTTCTTTTCCTTAATACTTTCATTATTTGCTAATCATCTTCCTGTGATGTATGTGCAAGTGCCTCAATGGGCAGATGATTGGGCAGTGTGTGCTGTTGATATACCTGACGCTAAATGTCATTGGTATGTCATGGCTCCAGACAATACCTTTGGTGAAGGTTTTGATTGGGAAGAAGCACCTTGGTTTGATGCCAATGGATTGAATGACATAGCACCTATGCAAGCAAAGACAGTTGTAGAAAAACTTCAAGAACAACCTTGACAACCTTCTTTGTTTATCCTATAATGTTGGGTAAATAAAGATTCTAATGACTGACGACGAAACACTTGTAGTAGAACACGTTTTTATTAACCTTTCTAAAAGGAAAGTGACACTCGTTGATAACGAGGGATATGAACAGGACATTGACTACAAATTTGATCCAGAAGGGTCTGCAGGTTTTACTGAAACTATTGGTATGATTCAAGATCAAGTGGAATCTGATCAAATAACTTACGTTTTTTCTGAGGATTTAGAAAAGTGAACCATGAACCGATTAGTGTAACACAAGAAGAAGCAGAAGACAAAATTGGATTTATGATAGACATGTGCTATCGTAATCGCTGTGTCTGGAGAATAGAAAGACCAGACGGTACTGCTGTTTTATTGTCTCCACTTATCCAATCTGCACCCCCAATAAATAGTGACGTGATCGACCAAGTAGAAGAATTTAGAAAACAATTTCTAGAAGGACAATCCGATGAAAATCCCGAATTGGCAGCACCACAGTAGAAAAGAACAAAAGAGGACATTGAAACCTCAAGCACTCCGTCGTGCTAAAAGACGATTACAAGCACTCAAAGCGAAACTTCATTATGGTAACACCAATCAAAGTAACATCTTTAGATAGTACACCTGCACTAGGACAAGAACCATTTAAGAAAGCACTATTCCCAATAAACCCTTTCTTTCATTTTCCTGCAGTAAACGCAACTGAATTTATAGCAAAAATTAAATCTGTTCCAAGAGAACCTCAAAATGATAGGTTTCTTTGGGGAACTCGTAGTAAGTGTGACAAATATTTGTGTGAAGATATAGAAGAGTGGGTTCCTTTTTGGAGAGATAATTTAAGATATTTTACGGACAGATTAGGACAAGAAGGTTCTCTTCATTGTGGATTTCATTATAGACCATATCAACCTTGGATTAATTGGTATAGTCGTGGAAACTTTCAAGAAATGCACGATCATAACGAACATGATTTAGTTGGTGTATTCTTTGCTGAAGTACCCGAGGATGGTGCTAAATTTTATTTTGAAGATAGAACTTTCCCCATGCTCTCAATGCCTTGGCGATATATGTTAAACTTAGGTAGTGCATTCTTCCCTAAGATTAAAAGTGGTGATATTATTTTATTTCCTGGTCATATGTTTCATGGAGTCACTCCACATGAGAGTGATGAAGTTAGAATTACAATGTCTGCTAACTTCGATCTTAAGGTTGAAGGTGAACAACCTTTGAATGCCAACAAATGACAGTAAACCTTAGAATAGTTGATAATTTCCTACCTAGTGGTGATTATCATCAAATCAAAGAACATTTGATAGACAAACCAGATATTCCTTTTAATTTTTATGAAGGAAAAGTATATGGGAAAGATGCAAATAAAAATTTGCAAGACTCTCATATGTGTCATGCTTTTTATCATTTGAATAGGTTTCCAGCAGAACCTACAGCAAGTCAATATATGGGTCTTATGTTACCTATTATTGGTCGTTGCAGAGTGCTTGCTATTCATAGAATTAAATGTAATCTTGAATTACATGGTGGTAGTGAACCATATGCAAGTGAATATCATGTTGATTGGCAAAATGAGGAAGACATAAAATCCAATATGCAAGCAGCGATATATTATGTCAACACTAATAATGGTTATACAGAGTTCAAGGATGGAGAAGAAGTAAGAAAAGTTGAATCAGTTGCAAATAGAATGGTATTTTTTGATGCAGAACTTTCACATAGAGGAGTCTCAGCAACTGATACTAGATATAGATGTGTAATAAATTTTAATTGGTTTACTTGGTCAAACTATTATAAATTTGATCAGAATTTCGATACCTATTACTAACCTACATAAAAACGAGGGAGTACAAAAGATCTCTACTTAGAAAGAGTGCCCTCCACATATATTATTTTAATTATGTTTCAACCTATTATCAAAGAAAACTTTCTCGATAAATTTTATTTCCAATATTTGTACGATTGGGTTCATAGTTATGCTATCGAATGGAAGTTTAATAAAAACGTTTCTAAGCACCTCTCTACAATAGGTGAGTTAGAGGAAAATGATTTATATAAAATTGGATGCAGTAGAGGTTTATATGACCCTTCTAAAGGGTTAGGATTCAATGGTAGTGAATCTGAAATGCTTATACCTGCTATTCTTAAAATGGAAGAAACATTTGTTGGTGTGCCTGCATCTTGCATTAGAGCAAGATTAGATATGACATTCGTAACACATCATGGGGTGAAACATAATCCACATACAGATCACCCAATGCCTCATTGGACTGCCATATTATATTTTTCTGATACTGATGGTGATACTGTCATATATAATGAAAGGAGAGATGGGATTACAAGGCATAGTCCCAACTTAGATAATGATGATGGATTGACAGAACTGGTAAGAATAACTCCAAAGAAAAATCAACTCGTATTTTTTGATGGATTACACTATCATACAGGTCATTCCCCAACTACAACCAGTAATAGAATTTTACTAAACGTGAATTTTAATAAGGTATAATGGCATTCTTAGTACACCCTCTTCCCCCCATACCTGTATTCGTTAAGAAAGAATTTCTTTACGATCATCAAAAAGGGCATGGAGAATTGACACCTGGCATTTGGATATCAGTTAAAAGTGTTCAAGCAAAAGCACTTTACTTTGAAACTATGTTAACTGATTACGGTGCATTATATGATAAACTACCTCTTAGTGCTTTTGTATGGACAGAAGACTTTGATAAAGATAATCAATTAGAACTAGATGTTCTTGAACTCTGGGATTGTTTTGATTACAATATAACAGTTCTCCGTAAACCTATCTTAGGTAGATGTGAGTTCTTTGGCAAAGATAAAAAAATGCACGCTGGTGAATATGAATTTACGATTGACACTGGGCATCCTGATCAGTCAGTTATTGATACTAACTTTTCTGAGTTGGACCCCGAACATAAGTCCTTTAATGTCATTGCCCTCGACAACGGACAATATGCAGCTCAACCAAACAACCGAGTAATTTGGAGGGATTGTAGTTTAATCCCAGATAATTTGAAGAAACCTGACTTCAAAGTTTGCACTCAAAACTACGCTGTAGAAACTGAACCTAAATGGTGGACAGTTGGACATACAGATGAGTGGCAATATAAAACAAAAGAGGAAGAGGAAGAAGAAATCGATCTTACAGGCGGTTAACTTTCTTTATAAATAGACCTGTAGCCATAAGTGTAATTATTCGTGGGAACCCGTAAAATATCACAGTTAGATACAATATCCGATTCAAACTTGTCGGGAGAGGCAATTCTTCCTATCGTAGTTTCGGATCCATTGATCCCTAACAGAAAAGCAAAAGTCAATCAGTTGTTTAAAGGTCTTACTCAAGGATCAAAAACAGATCCTGGTCTAGCTTTTGATTTGGACAGAAATACTGGGTTGTATCAAAATGCCTACGATCAAATTGGACTTGCCTTTGGTACAGGTGGACTATATTTCTCTAGAATAGCAGGTGCTGGTGGCAGTGCTGCTCTTTATATGACTGCAGTTGATGATACTGCTAGTAACGCTGACATAGTATTAGCACCAAAAGGTGCAGGTGCTGTTAAAGTTACAGGACAATTCTCAATTACAGATGAATCATTTATACTTGAAGACTCACAAGGTCCTAAAGCAAGATTTGAGATTGGTAATATAGGAACTGGAACAAATACAAGAATTTTCACACTACCTGCTATCACTGCAGGCAATGGAACTACATTTGTTGGAGACGATACCACTCAAACTTTAAGAAATAAAACTATTCTTATTGACGAAGATAACTTTGTTATCGTAGATGGTCAAGAAGAAGCAGTGTTTCAAATCAACTGGGCAACTACAAATGATGCTCGTAGGAGATATTTCTTACCAGACGCAGGTGCTGTAACAACAACAGTTGAACCTACAGCGACAGATTCCACACTTTTAGATACAAAGACAGAGCAAACTGTTCTATCTAAAACTTTGGTTAATCTCAAACTTGCTGCAAACGCTGAAGTTGCGACAAATTGGGCACAGTTTAATACCTCTTTGTTGGATGCAAATAGAATCATAACAGTTCCTAATCAAAGTTTTACTTTGGTTGGAGAAGATTCTACTCAGATTCTTAAGAACAAGAACATTGAAACTCTAGTTCTTCAAGACCCTATAGATGTTACTAAGAAGATTACCTTTAGTGTTGCTAACCAAAATACAGGAACTAACAGAACCTTTGAACCTCCCTCTTCTGGGATACTAAATACTTCGGGTAACAGCACTTTTGTCACAGCGAGTGCTATACAAACATTAACAGACAAGACACTACAGCAACCTAAACTTAAGGAGAATGAGTTATCAAGCTCCTATACTGTTACGTTTAGAACTGATAATGTTACTGCTGATAGGGTTATTAGATTCCCTGATGCAGACGCAACACTTCTTTCAACTGAAAACGTAACGGTTGATGATGTTACATTTGGTGCAGGTCTTGCTGCAGCGAACTTAACTGGTCGAACCAGACTACAACAATACTTCTATTCTGGATTTAATTAAATGGCAACTCAAGGTCAACTAGCAAATTCAAAGCCTGCAGCGAACACTAATACGTTACTGTATAGTTCGCCTATAGACTCATCCGCAAGCACAGTGTTGACTGTTGCTAATGACGGTACTGGATCAACATGGGCAGCAGCAATAAAACATTACGATCAAAGATTGGTATTAGATGCAAGCACATATAAACTACACAAGGGAGATTTAATATCTAATTATAGATTTCTTTTAAACGCAAATTTCGATAGCACTGCTAGTATTACTGCTGGTACAGTTCTTACTTCTGCAGATAGAGAAAAAACTGCAAAGTTTGAATCTTTTTATGTTCCTGATTTTACAGAGGTATTTGTAAAGTCATTCTCAATGAGAATAGTTACACTTCAATCAGTTAGTGGTGGTTCATTTGCAGTCGGTGATACACTTACGATCGGAACCGCACCTAACACATCTACCGCAGTTGTATATGATGTAACGACTGATGAAGAATTAAACACAACTACAGTAAAAATAGGTCCTACTACACTTAATGGAACTGGTGGTGGATCAGGAACTTCTGGTGAGTTTGCAGATGGTGACTCATTAAGTAATGGAACTGCATCTGGAACTATTGCTTCTGGTGGTATTGGAGCAGCAAATCCAGAATTTGTTTTCTCCACTACAACTTCTGGTGGCACATATCAAATGGCAAGTTATACACAACTGTCATTTTTCTCTGATAGAGCATATCGTTATAACGTATCAGACACAACTATGAGTGGTAGAGATTTTAAGTTATCTACTACAACTAATGGAGAATATGGTCCTGACGGAGACGCATCAACAACTGCTGACAATGGAACTGAGTATACTACTGGTAAAACTACTAACGGAACTGCAGGTTCTAGTGGTGCATATGTTCAGTATAACTTTGGTGCAGCAGCAGATATAACACTACTTTATTTCTATGATGGTGGAACTGGAACTGCATCTAACGCTAATTATGGTGGTGCTGACAGATATTTCCAAATTAGTGATAGTGTTGAGTATAGTGGTATTTACGTTTATGACGTAACAGGAACTTGGACAACCTCAGATACTTTTACAGTTGAAGGAACTACTTACACTACTAGCACAATTACTACAGGTCAATATGGTTATGTGTATGACTATACAGGAACGAACCTAGACATCATACTTGGACCTGGATCGGCAGTATTCTCTGGATCGGAAACATTCTTTGATGTTCCTGCCTTAGGTGGTGCAACCCGAACTAAAGTAACTGTTAGTTCTATTGGGGTAGCACAAACCGCACTTGAAGGAGATGAATATCTTGCTCAAGGTGCTGCTAACGGTAATAGTGCGGTTAGTAAAATTACATCATTGGTTGTAGGACCTGGTGAAAGAGTAATCATCAACAGTACTACACAAAACAATACTTTCACACTGATGGGATTTGAAGATATTGCAACTTCATTCCCTGTCAAGAAATATGATAGAGTTGCACCAACCTAATTGGGGTGGTTCTATTGACCAATAAATACTAAAAAAGCAGCGTAAGTAATGTCATTAACTAGACTAAAGAACATTATTACGTCCAGAACAGGACGTATTATATACGTCAACCCTGACGACTTTGATGCCTCTGATGCGATTGACAACAGAGGTAACTCTGCTTTGCGACCATTCAAATCAATACAAAGAGCATTTTTAGAGGTAGCAAGATTTTCATATAGAGTTGGTTTAAGTAATGACGAATTTGATGCCTTCAGCATCATGTTATATCCTGCTGCATATATTGTTGACAATAGACCTGGTGATGTTTTATATACAAACGTCGCACCGATTGATGAAAACTCAAATTTAGATTTAACTTCACCTAATAACGTATTATATAAGTATAACTCAGTTGAAGGTGGTATCATAGTTCCCAGAGGTTGTTCTCTAGTTGGAACTGACTTACGTCGTACAAAAATTATTCCTAAATATGTTCCATATCCTACAGTCTATGCTGCAAAAGGCATTAACACAGAAAGCCAAGTCCCTCCAAGAACAGCAGTCTTCAAAGTTACTGGTGGTACTTATTTCTGGCAATTCTCTTTCTTCGATGGTGCTGAAGAAGGTGTATTCTTCAAACCTGATAGCGTAGAAACTATACCTCCTAAGTTTTCACACCATAGACTTACTTGTTTTGAGTTTGCTGATGGTTTGAATTCATTATCAACTCTTATTACAAATGGCACAGTTCCTAATGCAGATTACTCTGCAGTTGCAAATATTTTAGAAAGAACTGACTTAGAAATATACTATCAAAAGGTATCAAAAGCATTCGCAACAATTCCTGATACATCTGGAGATCCTTCTGTTGACCAAATACAGGCAAGAGTTGAGGAAAACAGAATTGTTGGTCCTATATCTGATGAATATAGAGTACTACAAATCACTCGTAATGGTAATACAGCGACTGCAGTTACAGTTGATGAATTCGACAACCCAAGAAATCACGGGTTCTCTGTTGGTGTAAACATCAATATTAGTGGTGTAACTGGTTCGACAGGTCCTCAGTCTGAAGTTGACGCTAGTTTATACAACGGGTCATTTACTGTTACCTCTGCATCTGGTAACGTATTTACATATCAAATGGCATCTGAACCAACTGGTAATGCAGTCGGTTCAAATATTACGGTGAAAACTGAGATTGATACTGTTGACTCTGCATCACCATACGCATTCAACCTATCACTAAGAAGTGTATGGGGTATGAACGGTATGCACGCTGATGGTAGTAAGGCAACTGGTTTCAAATCAATGGTTGTTGCTCAGTTTACTGGACTGTCACTACAAAAAGATGATAGAGCATTTGTAAGATATAACGCATCAACTGGTAACTATGACGTTGCAACATCTGGTGATGGTGCACATTTAGATGGTTTCGCTGAGTATAGAAAAGGATGGGGTCACGAGCATATCAAGTGTTCAAATGACTCATTCATACAGGCGGTTTCGGTGTTCGCTGTTGGATACTTTGGTCACTTTACTGCATTAAGCGGTGGTGATATGTCAATCACCAACTCTAACTCTAACTTTGGTAATACTGCATTAAGATCAGCAGGTTTCAAAGCAAAAGCATTCTCAAAAGATAAGGCAGGTGCATTAACACATATCATACCCCCTAAAGCACTTAATGTTATTTCCACGACTGCAACTGGAACTAACGGAGCATCTACGATAACACTTACAAATGATGGTAGTGTTAATGGTGTGATTGAAGGTATGACTGTATCGGGAACTAATATTGGAACAGGAGCTATAGTTGGGTCAGTCAACACAAATACTAGAGTTGTTACACTCACAGCAACTAACACAAACACAGTCAATGGAAACGTAATCTTTGGAGAAGAAACCTCTATTAACTGGGTTAACATTGATATTCAAAGAACTAAAGTAATTAACGCTGCACTTGCAGGTCAAGGTGGCACACCAGGTACAAGATTATACTTATATGGTTATACTGTTGAAGCATCTGCACCAACTACAAGAGTACAGGGTTTTGCAGTCGGAGCAAGACAAGACGGAACTGGTGCTGGAGCTATAGCAGATAAGATAAACTGTTTACTTGTAGCACAAGGAGCAACATCTGCAACAGTCCAATCAGCAAGCATATCCCCTTATGGACCTAGTGTCTCTGGTTTATCTGCTGGCACAACAGGTTCTCCTATTCAATATGATAGTAATACATATACAATTAATGGTGTAGCAGGTAAAGTTGGTGGGTGGTATCTATCAGTCAGCTCAGTCGATAATGGAATCTATACTACACTATCAACTAACACACAATACAATACTGTAAACTTCACACCTACAACATTCTTAAAGAGGATCCCCGATCCAAGAGACTTACAAGATAGAACATATAGAGTTCGCTATGTAATTGATAAGAATAAAACTAATCCATTACCTAGAGACCCTATCTCTGGTTATGTAATGCAACCATTGAATACTGATGCTACTGCATATAATCTTGATAGATGTTTCTACATCTATGATATTGAGGTAGTTCAACCATTTGTAAGAGGTGTAGATGACGGAATCTATTATATTACTCTATTGTGTGGGTCGATTGCACCTACAACTTCTAACTTTGATGATAGAAAATTCTCACAGAACGTCAACGAAGTATATCCTACATTTGATAGAGATAATCCACTTGCAGACCCAGACGCTGCTGTATCAGTAGCAGATAACGAAGTAATTGGATTGGTGAACGCTACAGATGGAGCATCACCGACACCAAATAAAGATCCAAAACGATCTATTACTAAGGAAGCGATTGAGTTTTTACTAGCAGATACAGGTTGGACACAACCAGGTACTACACCTAACTATGACTCTGTTAACAAGAGACTGTCTGGTGTTAGATTGACTGCACAGGCAGGTGAAGAAGAAGTTAGAAAGATTAATATTAGAGAAGACAATACAGGAACAGTTGCACCGATTAATGTAGAGTTTAGAAGACACTCAATTCTAAGATCAGGTAATCATACGTTTGAATATCTTGGTTTTGGTCCAGGTAACTACTCAACTGCATTCCCTCAAACACAGGTAGAGACATTATCACAGAACCAGATCAGATTTTCACAGTCAATTAAAGAAGAAGGTGGAGTTTCATTCTACTCAGGACTGAACTCAAATGGAGACTTATTTATTGGTAACCAAGTTATCAACCCTGTTACAGGTCAGATCACTAACGAAGATATTGCACAGTTGAATGTTGTTGGAGAAGAGAACACAACTATCGAAACCTTCTCTGAATTGGTATTGACTGATAAACTGACTGTAATTGGTGGAGCATCAAACCAATTAGAATCAATATTTGCAGGTCCTGTTACATTCCAAGGATTAACAACCTTTACAAATAATATTCAAGCAAGAAAAATATCTTACTACAACCAAGATGGTACTGTTATTAAGACAACTTTACTAGCACCTGAGGACGCAAACGGACTACCAAACTTTACAAATATTACGGGTTATACAACACCTGCTGACGGGGATTTAGTTTACAACATTAACTGGACACCAGGTAAATCACTTGGTTGGATTTACTATAATGGAGCATGGAAAGAGTTTGGATTAACAGATACAGCAGACATCAATATTGACTCTTATAACAATAGTACAATTATTGGTATTGGAGTTGCACCTAATAACCTTTATAGAATTAATGTAAGTGGTAATGTAAGGGTTGATGGAGACCTCGTTGGAACTGGTCGAGGTTTTGTAGGTCCTGATAAGTATATTACTAGGACATATACAGGAGACGGAACTCAATTAACCTTTGGTATTACAACATACTCAGGTATTCAACATACAGATGACTCAGTATTAGTATTCCTAAATGGTGTTGCACAAATTGCTGGTACTAATTATACAGTCGATTCAAATGGTGCTAACATTGTATTTGCATCTGGAGACGCACCTCTAGCTGCTGATACAATTCATATTATTGAACAACCTATCTAATTTAATAAATAGATTTGGAAGACTCTAAGTAAAATATGGCAGTTACAAGAATTAGTGGTAATCAGATTGCCACTTCAACTCAAGCGATTATTACAACACTATCATTCTTAAATACGAATAGTATTTTTAGACTGCCTAGTGGAGATACCGCAAGTAGACCAACTGGTGTTTCTGTTGGAACTATTAGATTTAATAGTCAAGAGGACTCTGCAGAAATTTATAAGGCAGATGATGGAACAGGAAGTGCAGGTTGGACTGAAGTAGCAGGTGGAGGACCTTCTGTTGGTAATGATGCGATCATTAGAACTAACGGAGTGACTCTTACTGAACCAACTACAGTTGGACCTACTGCAAATGGAGATGAAAAATTCACTCATGGTTTTCATTTTGGAACTTTAACTTTAGGTGCAAGTGCAAACCTAACAGTTGAAAATGGTGCAGGTCTTCAAATTGTTGCAACAGACAAATTACTTGCATATCAGTCTGATATTAATCAACCTGGTAGAATTTTACAAGTAGTAAAAGGTTCTGAAGTTGCAACTGGTAACTCAACACCACTACAAAATGAATATAGAGAGATCAATAGTGCATATAGAACAACTTTCAATTTAAAGTCAACTAATCCCCAACTCAAAGTTACATGGGTATGTAATGGAGAATTGGACGGAACTATGCCAAGAACCGCAGTAAGATTTTATGCTTCTGTTGGTTTTAGTTCTGTTGTAGCATATGGAAGACCTATGTTCTTTGGTTCTCCTCAAGATTCTGACATACAACAAGCAGCATCTTCTACTGTAACCAATATGTTTCCTGTAACTGCTGTTGGTGGATCAGAGGTCACAGTAACAATATACTGGTCTGCTGAAAGTGATGCAACAGGTTCTAATATAAACTTTGGTCAAACATGGGCTCAGTTTGGTAATGTGCCTATGGCATCATTCCTCATAGTCGAGGAAATTGCTACTTAGCAATCTTCTAAATAGTCTTAGTGACTAAATAAATACATACAACAAGGATAAACTAGGATGGGAACCCTCAATTGTACAAATGTTAATGCCACGCAGGTGACTGTCGGAACTGGTGGTGTTGCTTTCCAAGATGGCTCCAGTATGACTTCTGCTCAGACAGGAACTTTGAATGATCTGAACAACGTATCTGCTGGTTCGCCCTCAACTGGACAATTCCTTCAATGGAATGGTTCAAATTGGGTCAATGCAACAGTTCAGCAAGGTATTGAATCTGGAACTAGGTCTCAAAGACCTTCAAGTAATCAGTTAACAACTTTCCGTTGGAATACTGAAACTCAAGTTCATGAATCATACTTTGATTATAGTGGAGAAAATAACGTAGCAGGTTGGCACGCTGTTGGTGGTCGTCAACTAATTGCACACGCACAAAGAAAAGATGCTTGGAGTAGTTTTGACTTGTATTGGGGTCAATCAGTAAGTAGAACCTCTGGTAGATACGCTGGTTATGAGATCATGATCTCATTATTTGAACCCAATGGTGATAATGGTGAATATTATATGCGTTTCATTCGTGGTAATGGTAACGTAGATAATGGTGGAAGATACTTCCATACTGTTAGATCACACCATATTAATGATGGTTTCCCAAGAAACAACGAAAACGGACAAGACCTTATTAGATTGGTAAACTCTGATAACTCATACGATATGGGTTCAAACGGAGAATCATCAATGGTCTATCGTATGTTTGTTGGTAATACACCCAACAGTAGTACATGTAACTACTGGGCATATTGTATTGAGGGTGGTGGTTTCTCACGTCAAGGTGGACAGAGAATCCATATTGGTGGTAACTGGAGATGTGACCACGCAGAATCAAACTCATACCCAATTAACGGAATCCAAATGATTTGTAATAGAAACATGAGGTCTGTTGGACAAGGTGTGAACTGTATAATTAGTGTCATGGGAGTTTCTGGATTTGAAGGTGCAGAACTTTATGACTCATATATGCAACCATAACGAGGTATTAATCAATGTCTATTAAAGTAGTTGAAGGAAACGTAGTAGGTCTGAGAGAAGTCTCAGATGAAGAAAAACTCGCATGGTGGCGAGAAAATATTGGGGGTCCTGAAGCATATGAGCATATTGCTGTTGATGGAACTAATCCAGACACAGACTCTAACCTCATGGAAAAGAGGTGTTGGTCAGAGGAAGAGTGGACAAGTTTTGTATTGAAGCATGGACACCACCCAGATCAATATAAGTATGATTTATCTTATGTCGCTAATAGAAGACAAGAGTATCCTGATGAGACAGATCAAATGGGTGTCATATGGGACGTAATAAAAAAAATATCAGAGAGTGGAGTTGATATTGGACAAGAAGGAAAAGATATGCTACAATTATTTGAGGATATAAAAGCGAAATATCCTAAACCAGAAATACCAGACTCAACAGAGTAATCCTTTATGGATCTATTTGCGACATATATTCATAGATTTCAAATCTATGATGATGATTTAGTGACCCAAATCATACAACACATTAAAAAACAACAAGAAGTTTCTGAAGCACAGAAACTTGAAGGCTCATGTAATAACGTATCAGGAGAGTATTCTGTACGTGGACATGGGTCTTTTCATTCTAAGGACGATCTTGCTGAACTAGATACAGAGTGGTCAAAAAAACTTAGAGCATTATTGTATCAAGTTAGTTGTGATTATTGGTATCATTTTACCAACGCAACATTTTCGCCAGTTCCCTCAGAAGATGAATGTTCTATTCAATGTTGGGGAGTTGTTCTCAATAAAGGAGGAATATCACAGGTTCATTCACACCCCTGTTGTAAAATGGCAGGTGTTATGTGGTTAGATGTTCCTGAGAGAATAGGTAAGAAAAGTGACAACGGACAGTTTCATGATGAAGGAACATTTTGTGTAAGAGACCCAAGACCTGCTGCTCACATGGATATTGCCATTGGTGGAGAGGTGTGTAGGTTCGTACCATCAGCAATGAAAGGTATGGTTTTTCCTAACTGGTTAGATCATTATGTTAATCCTCATTATGGAGACGAAGATAGAATTTCTATCGCATGGAATACTGAGTGGAATCTCAAAAACAACTTTGGACTCATTAAATCAAACAACTAATTTACTATGGACTTATTTCATACTCATGTGCATGAGATACAATTACAAGAAGCAGATACACTTTGGGATAATATCATCACTCATGTAAAAGAGGAACGAGAAAAAACCCCTCATACAAAACGAAATAGGTATTCTCTTACAGGAGAGAATTCATATCATTCAGAAGATAATTTATGTCAATTAGACACAGAGTGGTCGAAACAACTTAAATTGTTATGTTATAAAGCAACTGAAGATTTTGCAAAAACAGAGAAGAAACCTTTATTGGCAATAGATAAAGTTTTTATAAATTGTTGGTGTATGATTATGGGTAGAGGTGCATACTCTATTCAACACTCACATCCTGGTGCCATTTATAGCGGTGTATTTTGGTTGCAAGTGCCTACTGAAATGCCAAGAGATCAAGGACAATTCGTAGTTGTTGACCCAAGACAAGGAGCAAGGTTATCAATGTATAATCCAGAGGGATTTGATGTTGCACCAACGAGGTCTCATGGTATTGTATTTGAGTCATGGTTGGAGCATCTCGTACAACCTCATTTCATAGATGGAGAAAGGATTTCTATATCATGGAATGTCGCTTTCTAAAGTGTCATATCGGATACTTTACACTAGGGTAAAAATGTGCTATATTAAATAGGTAGTTTAGGCAAAAAAGATGCCACAGTTTACCCTCACTTGTACTGACGAAGACGAGACAGTAACAAGTAAAGAGTTTGAAGCAACAATTTTAAATGAAGTTGTTGAAAAAACTCAAGACTTCCTACATGGTGTAGGTTATTGTTTTGAGGAACTTCAAGTTAAAGAATCGATTGATACAGATGATAATGACTCATCTATTTTAACATTCAATCGATAATATATAATCAAAGTAGTTTATTTAAAACTCGGAATCACACATGGGCAAGACATTTCGTAGAGGTGGGTCAGAGAGTGGTAATTACTCTTATGGCAAATCTATTCGTGACAAAAGGCAACGTGGCACAAATCGTACATCTCAAGGAGATTATTCACATGAATATCAATCCAAAGGAAAAGACAGAAGAAAAAATTCTGGAAAAGATTGGAAAGGATATTGATGACTATGATGACATAGAGATTGAAGATGGTTCAGAGATAGACTATGAAATTGAATACACAACTCAATACTAAAGTCTATGAAAGATCAAGGTTCACTAGGATTAAATGAATCCTCTGCTGTAAAATATCAGAGGGCATTAGACCTCTTTACAGAGTCGGTTATGAAACCAGACCACGATTTGCGTGGGTGTGCTTATAATCAAGATTGTTTCAGCGAATTGATGGAAATAAGGCAACACGTCTTACATTATCTTTCGACTTTGAAATCATCACAAAACTATCAAAACCCTGATGAGTCAGATATAATAGAGAGTGAGAAATTACACGAAACAGCACCACTTTCTAAATGGCGATAATGGGCATTATTAAATCTTCCTTATTGGACACCGATCAAAAAGTAGTCTTAAAAGACGCTATTTTATTATATGTTACGAATTTACAGAAAAAGCATTTTCGTGACAACATGATTGATGAATCTCTATACACTAAAAAAATGCAAGAGATACAACAACTCGTGGAAACTTTACATCTAAATGATCTATACAAATTAACATGACAGTAAAATGTATCCGCTTTATTAGTGGAGAAAATGTCGTTTGCGACTTGATTGAAGAAACAACAGAGTCAATTAAGATTTCAGAAGCTATTGTTGCTATACCTGCAAATCAAGATGGAACTCAATTAGCATTTGCACCATTTGCACCATTGCAAGACCCAGATGTTCCTGACCTAGAAATTGACAAAAAATTTGTCATGTATATAACGAAGGTTACACCGAACTTAGAACAACAATATAATAAAATGTTCAATAGAGTTCATGTTCCTGAGAAAAAACTTATATTGTGACAATTTAGAAACTGGTTGAGTCATGTTGCATACTCAACCTTTTTGATGTACAATAAATGTATTATGAAACTCAGACCAATGACGATCACAAAAGATATTCAAGATGTTGCAACCGCACTCAAGGAGCAACTACCCTCTATTTGTGATGAGTGGAATACTGTATCACTTCCTTTAATGGAAACACTATACAGAAAAAGTTTCAAGAAAATTTTTGAGAACAGACAGACACAAGAAAAAACAAAAGCAATTAGTCCTATTATTGATGAGATTATTGCAGAGAAAATTCAAGAGAAAGTTGCTAACTTCACTATTACAGAGGGAAAAGGATTTGACTATACACTCAATGATACAGAGATAGAGTGGAAGAATAGTCTATCTGACTCAGACTCATGGACAGGTAATGGATACAGAAAAACTAATTGGCACGTTTTATGTAAATTTATTCCTAATGAAGATGGTGTTATCGAGAGTTATTTTGCTTGCATCATACCTTACGATATGATAGAATCTAATTGGAGTGAAACTGGTAACAGTAATTTCAGTTCATTAAAGTTATTAAAAGATGATAACTTAAACATTATTAAAGTTGCAGGTACTTTAACATCTGCTAAAAAATATCTAAAACCCCAATTCGTCACAGTATGATTTCATTTCTATTATTCAATGCAGGTTTTCTAAACCTGATGTTTTACATTTTTGCAATAGGGTGTGCAATTTCATTTGCTCTTGAGCAATACATTAAATTTAGACCTCTATCAGTTGACTCAACTATGAATGAGAGGAATATGTATATAGTCCAAAGCAATAGAAGATACTGTTGGAGACAAGCATGGATAACCAATTTATGTTGGTTTTTATGTAATGTAGGATTATATTTTTTCGCAAGAAATATGCAAACAACACAAGTGGATACATTTTGGAACGGAATATAATTCATTTAAAAGATTGTATTGAAGGAATGAAAGAACTTGATGATGGTTCAATAGATGCTATCATCACTTCCCCACCATATAACCTTAATATTAAATATGGTCTATATGCTGATAATAAACCTAAACATGATTATCTTGATTGGTTAAAGACAGTATTTAAAGAGGGAAAACGTGTCTTAAAAGATGAAGGACATCTATTTGTCAATATGGGTTATTCAAATGTTGACCCCTATGTTGGCATGGAAGTTGCAATGACATTAAGAGACGATTGGGTATTACAAAATAATATTAATTGGGTTAAATCTATTCATGTCAATGATAAGACAAGTGGACATTTTAAACCAATTAATAGTAAAAGGTTCTTATGCCCTACATGGGAGAATCTATTTCACTTTACTAAAGATGGTAATGTCAATATTGACAGACTATCTATTGGTGTTAAGTATGAGTACTATGAAGCAAACTTGAGACATAGTAAATCACTTGATAAACCAAAACCAAATTTAAGAGACAAAGGTAACGCATGGTTCATACCATACGAAACTATTAATAGCAAGGAACTTAGAGGAAAACATCCTGCTGTATTTCCAACCAAGTTAGTTGAAGATTGCTTAAAACTTACTGGTATTAAAAATGGAATAGTTCTTGACCCATTTATGGGAACTGGAAGCACAGCAGTTGCATCACAAAATTTATCATGGTCATATATTGGATATGATATTGATGAAGACTATGTTACGTTTGCAACACAAAGACTTAATAATGTATTGACTCATGTATTAAGTTGATATATAATACTGTCATCAACGGAACAATGCGTCTGTTTAGATGATACTTACCTACTATTATAGAGGATTACAATTAAATGAAACAACTAAAGGTTGGCGAATGGTATTCGCTACCAGTTAATATTGGAGATTGCTCTAATATTGAACTGGACGAGATCGAGATAGGTCTCATTTCAAGAGCAGCTTTTTTAGAGTTGCCACAATGGATTACACAAAGGAGTGTAACCAACAGACTTAAAAAGAAAGGTGTGTTAGATCATCTTGCTAAACTATTTCCTACACACTTTATTGTAGCGTTGGCAGAACTAACACAAAATGATGTATGGGAAGATGGTCGAGAGTTTGATGCAGGTACTGAGTGGACAATAGATGCTAACTCAAGAGGTCACATTTGGAGAAATCAAATGTCAGACTCATTACCAGACAATGTGCTTGCTATTAAATATAAAGGAAAGTCATTACTTGATATAAGAAGTATCTACTGGGCATTTGATAACCCAACAGCAGCAGAAGTTGCAGCAGAAGTTGTTACTGGGGTGTTGAGATCTCTTAATGCAACATTATACACTAAGAAGTTTCAGAGTGGACAATTCGTAACCGCATTATCATACACTTGTATGTTTGATAATGCTACTGTTTACGGAGACAGAGGACTATGGACAGATAGTGATGATGAAAATGTCACTAATAGTGAATACAAGAGAAGAATGACATCACTTGCAGTTCAGCAATACCTACCAACCATACAGGCAGTTGATGAACTGTTAAATGAACATGGTATTTCTAAGGACTTCGATCAGACATTTATCACAGCACTATTCTTATTCCACTTAAAGATGGGTGTATTTGATGATAATGTTATTAGAGTCATCAGACTACTAGCAGAAACTCAATTAGATTCTGACGGAGAGAAAGAAGGAATTGCAACTACTAAAACAGGTGCATTAACCCCTCAAGGTTGGATTAAAAGAGAAAATGAGAGAGGTTATGATGCAGTAAAAGACATCAAAATTCCTAACAGAGGAAAAATTGATGGATACTATGAAGGAGTGCCATTTTTCTGTTATTGGTTATCCATTGCATCAAAAGATGGATACGAAAAGAAACAGAAATCAGGTCCAAAACAAGGGTACCGCAAGTGGTTTGATGACTTTATGTCTCGAACACCAGTTACAAAGTTGGAGGAATTACTTACTAAATGAAACGTGAAATTAAACTTCTTAAGAAGTGTATAAAGAAAGGGGAAGAAACCCCTTTCCTATACAATGAAGAAGAAACTTTGAAACTTAAAAACAAACTTAAACAGTTGCAAGATTGGTATGAAAGTGCTAGAGTTATTCAAAACAACGGATTTGGTCAATACATAAACCAACCGAAACCGCCCAAACCATAAAGTGTCACAACCCCTTGCACAAGGGGTTTTTTTATTGTATAATGAATGTATTGATTAAATTATGATGATTACATTACGTCCACATCAAGAGAAAGCACAGGAGTCAATGGACAGATATGATATAGGTCAAATTATTGTACCTACTGGTGGTGGTAAAACTTATGTGATGATACATGATGCTATTAAGACATTCTATTATAGTCCAGTTCCTAAAACTATTGTAGTTGTTGCACCTCGTATCTTGCTTGCTAATCAGTTATGTGCAGAGTTTACAGAGTTCATAACTGATGTTGATGTTGCTCATGTTCACTCAGGAGAGACTCATTACTTCTCTACTACTAAGACAAAGAGACTAGAGAACTGGTATCACAATAGCACAAAGAATATTCTAATCTTTACTACATATCATTCACTTCATAAAGTCAAGGATTCACTTGATATTGAAATTGATACTATCTACTATGATGAAGCACATAATGGAACACAAAAGAACTTTTTTGAGTCAGTAAAAACTATTTCCGCAGATCGTAAGTTTTACTTCACAGCAACACCTAAAATCAGTAAAAGTGGTGCGGAAAATGGTATGGACAACAGCAAAGTATGGGGTCATGTTATATGCAATGTTCATGCCAAAACCCTTATCAATACTGGTGCTATAGTTCCACCTAAGGTAGTTCCGTTTCAAACAAATAGAAAGCGGAATAAAGATAATGCACATGACGTAGATGCGGACAACCTCAAGGACATGATTGAGAGTCTTGATAATGGCAACCATAAGATACTTGTATCAGCACCTAGTAGTAAAATACTTGGCAAGATGCTAGGACAGACCCCTATTCTTGACTATTTCAAGAGCAATGGTTATCAGGTTATGCACATTACATCTAAATTTGGTGCAGTTATCAATGGTAAGAAAGTAGGAAGAGAAAAGTTTTTTGATATTCTTACTAAGTGGGGTGGAGAGAATGACAAGAAATTTGTTATATTCCACTATTCAATTCTTAGTGAAGGTATCAATGTTAATGGACTCACTCATACTATACTATTGAGAAATTTACCTGTTATTGAAATGGCACAAACTATTGGTAGAGTCATTCGAGTTCATAAAGATGATCGCAAAGCGGTTGCTGAAGGACTCATTCCCTCAGGTGCATTCCATTTATACAAGAAAGCATTTGGACAAGTTACTATGCCTATTGGGTATCGTATGGGAGACGTTACCAAAATGAGACTTGAGCAAGTTGTAAACAGTATCTTTATTGAAGGAGTACCACCCCTCGCATATTGCATCTAATGAAAGACACAATTTTATACGGAGATTGTAGAACTACAATTCCAACCATTACAGAACCGATACAGATGTGTGTCACAAGTCCACCATACTACGGATTAAGGGATTATGGTGGAGAGGAGAACCAGATCGGACAAGAAGGAAGTCCCGAAGAGTTTATCGATCAACTGGTAGAAGTCTTTAAGAAAGTTAGAGACGTTATGGTAGATGATGGAACTCTATGGGTTAATATGGGAGATACCTATTACAACTATAGGAGTGATGGCAATTACCCTAAACAAACAGTAAGTAAAACTAATCAAGATTTACCTAATTTTTCACCTGCAAGAGGTAACAAACTTAAAGGATTAAAAAGTAAGGATTTGATTGGTGTACCTTGGTTGTTAGCGTTTGCGTTACGCAAAGATGGTTGGTATCTTAGGCAAGATATTATTTGGCATAAACCTAATCCAATGCCAGAAAGTGTAAAAGATAGATGCACTAAGTCTCATGAATACATTTTTCTATTAAGTAAGAGTAAGAACTATTATTATGATAATGAAGCGATCAAAGAACCTGCTAAAGATTGGGGAACTAGAGACCGCACTAATGGTAAGTATCATAATAAAGGAACTGGATTACAACCTCATAGTGGACTCAGTAAGAGTTATCCTACAAAGAATAAGAGATCAGTATGGACAGTAACCAGTAAACCATATAAGGAAGCACATTTTGCTACATATCCACCTGACTTAATTGAACCTTGCATCAAAGCGGGTAGTAAGAAAGGGGATATAATTCTCGACCCATTCATGGGGTCAGGAACTACAGCAATGGTATCTAAACAATTAGATAGGCATTTTATAGGTTGTGAGTTACATGACTCATATAAAACTCTTATAGATTCAAGACTACCTAACACAGCATTGAGTGACCTATTCTAATATGCCAGTTAAAGTACTGTCACACATATAGTTGCATATGACTAGCATATGCTTTATATTAAGAATGTCGAAACAAACCAACGTAAAACTTTCAAGGTAACGGATACCCAGAGGAATACGTTTTTAAGTCGAACTTAAGTAGTTGAGTTTTGTTTCGACCCACCAATACATAGGGCAAAGATCTATGGTTGTCTTTATTCAGTAGAGAAATTACGTCTTGTAAGTCCCGAATTATTTTAAACCAATGGCAACATTTATTATTGAAGAAAAATTCGTAGGTTATGCTGACATTACTATCGAAGCAGAAACACACGAGGAAGCAGTTGCACTTTATAATAGAGGACACTATAGAGATAGTGACTATGATAAAGATGACATGACTTATGACCACGAATTTTATGGTATCAGACTAGAAGATGGTAAGCAACTTTTAGCAGAGGAGTATTACAATTTAGAAAGTGGCACATTACCACTTGAATAGGTCATTCAACACACTATAATAAAAGTAATCAAACAAACATCATGGAATTCGATTTCACATTTGAGAGACAAACATCAATCGATAATATGATTGATACACTCTATGAAGCAATGACTAGCAATGGTCTTAATGGACACATACGAGAAGCTGCATCAGTTTACGAGGAGTGGGTTGTTGATGGAGTTGACCCTCAAGAGCAAGAAAAGTATGAATTTACTTTCTTAAAGAACTTTACATTACCTCAGGATTTAAAATGAAACCCAAGAATTATCAAGTAACAGATATTGAACTCTATCTATGTGAAGTTGGAGACGGAGACCCCGATTTACAATTTACACCTCAAGAGGAATATGTCATGCACCAAAGGTGTCTAGGTAGATGGACAGCATATAATGAAGATGACCTAAGAAATCGAATATATGATTTTATAGGTTATCATGCTGAATCATTAACATACGAGGTAAGATCATGAGACATTTAATTCCATTTACAAAAGATCAAATCTCAATAATTGAGACAAGTCTCGAAGCATCACTCAAATATGCTGATAGCGAATATATCAGCGAAGTTGATGAAATTCTAAAAGAAATTAAAAACAACACTAGATTTGGATAAAATCATGAAACCATTTTCACAAAAATATTATCCATACTTGAATGAGTATGAACAACAGTATAATGACATTTGGTTTTTTCAAATGTTATCTCAATTAAAATTGGGTGGTAAACTTTATATCCCCGATCTTGATTTATGGTTCAATAAGAAGGGAGAAGAATGTGAACCTTATGAAGGTAACACATATATCGAACAATTCAAACCAGAGTATGCCAGTTAAAGTACTGTCACAAGAGACCTGTTAGGTCTCTTTTTTTATGTCATACTAATAATATAGTAAACAAACCTATGAATTTAAAATTTGACGAAGAGCAAAAACGATTTATTGAAAACTACTCAGAAGAGCAGTTTGTAGAGTTTTATCCAACATATCTTAAACTTGTCAACAAATATAGCACAGAGTTAGTTGATTTGTTTATTGATTGTTTTGATGATGACCCATCAAACCTTTTGAAATTTGAAGATATGTATGAAGGTCAATTTGAAACAGGACAAGACTTTGCATGGCATTGGGTTAATGAAATATGCGAAGAGACAAAGAATATCCCTAGTTGGGTAACTATTGATTACGAGGATATATGGGTCAATAGACTCAAAGGAGATTACGAGGAAATTGATTGCTATGGAGAAAGCACTTTTGGTCACATTTTTAACAGAAAAGATTTTCCTAAGTATGACAGTTAAAGTACTGTCACACAAGTGATTGCATATTAATTGTATATCACTTATATTGTAAACATACAAACAAACACTATGAAAAAAGTTTCACTCAAATTTATAGTTGACCAACTTGGAGAACTAGGTTGGGATTACTCATGTGGCAGAATGTCAAGATCAGGCATGGAAATCTATGATGGTATCATGCGTCACGTTGGTATCATAAAACCATACGAACATTGGAATGAAGATGTTTTTGCTGATGCTAACGGAGATTGGTAACATGAATCAAAACGACAAAAACAAATTAGAACTATATGGTATGACTCATAACCAAATAGTTGAATTAAAAGCATTCTTAGTTGAGAGATATGTTGATAATATGTCAACTAAAGACTTAGTTCAATATGTCATGGACGATCTTAACCAGTATTATGAGAATATGCCAGATGCAGAATTTATTGATGAAGCAAAAAACTACTGGGAAGATCACTATGATGACGTAGTTGAAGAAGTCAAGGAGTATGTTGATTGCGATTTCAAAAAACCAATAGGAGATAGAATTTAATGACTAAAATTATTCAAAGATACGTTAGTCCGAATGTAATTTCAGTTGGAGATAACGTCAGATATGAAGGTAAGGACTACATGGTTCTAATCAATTATATCAAAGGAGATAAAGACAGAAAAGGATTTATCCCAACAGAAAATTTTACTATCTTAATTGATAATCGTGGTAAGAGAACAACAGTTCATGATTATAAGTTAATGGAACTTATTGAACCTTTTGATCTTGACATACATTCGACTTATCAAGGTGCATGATTGTGACAGTTAAAGTACTGTCACACAAGTGGTTGCATATTAATTGCATACCATTTATATTATAAGCATACAAACATTCCTAAAAAATTATGCCAAATTGGTGCTACAACAGAGTTAGTATTTACTCAGAAAATACAAATGACATCAAAGAACTAAAAGAATTTTTTGAGTCAGATCAACCATTTGAAAAACTTATCCCTAGTCCAGTATGGGAAAAGATTAAAAATGAAGATGGAGAACTACCAGTAAAAGAAGAGCATAAAGATGCTGATGGTAAGGTTTTATTCACAACTTCTAAATTTCCAAAGTCAGGAAAAAATGACGATAGATGGTATGATTGGCAAGTCCAAAACTGGGGAACTAAGTGGGAACCTGCTGATCTTAGTGTTGAGTCAGATGACGATATGGAACTTGAATTAACATTCAATACCGCATGGAGTCCACCAGATTCTATATGCAGAAGAATAAGAGACAAGTATCCTGATATATCAGTAAGTTGGTTCTATGATGAACCAGGATGTGAGATAGCAGGTTACCTATAAACCTGCATCTTGTCAACCATATATGTGCCAGTTAATTATGTGTCACACACTTCCTCGCATTGGGTATAAAGCACCCTATAATAAGAGTAACAAACAAAAGGAACATGACACTTCCAACTCAAAACCTTTACGAACAAATGTTCATGAAACAAGAAGAACCCATTGATTTCTTAGTGACTATCTACGAGGACTATCTAAGCAAGCATAATCTACCAGAATATGATGCTAGTGATATGCTTCATGCTCATCATATTGGAGAGATCGAACTACATGATGGTCAAATCGGTTGGTTAAACAACTTCATTCGCTTATGGGATTTTGTAAGCGAAGCAGAATATCAGAACTTTGCATCTGGAGTTTAAAATGTTTATAGTTACTGACATTGAAGTGCATGAAAAACTTGACGAGGACATTCAGTTTAAAATTGATAATGGTCTCGGAGTATGGTCATCTAAAGAGCATGAAATTTGGGAAGATGTAGAAAAATACATTCAACCCTATACTCTCAAAATGGTAGAGTATGAAAAAAATAAACCTCATTCATTAACCGCATTCTTATGAGTTACGATACAGAACATTACTATGCAGTTCAAACATTCTTAGAAGATGATGAACTTTGCAAGATATGGAACATTATCGAAATTGCTATGAATAGAGAAGGTTATGACGTATCAATGTCAGAACTTTCTATGAGACTATACGATAGTGAACTAACAGAGAACATTGAACATGATATGGAGAATCTTATCAACTGATAATGTGACAGTTTAAGTACTGTCACACAAGTGGTTGCACTTGTTTCTTTATTCCTTTATATTAAGAGTAATTAAATCATTCTCATGAACACTAAGCACTTACTATCATTATCTGAAGGTTATGATCTCGTAGGAAGATACAATACAAATTATGATATTGTTGAAATTGCGGACATATCTAAGGGAGTCAAAAGTCCAGAATGGCAAGAGTATAATCCCTCACACCCATTTAAGGATAAAGCACTAACTCTATTATGTGACAACTTATATGATAGAGTATTACTTAATCAATTAGGAGTTTAGTTCAATGCCAATTATTAAACTATCAATCGAAGAGCATCAATCACTCACTAGGTTATTATCTCACCCTAAGTCAATGAAATATAGAAGTGACTTATATGACACAGAAACATTTGACTCAATGGAAGATAAAGTTTATGATGCAGTAAACAATTTAACAGTAGATGACTTTTCAAGTCATCATGTAGAGGACTTTTAATCATGGCAAAGTGTGACGTATGTGCTAATTTTGATGAGACCTATAGGCAAGAAATGGATTTTCCAAAAAATTCAGATCATTGCATTCAAGATTATCAACCCGATCTTTATTACTATTGGGATAGTCCAATAGAGGAAGATTATAACTGGAGAGACGAATTTCCTCATGCTGATTGTATGTGCGAGATATGTTTTGATATAGCAAATCGAGAAAATAAAATCAAGTGGAATTGTGCCAGTTGTTAAAGTGTCACACGTACTCCCCATTGACCATTATCCTTTATTATAATAAGAGTAATTAAACAAACATCATGACAGTTAAAGCACTTGATTTCACAACTAAAGAAAGATTAAAAGAGTTAGTTGAAGATTGGACAGTTGACCTATGTTTAGCACTTGAGCAGAATTATCTTGACTACCATAAAAGAATGGTATCAGGTAACTATGAGAGATATAACGGAGTGAGATCAGATTTATCTGACTATGCTAAAGAGCAACTTGATGCTATCGAAAATGGAACTTTCAGAGGTAAGAAATTCACTTTTACTGAAGGTAAGAAGTATCATAAAGTTATCATGAATGACTATAACGATTTAACTAAAAAGTATGATGGTCGAGGAGTCCATTGCTTTGTAAATAAGTTTACTGGACAAGTTTTAAAAGCAGCATCATGGAATTCACCAGCGAAGGGAGTCAGATTTGATATGCGAATCATGAGAGAAAGGGATTTAATGCACAATTCTAACTTCACAGATTGGGCAGGAGGTTATCTATATGCCAGATAATAAACTGTCACACGAGAGGTTGCAATTCCTCTCGTTATTTCCTATTATAATAATAACGATACATCAAACATTATCATGAAAAAAGGATTAAACATTGAAGTCACAAATGGACAGTATGACTTCCTCTATGACCTCGTTATGATGGCATATGAGTTGAATATTCCAGAGCAAAAAGGTTGGGATATGCAAACTTTCGATAATCTTGTTGATAATGTGTGTCAAGCAACTCAAACTAACCTATCCAATTCAGTAAGAGGAATTTAATTATGCCTAAAATCATTGAAGAATTTACTAGAGAAGAATACCAACTTCTCTATGATTCATTTAAGCACTTTAGATGTTTAATGAGTGATGAGCAAGAAGTTTTATCCGAGAAAATTCTGGATAAAGTATTCTATCCTAGTTTTGATAAACTCAAAAATGTATCTGAACCAGTTTTACCAAAATTGGATATTGATTATAAAGATGAGATTATCGATTCTTTAACAGAAGCGGATTATTCTGAATTATTAATTAAAACAGGACTAACCGATTAAAGTCAACCGATTATGTGACAGTTTAAGTACTGTCACATGATTTCCCCATTTGATATTAGTGGGGATTATAATAAGAGTAATTAAACAAACAAAATGAATTCACTTCAAATCGTAAATGCTCACAGACAAATCTCAGATTTTGTTGATTATGTTGATTCATTCTATGGAACTAATGACCCATTATATCCATTATACTTAAATGGAGTAGAATTAACAAAAGAACATATACGTCACGCTACTATCGTATATTTGGATAGATGCAATAATGATGATTTTGAAAATTGCACTTGGGGAGACGGAGATTCACTAGACAGAGAAAGAGTAAGGGACATTCTAACACAGAAATTTGGATATGGGGAGAGCAAATACTATAGAAGTGTGACAGTTTAATTACTGTCACATAACCAGTTGAAACTGGTATTCAATCCTTTATAATAAGAGTAACAAACAAAGAAAAATGAATTCTACAGCAACTTACACAGAACCAGTTAACAGAATCAAACAGAGGATTTTATTTGATGATAACCTCGATAACCTTACTTGCCTATGTGCAAATTGGGAAGAATTTGTAATTGAGATTTCAGAGTGGGGAATTTACAAGTTAGGAGGAGTTGATTTTGATACTCTAACTACTGAAGATATTGCTAAACTAGATCAGTTCATGGTCTCACAAAACGGATACGAAAAGGAGGATTTTTAAATGAGAACTTTTGAATTTAAAACTTATCAGGATAGACCATTTTCTAAAATGAAATTTTTACCTAGTCAAACATTTGAAAGTGACCATTTTGGTAGGCACTTTTTTATAGATAGTTCCTTTGAATTTCTATCCGCACCTAGTTTTATTGATGGTGGATATGATGAGAGTCAACTTGATTATGTCAGTAACTGGACAGATTTAGAGGGAGTGAACTTATCTAAGTTATTTGGAATTTATCGGACATTAGTCCAGAGGGAGCATAATGAAATAATGGAGAGAAGTCAATAGTATATGTGACACTTTAATTAGTGGCACATGTACTCCCCATATGTGGATCGGGCGGACTATAATTAGAGTATAACAAACAGAGAAACTATCATGAATTTATTTGATGCAGTTCCAACAGTAGTTCAACAGAATTTCGAGGGATACAGTTATGACGAGATAGACGCATATCAAATAGCAACAGCAGTTAAAGAAGTTGTTGACGTATGCGACAATTTCACATATGAGACACTTACAACACAGAACAGAATCCTAATCAAAAGAATGGTAAGGAATGCAATCGATCTCATGACTTCTGACAATAGCGAAGACAGAGATATATTTTACCAGATGATTAAGGACATTGAGCAAGAGAAAGTGACAGTTTAATTACTGTCACACATGGATTTGCAAAAATTCCATTTATCCATTATAATATAAGAAATCGGAGGATTAAAAAAATGAGTTGCATACATAACGAGACAATTCTTGAAAATTTGTATGATGAGGTATGGGAGGAGTATCGAATTGAAAACAATTTGACTTCAGACCAACTTGATGCACTTGACCAAAATTCTGAACTTGGTTATTTACCAGTAATTGCAAATGAAGCAAATAGACGTTTTGAGGAACTTTGCAGATAATGGAATTAACTAAAAAACAACTTGAGTATTTGAGAACTTGCTTAAACTTTCATTATTCAGAAAGTGACCATAAAGAGTTTTATCTTGAGATCAATTCTAGCATATGCAGATTAATCGAACATGAGATTAAGCAATTTGATGAACTTCAAAATAAGATAGATAGAAACAGAGCAAAAAAACCAACACCCGAATGGGATTAAAAAATTGCATCATGTTCTTTACGAGTGGTCAGAATTAGTGGAAATTGACCAGAGATTAACCAAATTAGAAAAGGGAATTGAGTTAGTAAAAGAAATTAACTCAATTCTTTATAATAGCGACAATAGGGAACTATTGCAACATAGTCATATAATCCAAAAGGAATTAGAGCAACAATTCCAGGATATTCAATCAATTTTTGAAAACAGACTTAAAAAAACTAATCTAAGTTAATGCCTAAACTTAAACATTACTACCATTATAAACCGAATGAATCGGGATATATTAGTTTTGTATGTGACCAATATGTTGTTATGGTAGTTCATGAAAAGGAGGATAAAGAGAGCATGAACGGATTAAGACAAGTTAAGATTTTAATTTATCCAACAGAGTGGAAACAATTAAAACATATAACTAATATTGAAGAAGTGCGGAGCATTCACGCAAGTTGGAAAAATGGATAATAAAAAAGATGACTCAGTTACAAGATCACAGGAATTGCAATATATTTGGAGCATTCTGAAGGAGATCACAATAGTAATATGGGTTAACGTCAGAAAGCATAAAAGATGGAACACTAAGGAGTAATTTTGTACTATACGGAAATTTATTAAATGGTTAAATAAATGTATATAAGTGTTCTATTTAATTCACTCTTAGCACGCATCTTATCGGTTGTCAAGTCTTTCAGCATATCAGAACATTCTTGACAGGATTCTCAGATTATGGTAAAATTAACCTTGAGAGGTTTCAAAGAAATGGTCTATTCACTCTATAACGAAAAGCATGAACTAATAGGACAGTTCAAAAGCATATATGAATTACAGACTTTTATACATGATTTTAGAGTGAATAGAGACGAGTGGAGAATAAGAAAAAATAAAGACGTTAGTGTATTCGATTATATCAAATCGATCGGATATAGTTGGGACGTTGTGCCAGTACAACAAGTGTCACAGGAGGAGTTGTAACTGGGTGCCTAGTTGCTATAATTAGAATAACAACAGAGGGAAACCCAAATGAGAAAAATTGAAAGAGAAATGAACAGAGCGATCAGAACAGGCAGAAACTTCAGCAGTTCTAACACTACAGTTAAGCACGGTTGGGATAATGAAGCGGACGTTTATCTACACGGGAATCACATCGCTACAGTTAAAGATCACTCAATCATTATTAAAGATGGCGGTTGGCAGTCTAACACCACTAAAAGCAGACTAAACGCTCTACTTGATGAATTCTCTTACGGTATGCGAGTATTTCAGAAAAATTACGAGTGGTTCGTATCTTACAAAAACGTTAAAGAAGATTTTGTTAGTGGTATGGAGTTAGCGATCGACTAACAACTTGCTGGCGGTCTTTGGGGAATGGAGACGTAAGACCAGTTGACAAACTCACACAAATATGTCATAATGGAGGGGTCTAGGGAAACCCCTCTTTTTTTATGCTTATTTAAAGTCTCACAGTCTTATCACAGTCTCATAACGGGAAAGGCAGTTATTTAGCCCCCCGTTAATTAAAAAGCGGCCACTACCCTAACCTACAAAGGTTCCCAAGAGCGAGTTAAATATTATTCGCCTTTTTGTTTCCTTCTTATATAAAAAATTTTTCCAGTAAAAAAATGACTACTCCACAATCAGATGATTCTTATAATCGCCAAGACCTTAGAGTATGGTGTATTGAACAGTTAATCCGTTTGGAAGGTGGATTAGATAATCGTATGTACGAATGTGCAGATCATGCAGCGTCTATCTACAGAGTTAGGAACAAGGAAACGCTATATACGTTGTGGAGTGATTGGAAGACTAACCATCCTTCAAAATTCCCCACGAATAACCGTATGTAATAACCTTATGTCCCATAGATTTACCACTAAACTCGATGAAGATGATTATGGTGATTTAATACTCACTATACCTTACGAGATTTGTGAAGAACTTGGGTGGAATGTAGAAACGGAATTACAATTTGAACTAAGTGACGATGGTCAATCCATCAACCTAAAACCTCTAAAAGATGATTGAACTTACATTATTGACATTACTAAACTTTGTTGGAACAGGATTCTGTGAATATAAAGACAAAGGACATGATACTTATAAGTCACTTCTCTTAGCATATAGCGATGCAAGTGAAAAGTATGGAGTGCAAGAAGTAAGAACAGTAATAGAAGAGTCAACTGGATTCAAGACAGGTGCTATAGCGATTGCTATTATCAAATGTCCTCAACATATTAAATAAACTTATCTTATGTCAACTGAAGAAGATTCTACGCTAAATAGCCGTGAGGCATTTTCCCAAGAAGAAAACATAGCTGCTGCATTCAACGCTATTAATGAATGCTTGCAAGCATTAAGTAAGAGAATAGAAGAATTAGAAACGAGAGTAGAAGAGATACCTACTCCTGATAAGACCTATTATAAACCGAAAGGAAGAGAAGAATATCTATCGTACTCACAAAATTTAGACTTAATATATGAGAAAATCTCTAAAATGGATGGAATATTCCATGTAGAGTAAAAATTCGTGCCGCGAGCGTCCACAAATAGGAGAAACGTGTCTAAATACTAGGGAACTAATATCTCTATTATGGTTAACCCTGACTTCGTATCTGAAATTATGTGGAAAGAGCATGGAACTGTGGCACTCGTCACAGATTATAATGCTAAATCTACTATAAGAAAGTGGGAAAAGGATAAGCGAATGCAAGAGGAGATATTTGTAAGGAACCTCGCTGAGAGTTAAATGGTTTTAAAGAAGATTGGACCTGACGAGTTTAATATCTCGCGTTCTTTTAAGGACGTGAATATTTCGTTTGCGAAGAATCCTGTAACAAAAGATACAGCAATAGTCAAGAACGAGATGGCAATTAAACAAGCAATCAAGAATCTTGTCTTAACTCGACCAGGTGAAAAGCATTTTCAACCCGAAATGGGTTCTGAAGTGTATAACCTACTCTTTGAACCACTAGATGACTTTACTGCTGAGACAATCCAAGATGAGATAATAAATACTATTAATGGTAATGAAGATAGAGTGAGCTTAGTAAGAGTCGATGTAGAAGTCGATTCCGAGAAGAACGGATTTCAAGTCGAAGTAGAGTATCGTATTGTCGGTATTCCACTGGTTGAACAAATAACCTTCGTATTACAGAGACCTGTATAATGCAACCAAACAATTTAACAGCACTAGACTTTAATGATATTAAAGCATCTATCAAATCATACCTCAGAACTCGCGATGAATTCTCTGATTATGACTTTGAAGGTAGTGCATTATCGTACTTAATAGACACTCTTGCTTATAATACCTATTATACAGCATTCAATGGTAATATGGCAATGAACGAAGCGTTCCTACCTTCGTCCACAGTGAGAGATAATATCGTTAATATAGCAAAATTACTTAATTATGTGCCTCGTTCGATCATTGCATCGAAGGCATGTATGAAAATTACTCTTCAAACACAGTTATCAAGTGGTGCATACCCTAGTAATGCGACTATCAAAAAGGGAACCACATTCACTGGAGGCATTTACAACTGGGTTTCAATAAGTGATACTACTTCAGAGGTCGATCCGATCACTGGAAAGGCAGTTTTTGATAACTTTATCATCAGAGAAGGCACACTGCTTAAGTTTTCTTACGTTGTTAACACGTTTGAGAACCAAGTTTACAAGATTCCTAGTGAGAATGTTGATATTTCGACTCTATCAGTGCGTGTAAAGGCAAATGAATCATCTACAACCTCCGATTTATACACTGTTGTAGACACAGTAACCTCCTTAACACCCACATCTAGGGTATTTTTCTTATCAGAAGGTGAAGATCAGCGTTATGAACTCACTTTTGGTGATGATTCAGTCGGTAGAGCACTTAAAGATGGTGAAGTTATCGAGATGGAGTACCTTGTAACTAAGGGTCCTGCAGCAAATGACGTAGAAGGGTTCAGTTTTATAGGTAGAATGGTTGATAGTTCTGCTGTAACCTATACTGCAGTGAGTGCAACTATCGAAATGAAGGAGAAATCACAACTTGGTGCACTTGCGGAGACTGTTGAGAGCATCAAATACAATGCTCCGCGTTTCTATTCCTCTCAATATCGTGCTGTAACTGCTCAAGACTACGCTATTTTGACTAAAAAGGTCTATGATAACGCAGATTCCGTTGTTGCATACGGTGGAGACTCCTTAACACCCCCTATTTACGGAAAAGTTTACATTGCGGTCAAGACAAAAACAGGTTCATCACTAAATGATCAGACTAAAAAGACGATTGCGAACGATTTAAGGAACTATGCGATGGCATCTATCGATCCAGTGGTCATAGATCCCGATGATATCTACATTTACCCCAAAGTTTTTGTACAATATGATACAGGATGCGGTTCTGACACCTCATCAATCAAAACAAACGTCCAAACTGCTATCACACAGTGGGCAACACAGACACAAATCAATAATTTCAACTCAATTTTCAGAGCACAAGCGTTTGAGAAGGCAATTATCCTTGCTGATAAGTGCGTAACCGACGTTTCGCTTCAAACAACCATCCTAAAATACATAAAACCGACTACTGGACAGACAAATACCTATTGTATAGCGACTGGAGGGTCACTTTACAACTCTGCACCTTCAAAAACCAGTTTAACCACTGATGGAGTGAAGGAACCAGTGCTTTTATCAGGAACTTTTAGGACTGCAGACCGACCAGGCGTTGATCAACAGTTTGAAGATGATGGATATGGTAATTTGAAGACATTTTATAACACTGGAACACGAAAAGTTTTCACAAGTAGTCAAGCAGGCACAGTAAATTACTCTACTGGTGAGATTTGCTTCGGTCCTATTAACTTAATCGGCACAGGAACTAATATAGCGTCCTCTGGAGTGACTATTACAGACTCCACAACAGGTGCTGGCAGCGTTTCAGATCCTAGTGCACTTCCAACAGGACTACAATTACCAGTTCAGTTCATTCCAGCGAACTCAGGTGGTATAAGTGCTTCTACACCTGGTACAATTTTAAATATTGTTCTTCCCGAAGTTACAGTTGCTGCAGTAGGAACAACTCCTCCTCCATCAATCCCTCTAAATAGTTTGACACCAACTACATTTGACCAAACTCCAACTTTAGTCACGGTTTCGGACATATCTAACTCTGGTTCATTAAACACATCTACTTGTTTTTAATTAGATGACATCTAGCAAGATTAACAAGGTATCGCAGGCGATTGGATCTCAATCACCCGATTTTATAAAAGGGGAATACCCTCTTTTTACAAAATTTCTTGAGTATTACTACAAATCTCAGGAAAAAACTGGATTGGGACAAAATATCCTTAATAATTTCCTCCAATACCTTGATATTGATAAATTAGACATTGGAATATTAGATGGTAAGACAACTTTAGTAGAATCAATCACTGCATCATCAGATAGAATCGTTGTTGAGAGTGTAGATTCATTTTTAGACAATAATGGATCAATATTAATTGGCGATGAAGTAATATACTACGAATCTACAACTGACTCACCTAATATCTCACTTAGTCCTGGTGTTTCTTACGAAGAAGTAAAACTTAAGTTTATTGGATTGAAAAATTTGATAAACTCCTTCGACGGAACGACCACAATATTTCAATTAACATCTCAAGACAATCCAATAGGTCCTCCTTCAGCACAACACCTTCAAGTGTCTGTATATGGAGAGGTTCTGATACCAAACGTAGATTATACTGTTGACGGAACTAATATACAATTTACAACTGCACCAAGAACAAGAACTCCTTCTGATGACAGTGTTAATACTTTCGTTACTTACCTTAATGGTTTCGTTGAGAACTCTATAGTTTTACTTGACAACATTTCTGGTGCTTTTGGAGACGGAAAGACAGAATTTGCATTAACTAGAACAAGTGCACCATATGAACCAATCGTTGATGAGTATGTTATAGCAATTTATGATAATAAAGTTTTAATTCCAAAGGTAGATTTCTTTATTGATGGTAGTACCTTCATATTTACAGTTGCTCCTATCAATGGTAGGATATTATCTTTGTATTCTATTGAAGCACCAGTTCCTTCTTTCGGTGCAGGTGCAAAAGGATATGCAAGAATAAATGACTCAGGTCAATTAAGTGGTATTACTGTTAGTGAGAACGGATCAGGTTACAGATATGAATATCCTCCTCAAATTTCTATCAACTCTCCATCAGGTATTGGTAGTGGTGGATCTGCAACTTCACTTGTAAATGGAATCAAGAATGTTCAACTTTTAGAAGGTGGATTGGGTTATAGTGATACCAACCCTCCTACTGTTGTAATTCAAGCACCTACTAAGGCAGGAGCAAAACAAGCAACCCTTCGTGCAACGGTCACAAACGGGTCTGTAAGCGGTCTAGAGGTGCTTAGTTCTGGTAGTGGGTATACTTTTACTCCTAGGATAAGTTTTAAACAACCAGGTGGTGCTACAATCGGCACAGTACAGATATTAAATGGTTCTTTAAGTGGAACTATCTCAGTTACAGATGGTGGACAAGGATATGCGACTGCACCAACAGTCTATGTTGATGAACCAACTGGAACTAACCCTATTAAAGCAGCGATAACTACAACTATCTCAAATGGTCAAGTTACTGCACTTAATATTGTAAATGCAGGTCAAGGATACACTTCTGTTCCTAGAGTTGCTATTATTGATCCTGTTGGTGCTCAAGTGCTTGACGTTACTGTTGATGGTAGCGGTAGAGTAACAAATATTGACTTATTAGACGGTGGTAGTGGATATGAAGACGTTCCTTCCGTATTCATTGTAGATAATAGAACTGATGCACAAGGAAATTACGCAGGTGGAACTGGTGCTACCGCAACTGCATCAATCTTTAACGGAAGAATTACAGATATTAACGTAACAACCTTTGGATCTAACTATTCTTCCGCGAATCCTCCAACGATTGTTATTCAAGATCCTCCAACAGCGAAAGCATCTGCGGAAACTGGTTTGAATGAAGTTACTGGATTCACTGTAAACTTAACAGGTGCGAACTATCAGAAAGCACAGTTTACAGGATGTGCTAGAGCTGCAAGTGGTATTACTGAATATAGTGAAGATGGTAATGCAGTATTCTCTAATAACACCTCTGCTGCAGCAGCGACTGTAAATACTGAGATTAAATGTCTTGATGCTTTATTTGTAAAGAGACTGCTAGACAAGTATACTGAACAGTTCTTACCTAACGTTCCAGAACTTGATTACAAGAAAATCAACGTTCGCACCGCTATTAAAACTATTAAGGACTTTTACTCAAGTAAAGGAACCAGTTTTAGTATTGCTTACTTGTTTAAGTTACTTTATGGTGAGCAAATTAGTATTTCTTATCCTAAAGACCAGATTATCAAACCATCTGCTGCAACATGGTCTATTGATACGATTCTCCGTGCGACATTAGTAAGAGGTAATCCCGTTGATATTCAAGATGGTCTATTGCAACAAGAAGCAGATATTGCGGATCCAAATATTTTAGCAGCGAGTGCACTTGTAGAGAACTATATTGCAATTAGAACATCAGAAACGGATATTTATGAATTAGTTCTTTCAGAAGAAACTATCCAAGGTAGTTTTACCGTTCCATATAAAACAAAACTCGGAGAACCACTAGGAACTGAAGATAGTATTATTACTGTTGACTCTACAATCGGTTGGCCAGAAAGAAACGGAGAGTTTCTAATTGGTGGGACGGAAGTTGTAAGATATAAGGAAAAATCACTAAACCAGTTTATTGAGTGTACTCGTTCCGTAAACGGTATCGTAGAAGACTGGGATTCTGCTACGGAAGTATCTTCAAACTTTACTGTATTCATTAATAAGGGGACTGCACAGGAAGTTGTGATGAACGTTGTTGGTATTGTTGATGCACAACAAACAACTCTTACTGATACAGGTTCTTACTACTTACCTGGCGATAAATTAACAATTTCTAAGTTAGGTGGATCATCAACAAGTCCAGAATTGAATACTTGGTTATATAATGTCAAAAAATTAATCGAAGTTTCATCAATTACCTTTGGTGGTGTTAACAATCAATCCGCTACAGTAACTTGCTCTAACCCACACGGTCTTTTAGTTGGTGATCAGGTTACTATCTACGGTGCGAACCCAATAATCTATAACGGAACTTTTGCGGTAACATCTAGAGATAGTACAACTGTATTCCAATATTCATTACCACAACCTGCATCAGTTGTTCCGCAAGGTAATATTCTTGTATCTGTTGACCTTAACAAAGGTAAATCGGATACAACCGCAATCAATAATATCATTGCTCCGTATACTACTAACGTTCAAAACTCATTCTTCAATGATAATTACGTTTATGTTGCGTCAACTGGTATTCCTAACTACAACATAGGACCATTTCCTGGTTCCGCACTGTTACCAGGCAACCAACGTAAGTTAAATAGGTTCCCACGCACAGCTACAACTATATCAACAAAGAACGCAATTAACGCAGGTCCTGTAGGAACTTGGATTAATGGTGTCTCAGTTTGGTCTTATAAGTCTACAACTAAGAAAACATTTGGTGCTATAACATCAGTTGCTATTACCAATGCAGGTAAAGAGTATGATGCTGCATCTCCTCCCGTAATTAGTATTACTGGTGGTGGAGGTTCTGGTGCGACTGCATCTGTTGTTGTTAATGGTTCTATCAGTGAAGTTACTGTAACTGCTGGCGGATCAGGATTTACATCATCTCCGCTTGTCTCTATCGTTGGTGGAGGGGGTTCTGGTGCTGCTGCGACTGCTATTATTACAAAAGGTGTTGTATCAAGAATACTAATCAACTCTGGAGGAACAGGATATACTTCTCAACCCGCTATCACTATTGTTGGTGGTGGAGGAACGGGTGCTACCGCGACTGCACAGGTTCGTGGTCCTATTCAGTCCGTATCTGTTGATACTGGTGGTGCATCGTATACAACTACACCTTCTGTTACTCTAAGTTCTGGTTCTGGTGCGGTGGCTCAAGCAATCGTTCAGAATGGACGTATCATTTCTATTGCGATCATATCTGCAGGTACTGGATATACTACTGCTCCTACTATTGGTATTCAAGGAGATGGTTTTGGTGCTGTTGCTAGAGCAACTATTGATACAGATGGAGAAAACGCAGGTAGAGTTACAGGAATTGAGATTGTTAACAGAGGTATCGGGTATGTTCAAGGAACTACAGTAATTAATCTTACATCTGTTGGTCAAGATGCAACATTTACAGCAAACGTATTTGAGTGGACATATAACTTACAAGAAACTGCAACTATTGATTCTGCAAAAGGAATTGTTGAGACTGGATTTAATAGTCAGTATGGTGGAGAGTATGCACACCTTTCAAACCCACAAAAACTAAGATTTATTCTTGGAGATAACTTATTTGTCAGTCAAACTGGTAATACTGTTGGTCAAACACTAGAACAAGATGATTCTTTAACACACTCACCTATTATTGGTTGGGCATTTGATGGAAACCCAATTTACGGTCCTTATGGTTACACAGATCCTACTGATCAAGGTTCACAGATCAAAAGATTGGGAACTTCATATAAATTAAAGACTAATTTAGTATTTGATGCGATTACTAACCCATATCCTGTTAGAACTGCAGGTCCTCTGTTAACTGATGAGGCAGCAGGTAAATTTGTTGAAGATTATGAGTACGTCTTTAACTTAGGAGACCTTGATCAATACAATGGTCGCTTCTGTAAGACACCTGACTTCCCAACAGGTAGATATTGTTACTTTGTTACTATTGATAATACAGAACAAGGTAATGCAGTATTCCCATATGTCTTAGGTCCTAGTTACAACTCTGTTGTTGACACTTGGAACTTAAATGATGGTGCAACACAACAAAATATTCCTACTGGTGTTGTTAGATATCGTGATCCTTATGAGAACGTTGATATTGACGTTGAGAGGGCACCAAATGCCTCTACAAACGCTCTAACTACCGAAGATGGTGATATACTCCTATTTGAGATAGAAGACGAAGATAGAAGCGGTGTTATTGATCAATCAGAAATTGACGATCCTGATCAAATCTTTGAAGAATCACCTTTACAACTTTTTGATTACTTCCCTAAAGTTAAATTTGACTCAAAAGTTGATATTGAAGTTGAAACTATCACTAAATTTGAAGATGCGTCTGTAACTGGATTTACTATTGAGAATCCAGGTATATCTTATCAGGTAAATGACCGTTTAGTCTTTGACAACACTGATACTGATGGAACTGGTGTTTCTGCCCGTGTTTCGGAGATTGTTGGTGAAACAGTTTCAACATATGGTTTTGAAAATGTGAGTGGTAACAATATTGGTGTTTTAAAAACTGCTAGTCCTCATAATTTACAAGTTGGTGATCAGGTTACTGTTGCATATTCACCTCTTATGAGTAGCACGAACAAAACGTTCGTAGTTAGACAAATTAAAGGTATTGAAGAGATTGTAATCACTCAAAATGGTTCTGGATACAATACTGACATTCCTCCAGTAATTACTATTGATGGAGATGGTTCTTCTGGTTCACTTGAAGCAGTTGTAACAAGTGTTGGTTCAATTAGTTCTGTAAATATCGTTAATTCTGGTTCTGGGTACACTGTAAATCCTAGAGTCATCATTTCACATCCACAAATCTTTAAAAAGGCAGATTATTTTGTTTCTTTAGTAGAAAATCAAAATAATGTCGTAATTAACGATGTTTTTGTTAATGACGATAAAGAAACCTTTATTTGTGGTAAAACTAAAGATGCTTCTGGTAATGACATTGGATTTATTGCAAAATTATCAGCAACAGGTCTTAAAGAATGGGAAAAAACTGTAGAGAGTAATACTGGAACAAATTACACTGAAAATATAAAATTAGCAGTTGATGGAAACGATATTTGGGTTGTTGGTGAAATTAAACCAAATGCATCAATTTTAGATGCCTATAATCCTGATGTTTACTTACTTAAGTATACTCAAGCAGATAATGGTCTAAGTGCAGCAATTACATATCAGAAAGCATATGCAGGTATTTCTGGTTCTACTAGATCTGATAAAATTACTTCAGTAATGAAGTATTCTTCCACTAGAGTTGTTATTGGGGGATATACAAATACAAACTCTACTAATCCTTATGATGCATTCATTGGTGTTGTTGATACTACTGGAAGTTTTGTTACTAAGAGAAAAATTGCTTCATCAGCAAACTCAGAAAAACTTACATCTCTTGCAAAAATTAATGATGACATATACTTTACATTAGAAATTTCATCTACAGTTTCTGAAGCAGATACAAACGTCGCATTTGGTAAAGCAACTTTAGGAACTGCATCAATTACTATTGATTGGGTTAATATTTACACAAACGCTTTATATTCAATGATTAACAGCTCCATGGTTGTTGATGATTTTAATGAAGCATATATTTCTGCTACATGTCAATTAAAATCTGATGATACTACACAAGATAGTTTCTGGGTTGCTAAAGTCAATACAAGTGGAACATTACTCTGGAATTATCGTTATTTGGTAACTGGTGGATCTATTAATCTTGCACCAAGATCTTCTATTGATATTTTTGGTGATTTAAACCTCGCATTTACTAAATCTGCTACATCTAACTTACTAAAAACTGTTGATACAGTTAAACTTGGTTATGATGGTAAAATTAAGAATCAAACAACTAACGAATTTAATGTAAACAATATTGAAGGTATTACAGTTCAATCTCTTACTTCAGATAACTCTGGTGACGTTTATGCCTTTGGTCAAACATCTTGGAATAGAAATGAATTTATATTCCCATTCACTGCAGGTTCAAATGTTGATACTACTGGACATTATACCTTAACATCTACTTCAACAAGTAATTCTATCACATACGCTGATAATGTTGCTAAAATTTACGGGTATCAAACTGGTCAAACTTCTTGGACTCAAGCAAATCTTCAAATTACTTCTGCTCAACTTGGTACTAAGTTAGCAGATGATTGGACATTTGAGATGATGGTTTATAAAGATTCTACAGCAACATCTTTATCTCAAACCCAACACTCCTTACTTGCTATTGGTGATGCTTCTGTAGCAACTGGTGGTCTCTGGTTATATTATGATGTAAGTAGTGGAAGATTAGAATTAGTTGTTACAAATAGTTCAACTGCCCTTAACTCTGCAGGTTCTGCATTACAGTCTACATTGACTAATATGTTTGCTGATAATACATGGCAGTTTATAGGATTAAAGAAAGAAGGTAATCAATACACTGGTTATGTCAATGGTTTACAAGTATTTACAGGAAGTGTTACTAGCACATCGTTAGGTAGTAAAGATCTTTATATTGGTCAGATTCCTGGTAGAAGTGGTGTTGCTGGCAACTTCCGTTCAAATGAGCAAGGAACATTCTTTGTTGATAACGTAAGATTGAGAAATAGAGCAGTTACCCCAACTGTTCCTTCTGATGTAACTGCATATCCTACAACTGGTGCATTTGCCCTTGCATACAGTTGGACTGATACTGCATGGTTTACAACTAATCAAAACAAATATGATTATGTTGTTCATAATGGTTTTGGTCTTAAAGTTGATAAAGATGCTGCAGCAGCAAGACTTGGAACTACAGCAGCACAAACAAATACATCTGTTGGATTTGCAAGAACTGCAGTAACTCCTGTAACAGGATCTGCACTTACAATGACCACTGCAGGTATGGTATTTGCTGAAGCAGGTTTCCAAAACTTAGACTTTGATGATGCAACAATAGCATTAGGACAAGATACTGAACCATTAACATATAAACAAGATGTTTGGGGATCAAGAACCGCAACCATTCCTTCACCAGGTTCTCAAAAACTTATTGCTACTGCAACGGTAAAAGACAAATATTATTTCAAAGTTTCACCAACTATTAAGATTGATAATGTTCAAGAATTAACTGTTAACCAATCATTCACATTTACTGTTGGTAGTAAACTTGTATTGAATAATGGTTCTAGTTTCGTTAATAGTGGTTACATTATTTCTACTGATACTGTTAATAATAAGGTATATCTTGCTGTAAACAATAATGCTTGGTCAAATGATTTAAACCTTGGACTTCTTTCTACAGCACAGTTTAGTGAGCAAAGCACATATGGTATTGTCGGACCTATACCAGCTGATGTTAATGAAATTAAAGGATTTAGTTTCCCACAAATTAATAATACAACACCTGGTACATTTGATATAGATCTAAACAGTTACAATCATCCTGAGGGTGGTTCTAATAACTTAGACGAACTTGCTAAGTTCAAACCATATTCTGATGATGATTACTCTGTTAGAATTGACGAAGTATCTGGATCATCTTCATATATTGTTGGATCTGTTATTAATATCAACTCTGGAGATATAAGTTTTAACACAACATATACAACCGCACAAATTACTAATCTAACTGGTGTTTTAAAGATTACTCTTGTAGCAAATCTATCTAAGACATTACAAGTAACTGCAGTTGCAAATAGCGATTTAGTTTATGTAATTACAGGAACTCGTCATTATCTTTCTGTAGGAGAAATGATATTTGTTGATGGTAATCCATCTCAAGAATCTGGTGGTGTTACATACGATGAATATGATGGTGCATTTGCTGTAAACACAATCGTAAGTCCGTTAGAATTTACATATAAATTACCATCTGCAGCATTAACTTCACCAGCTACAAGTGCATCTGCTGTAAGTGTATTTGTTAAATCACCTGTCTTAAAAATGTATTATGGTCATCAATACCTTTTTGATGTCAGTCATTCTTCACTTGCAGGTGGAAACTTATCATTCTCTAAAGATAATCTCAATAAACTGGAATATTCATTCAACTCTATCGAAAGAGTTGGAACTCCTGGTATAACTGGTCAAGGTGTTCCTACACCTACAGTAAAACTAAAAGTAGATAGAAATGTAGTTACTAATATTTCATATTACTTTGATCCTTCAAGAACTGGTGATAATTCACCAATTACTACTGGTAGTTACTTAGATGTAACTGATTCTCCTTATCTTGGAACATTTACTATTCAAGGAATTAGTGGTGCAACAATTACTCGTGGTGCAGATGTTATAAGATTCCCATTAGAAAATGAACCAGAAGGTTCTGCTACAGTAGCACAAGCATCATATACAACAAGTTCTGTAAGAGCAGTTGGATCTATTGGTGGAGTTCGTATTGTTAATCCTGGCGGTTTCTATACTAGATTACCTGTTGTAACTGGTATTCAATCTACAAGACAAATTGAAAGAGTTCAAATCAATGCACCAGGTACAGAATATGCTGTAGGAACTTATAATAGTGTTCCTATTGCAGGTGATGGTGAAGGTGGATTTGTTCAAATTACAGTTGCAGATGGAACTGATTCTGAAGGTGTATCAATTCCTGGTCAAATTCAATCAGTTTTAGTTACATCACCAGGTAAAGGATATACTACTGCAAGTATTGATATTGAATCAATATCTGGTATTCTTGGATCTGGACTAACTGGATCTGGTGCTGAATTGGTTGTTGTTATACCTCCATTTGGATCTGGAGCATCAATCTTCACTAAGGGTGATAAAGTTGGTAAGATTAAGAAACTTAAGAATAATAACTTTGGTTATGATTATCCACATGACTATACTTTACGTCCTGAGATTACATTCCCAATCAACGCACAGTTAACTTCTACAAGTATACTAGAAAGTATTACTGTAACTGATCCTGGTTCTGGATACTCTCAACCTCCAACTGTTGTTATAACTGGTGGTGGAGGTTCTGGTGCGACTGCAGAAGCAACAATTAAAAACGGTCGTTTAGATCAAATTGTTGTTAAAGATCCTGGTTCTGGATATTCTTCAACTCCAACAATTAATTTAAGATCTTCATTCAACTATGTTGTTAACGTTGACTTAGGATTACTACAGTTCGCTTTCCCACATGGTATTCCAAACGGTGCTGCTGTCAATTTGAATGTTGTTGATACTGGAGAAGGAACTGAGTTCCCATTAGCATCTGGTGCTATTGGTCGTTTGAACTCTACTAACACATATTATGCTATTGCAGGTGCTGGTAATTCTCTTGAGAATGATCAGTTAAAACTTGCAATCACTGCAGCAAACGCTGCATTAGGTGATGCTATTACCTTCGTGAATGCTGGTACTGGTCGTCAACAGGTATTAACTGAATCATTTGGTGGTAGTGCTACTGCAAACGTTGTTACATCTACCTTCTTAGAAGGAGAACTTGTATATCAAGGTGAAAGTTTTGAAACTGCCACTGCACAAGGTTATGTTTCTACAAATAGTGGATGGCAAGTTGGACCTAGAGTTCTTAAAGTTGTTGACTACACAGGAAACTTTATTGAAGGTCAAAAATTAACTGGTGTTATTTCTAAATCTTCTGGTATTATTAGTGATCTAAACATCGCTAAAGGTGTTCTTGAGATTGGTTCTATTACTCAAACAACTGGACAATTTATTGATGATATTGGAAAACCATCTGAGATCATTCAGAAAATACAAGATAGTTACTATTATCAAGACTTTTCTTATGCAATTAAATCTGCTGTATCTATTGATGAGTGGAAAGAGATTCTTATCAAGAACGTTCATCCTGCATCGTTCAAAGTATTTGGTGAATTAAATCTATCTGATTATGGATTTGTTCCTAATAAAGAAACAGATTTCCAATTAACTAAATCTGTTGAATTAGCACAAGAAGCAATAGTTCCTAATATTCAAAACTTCTCTCTTGTTGAACCAATTTACTCTGAGTTTAATAATACAGAAGTACTATTCAGACAAAAACGATTAACATCTTCTGAAAATATTCTAACTTCTGTTGTTCAAAGATTGGATGATATTTCTAATCTATTTGATGGTATTAGAACTCAATTCCCACTAACAATTCTTGGTGATAATATTGTTGCTAATGCTAACCAGTTATTAATTATTATCAACGGTGTTGTTCAAACTCCAGATGTATCTTTTGAACTTCAAGGTGATTCTATTGTATTTGCAGAACCACCACAACCACCTGCTAGTGTCAAATATGTAAATATTCAGATTCAAAATATTCCTCAATCAACATTCACATTCACAAATATTAGTGGTATCTTCCCTAATGTTGGTAATGAAGTTGTAGGATCTCAATCTGCAGCAAGAATGACTGTTACTTTAGTTGTTGGTAATAATATTGAAGGATTTGTAACTCAAGGAACATTCGTTGCAGGTGAATTAGTCAACGTAAGTGCTACTGGATTTAATGCTAACTTAGGAACTATTACACCTATTACTAACTTAGGATTATTTGTATTTGGTGAGAATGTTACTAACTTCCAAGGTGATAATGCTAAAGTTGAAGCAATCAACCTTGATAAGGGACAAGAAACACCTTTAGGACAACTTCGTTATAGTATTGGTCCTTCTACACAAACGATTGATGTTATTGCTGTTGGTAGTCAAAATGCTGAAGCAGCACCTCCTACAGGTACATTTGTTGCTACTAAAAACTATCAATTCGGTTCTGAAATTGTTACTTGCACTAATGTTACCGAGAGTAATAATTTCCATACTATAACTGTTACTAGAGGACAGTTAGGAACTACTGCGATCTCTCATCTTGAAGATCTTCCTGTGTATGGAACAGAAATTAACGTTACAAATAATCTTACATTAAGTAAGACTGCTGGTACTTATCAGTCTACACCAGGTCTATATGATATTCAATTAAATGAAGTAATTATAGGTGCTCAGTCTCGTGTAGTTGCTCGTGTTACTGCAACTGCAGCATATCAAGATCCTACAACTAACGAATTTATTGGACAGGTTAATATATCTGATGGATCTTCATTCTCTGGACTATTATTCAACAGAATTACATCACAAACATATCCTAACGTTGTTTTAGATAATATATCAGAATCACAAATTAATATTGTTGATTTTACAGATAATTCTACAGCATTTGATTCTAAATTCCCTGCTAATGAAATTGTAAGCACAAATATAATTCCTTATGATAATGAATCTGGAACGTTTACAGATGGTGAATATGTTCGTAATTACAAACTAGAATATGGAAACAATTCTGGTGAGTTTTTATTAGAGGATTCATTTGTAAGAAAACTTTCATTTACAAATCCAGTTGGTGCAGGTTTCTTCCAAGCAGGTCAAGTAATTAGAACCACTGATACTAAAGCAGAAGTTGTTGGATATAACCAAGCAAGAAAAACTGTTTATATTGGTAAGATAGGTAGATCTCAATCTACTGGTCAAGATTATCATACAGCAACTTTCACTAACTCTGCACAGATTGATAGATCTACTAAAAAGTTTGGTATATCATCTCTTTTAGTAGGTAAGGCAAAAACAACTCACACATTCTCAAGTGGTGTTACTGATGCTATTACAGCTGGTGGAGGTGCATCAGGAAGTTTCACTGCTCAGAGTGGAACCACATATAATCCTAATACTGGAGTCATGGTAATTACCATAGGAACTCATGGATTGACTACAAGTAATACGATAACGATTGCTGATAATGGAATCGTATTTACATGCACAGCAGATAATAACACAACGACTCATGCATATCCTCGTGCAACTGATCCTGCATCTGGTGCAAACTTATCAATTACAGCTGTAACTGGAACAACTATTACAGTTAACGTTGGTGCTGCATCATCAACATCAGATTATATAACAGTTCCTAGTTCTGCTGAATTTGCATTTGGAACTGGTGCATATACACTTGAATGTTGGATCAAACCTTCAGAATCTTCCCTTGAAGGAACTAAAACTATATTTGATATGAGAGCATCTACTGCTAATGAAGTAGCTGCTCGTTTATACTTACAAGCTGGTCAAGTTCGTTATAATGTTAATAATTCAGACTTAGTAACATCAGGTTCTACAGTATTGAATAATGATGTATGGTATCATATTGCAATCAAGAGGACTGGAACTACAGCAACAATATTCATTGGTGGAGTTGCTGCAGGTACTGGAACTGATAGTAGTAACTATGCAGCAAAACCATTTAGAGTTGGTGCTGATTATGCTAATGCAAATGGAATTGCAGGTCATATTGACGAGGTAAGAATATCTGTAGTTGATCGTTATCCAACTGCTCCATTTACACCTAGAAACGGTATATTCCAAGGTGATAATGATACAAAATTACTATTCCACTTTGAAGGTGTAGATCAAGCAACTTATACTGATGATTGGTCTGGTGGAGAATCGTTTACATTTGGTGAAGAGTTTAGTAATGATGCTTTACTTGAAACCTCAAGATTAACTGGAACTCCTGCAGGTTTTGCTAATAAATCTCACAGATATTATGATGCTGCAAATCTAATTGCAAATAACTCAGACTTCATCAAGAAAGAAGTTGTATATCAAATGAAGCAGAGATATCCAGAACTTGTTATTCTTGGAACTCGTTTTACACCAACTGATGCGACATATAATGCTGCAAGTGGTGAATTATCATTAACAGTTGCTAATAATACATTTACTAATGGTGGTCAAATTACTCCTGTAACTGCAACATATAATGCTGCAACTGGTGCGATGGTAATTACTTCTTATGATCACATCGTTAAGAATGGACAAAAAGTTAATATAAAAGTTGGTGGTATTTCATTCACTTGCACACAAGATGGTAATGGTTCGATTCATGCATATCCTCGTTCCACAGATCCAGCAGCTGGTAAGTGGTTGACAGTTTCTAATGTTACTCAAAATACATTTGAAGTAAATGTTGGTGCATCTCAAGCTGGTCAACAATATGCTCATACATTCTCTTCTGCGATTACAAATGCAATTACTATCCAAAAAGATAGAATTAAGATTTTAGATAATGCATTAACATTTACTTGTGAAATGGATGGCAATACTTCTAATAAAACATATCCTCGTGCAACTGATCCTGCATCTAAGCAAGTTGCTCTTCCAATTATATCTTCTACAACAACTAATATAACTGTTAACGTCGGACCTTCACCTTTAGTTAATTTCCAACCAACTAATGCAACTTACGATCCTGCAACTGGTGCGTTCGTAATGACGATTGCTAATCATACAATCAATGTTGGAACACAAATTAGACTGACTGCAGATTCATTCACATTTACTTGCACACAAGATGGTAATAGTGCACAGAAAACATATCCTCGTGCAACTGCAGGCGATGGATCTCCTGATCCTGCATACAACACTGCTCTAGATGTGACTGCAGTCGGTACAACTACACAAGATATTAGTAGTGCATCATATGTTCCTACATCAGGTGTTCTAACAGTTAATACTTCTGGTGCTCATGGATTATCTACTGGTAATAGAATTCAAATTGCAGATAATTCGCTAACATTTACATGTGCTTATGACAGTAATGCTACAAATCACACATATCCAAGACAGACTGATCCTATTAGAGGAGAATGGGTTGAGGTAACTGTAGTTGATAGTGATACATTTACAATCGATATTGGAACATCTAGTGATACTTCTACTCACTCATTTGTATCTGCAACTGCTGGTGCTTTAATTAAACAAACTGGAACTGTAACTATCAACGTTGGAGTTTCTGCACAGGCAGATCAATATGCTCATACATTTGTTTCTGCTGCAGCAAACGCAGTTGTTACTGGAGGAAATTATGTCCATACATTTGTATCTGCTGTTGCTAACAGTGTTATATCTGACACACCTCTTAATTGTGAAGATGATATTCGCGATACACTGAATGCAATCGTTCAAGATCTTCGTAATGGTTCTAATAATCATATTTGGGATGCTGCATCTTACTATGTCGATAGAACAACTAATCCAGTTCAAATTGCACAGATTGAACCTGCAGTCAAAGAAACATTATTTGCTTATGAGAAAGTTGATGATATGCTTCAGTATATTATCACAAATACTCTTTGGACAATTCAAGGTGATCATGGATTAACTCAAACAACTGATGCAAGAATCACCGATTCTACAACTGCATCTCTAACATCATTTACTCCTACTAATGCTACTTACAACGCTGCAACTGGTGATTTAGTTCTAACTATCGGAACTCATTCTCTAACAACTTCAAGTAGAGTTAAGATCGCAACTGGTGGTGTAACATTTACATGCACTAAGGATGGAAATGAAAGTCAACATTCATATCCTCGTGTTGGTGATCCTGCAGAAAATGCAGTCCTAGCTGTCACTGCTGTTGTTGCAAACACATCAATCACAGTTAACGTAGGTGCATCTGGTGTAAATGATCAGTATACACATTCATTTGTTTCTGCTCTAACAAATGCAGTCACCGAACTTGATTACTCGACTGCAGATTGTGCAGATGTATTTACAACTATTGGTAATTTAATTGATATTCTTACAGATACAATAACTCAGGCATCTGCATCAACTCCTGTAGATCATCTTGCTAGTGTTACTAAAGTTTCACCTGCATATGAATATCTTGGTGCAACTGTTGATGCTTATCTTGAAACTCCATTTACTGTTGATTATCATAGTGCTGGTGATGATGAGATTTATACCAATCAAGTTGATACTGATGCAAGAGGAAGATATAGAGATGCTGCAAGTCTTATACGTTTAAATCGTGGTGCGATTGTAGATAAAGCAGCATATGATATGCTTACAAGATATCCTGCATTAGCACAGGATATGCCAAGAAACCAGAGTGGTGCTAGTACTGATGGAACTCTACGTTGTAAGACTGACTTAGGTCTTATATTAGATGGTCTTGCAACTGATGTTGAACAAGGTGGAAACTTAGAAACAACTACTGCTGCTAAGTTCTACGTTGACAATAAAGGTGAATTACAACATATTAGATTACAAGTTTGGCAATCTGTTTATGCACACGAACGTTTAGCTTTCTATGCAAAACAAGCAATTACAGGTGATCTAACTGCAGATAATACAGATAATTTAATTGTCGGAGATTGGGGTATTACAGATGATGCTGTTCAACAGTTTACAGCAACAGGAGCAACATATGATCCTGCAACTGGTCTTATTGTAGCAACTATTGGATCTCATACACTTAATGTTGGTGAATTAATTAATATCGCAGATAACTCTCTAACGTTCACTTGCACACAAGATGGTAATGGTTCAAACCATTCATATCCAAGATCAACTGATCCTGCATCAGGTGCTAACTTACCAATTCTTGCAAAGACAGCAACAACTATTACATTTAATGTTGGTGTATCTTCTGCATCAGATCAATACGCTCATACATTTGTAAGTGCAACTACAAATGGAATCAGCACTGTAGGTCAATGTGCAAATGTTAAGGCAGCGATTGATACTTTAGTTACAACTATCAATGATATAATTGCTCCTACTGGATTGGACTTTAACACTGGTGGAGATAGATTCTATTTCAACCGTGAGTACATCAGAGAAGAAGCAACTTCTTTAACTCAAGCATTCTTTACATATGATCTAAATGGAACTCCATTCCAAGCATTTAATTATGGAAGTAATCTAGCAGCACGTCGTCAGAGTCTTGAAGATATTATGATTGGTGTAATATCTGATTTACAAACTGGTGGTAGCAATTCTACTATCCTAGCAGCACAGACATTCTTAGATACAAACAACGTAGTATTAACAGTTAACGAAGAATTAACTTCTTGGATATATTCTCTTGAAAGAGTAAAACTACTTGCTGAAAAAGCAATAGGTAATTTACTTTATACAAAAGGTAATTCTGTAACAGGTTCACAATACGCTGCTGTCTATACCGATCAAGAAGCATTTAGAGATTCAATTACTCCAACTAATATTAATCAAGTTATTTGGAGAATGCGTGAGTTATTTGATATTGCTATAAACATATTCTCACCTGGCAAATTAGTTGCTAGAAATGCAAGTAAAAATATTCTTTACAACTTAAATTACTATAAGAATGAGTTAACTAATATTGTTACTACTCAGTTTGGAACTGGTTCATGGCAATATAATACTTTTGTTGATGAAATGATCAACAATGTCATTCATGATTTTGTTACAACTGATGTGACCGATAAGCAAAGTGCTTATGAAATTACTTTAACAAGTGTGACAGGAAATTATGTTGTTGGTGAAACTGCTGTTTCAAGTGGTGGTGGAAGAGCAACAATTCTCGAATGGGATGTAGAGTTCTCCAAACTTTATGTTAGTTCATTTAATGGCAGTGCATTCCTTGCTGGCGATACAATAGCTGGTACTAACGCAGGTTCTGGAACAGTTGCTTCTGGTGGTGTAGGAACTGTATTTGACTGGTATAATAATGTAACTAACATTGAGGTAATTGATAGTGCTAGACAGATTACTTCAAATGTTCAAGGACAAGTTTCTACTGCTAACTTATTCCCATATCCAGAAAACTTTGCTGCAGCAGGTTGGGTTAACAACTTAGTAACAACAACTGTAGATCAAGCAAATGGTCCTGATGGAACTTTAACTGCTGATTCTCTAGTTCCTACAGCAGTTGCAGGTCAACACTTTGTTTATAAAAACTATGCGATCAGTGCATTTGAAACCTTTGATAGTGGATCAGTTACATTTGACTCTGGATCAGAAACATTTGATACTGGTAACGTAGGTACTGCTGAAGATCAGCAATTTACATTCTCTGTATTCTTAAAACAGAATGGAACTTATGGTGATAATGCAAGAGTTATGATTTCATTGGATGAAGGAACATCTAATAAACAGCAAGCATTCTTTGATATTAATCTTCTTACAGGTGCAGGTGGAAATATATTCCAACCTCAAGGTGGTATTACTGTAGATGCTTCTGGTGTGATCCCTTATGGTGATGGTTGGTTCAGAGCATTTATTACAATTACATTCTCCTTTGGTTTCTCAGAAATTAGAAATCAGATATTTATTGATGGTTCTTCATCATATACAGGTGATGCTTCTAGTGGGTTATATGCATGGGGTTATAAACTTAATAAAGGTGCATTAGATCCTTACACTGCTCAATCTGGAGAACTATTCTACTCTGACAATGAGTTTAACATTAAGAACTTCACATTAGATAGACTTGAGGAGTTTATGTTTAGTGCTCTTTCTGGAACTCTTACATCTCCTTCTACAAATGCAGGTTTCTTTGCATATTATGATGCTACTGCAGCAGCAACTTATAATTTAAGTTCTGTTAAGAGAGTTATTAGAAATAATTTTGATATTATCCGTAATCAGTTCTTACAAGATTCTTACTATACAAATCTTTCAACACTTAATGGTATTACAGTTCCTACTCCGACATATGGAACTCGAACAATTCCAACAGGTATTTCTGGTGGATTGAATAATACAGATTACTTCTATGGAACTCAAAGTGATAATTATGCTGAAGTAGAAAAATTAACCTTAAATGAAGGTAAGATTGTTCAGATATTTAAGAGAATGAGAATTGATGGTGACATCACTAATGGTCCTTTCACAATGGGTGAGACATTAGCAAAACAAGGTGATACTTCAATTACTGGTGTTGTTTACGGATTCCATCAGGATTCAAACTATAAGTATCTTGATGTTCAAGTAACTGGTGGAGTTTGGGGTATTACAGATATAATGGTTGGTGCTGCTAACAGTACTTCTGCACAAATCAGTGCTATTGAAAATAGAATTCAAATTAATAAAGTTCAAGGAACATTTACTAATGATATTATATTCAAGGGTTATACATCAGGTGTCACAGCATCTCCTACAGGATTCTTAGTTCAGTCAGGTGCTGTTCTTAGAAATACTGGTGGTAGATTAACTATTGATACTGAGACATTCACTGGAACCTTTGAAACCACTGCTACTCTATTCCCAAGTGCTTCTGAAATATTCACAGAAGTTGTTAAGTATGACGGACTAGATGTTTCAGTTGGTGATAGAATTAACTCTGCTGGTCATACTAGAATTGGTATTTCAATTCAAGGTGGTGTTAACACATTCCAAGTTGGAGATAAGATTCATAGAGTTGATTCTAATTTCCAGAACGCTAATGTTTATGGTTACATTACTGAAGTTGATCTTGATAATAATTACATCTACTATAAGCAAGTTGTAGGTGCTGATTTCACAATCGGTCAATTTGTTGGTGCTTATGGTGCTGCTAATGATCCATTCAATCCTATCGGTTATGCACAAGTTTCAACTGTTGTTCAAGTTGCTGGTGCTGCAAGTGGTATCATTCAAGATATTGAAACTGTAGGTATCAATAAGAGACTTTATCTTGCTGAAATTAAAGGAACATTTAGTAGTAGAGATGGTATTATCGGTCCTGATAATTATAAGGCATCTATTAATACTTTAGTCAATCTTAAAGCAAGAGTTAAACGTTCCTTCAGAGGTTTTGATGGAACTCAAACTAACTTTAAACTTACAACTGCAAACGGAACTCCGTACTTCCCAGATCCTGCAGGTCACATGCTCATCTTTATTAATGGTGTGCTACAACCTCCTGGTGCTACATTTGCGTTTACAGCATTCTCTGATGAAATAGCATTTACAGAAGCACCTGATCTTGGAGCAGGTTTCTCAGGATTCTATATTGGTAAGTTAAGACAGTTAGATGATATATCATTCGAGTTTGATTCATTACGTCAATCATTCAACTTGAAACGTGATGATGTATTCTACTCATTGACTCTTACTGATGGTGTTCAGTCTACAACAATTAGACCTGAGAACAATATCATTGTATCACTCAATGGTGTTCTACAGGAACCAGGCGTTGGTTTTGAAATTGTTGGTTCTAGAATTATCTTCTCTGAGATACCTAGATTTGGATCTACATTTGTTGCGTTCTCCTACGTTGGATCTGAAGCAGACGTTGATGCTGCTGAAGTTGTTCCTCCAGTTGAACCTGGTGACTTTATTGATATACAAGGTGAGACATTAGATAGAGAAGTTGCTGTTATTGAATCTTCTAACTCTCTAATTACATTTGATTATCTTGGTTCTGTATTTGGAAACAAAGGACAAGGAACCGCAGTATTAACTACTGGTCAAATTGATAAAGTTCAGATCACATCTGGTGGTTCTGGATATACTTCTAGACCTACTGTTAGAATTGACTCTATCAGTGGATTTGAAGGCAACATTAAGGCATTAGTCGGTGTTGCTGCAGTTGAAATAAGTGCAACAGGAAGTGGATATCAAAATCCATCTGTCGGTGTTGCAACATCAGTTCCTGATGATTGGACAGCTCCTGACCTTTCACAATACGGTGAAGAGTTAGTAGACCCCGAAACCCCATAAATAACTAAAAATCTTTTACCAATGGCTAAACAAACTCTAGGTCTTGGATCCGCAGCTAATGATAATACAGGTGATACTCTTAGAGTTGGCGGTGATAAGATTAACGATAATTTTAACGAAATATATACCGCTTTGGGGAATGGATCAACATTATCCGTTGATACCACTAACCCTGCAACGGGACAGATCTTAAGGTACAATGGATCTACATTTTTACCTTCAGATTATACTACCTTAACATCTGCCTTAGATGTTTCTGGTAACTCAATTATTTCATCTTCAAATGGAAATATTACTGTAGCACCAAACGGAACTGGAGATGTTCTCCTGACAGCTGGTAGTGTTACATCAACATTTGATGGTGCAACAGGAACTATAGACTTTCCTACATCAATTAAATATAAAAATGAATATTCAGCGTTAGGAAATGCACCAGCTGCTGCAACTTACACTGGATACTTTTTTACTGTTGATGGTGATGATAATCCATATGTTAACATCAACATAACAGCTGGTGGTGTTGGTGATACAAGAGCACAGATAATAACTCAATATTCAAGTATTGATAAGTTAGCTGATGTAGATACAACTACTGCTGCACCTACAACAAACCAAATATTAAAGTGGAATGGAAGTAACTGGGCACCAGCTGATGATGAGGGTGCAGGTGGAGGAGCAACACAAAACTTATTTGCAACTGTAGCTGGTGACAGTGGATCAACAACTGCTAATGCTACAGCAGATACATTGACAATCGCTGGTGGAAGTAATATAACCACTGCGGTTTCGGGTGATACTCTTACGGTTAACTTCTCAGGATCTCTTTCTACAACATTTGCTGCTTTGACTGATACAAACGTAGCAGGCGTTGTTCAAGGTGATTCAATTTATTGGAATGGTTCTAGTTGGTCAGTAAGCAGAAGTCCAATGACTTGGTGGGAAGTAGGTGCTAATGGATCTTCTGATTATACTTTCTCTGGTCCTGGTTTCTCAGGAACAGTCAATGATCCAACTCTTTATGTTTATAGAGGGTTTACATATGCTTTTGATAACTCTGTTGGTGGTGCACACCCCTTTAGAATTCAAAGCACACAAGGTTTGACTGGAACTCCATATACTGCTGGTCAAAGTGGTAGTGGATCTTCTATCTTGTATTGGACAGTTCCTTTGGATTCTCCAACTACACTTTATTATCAATGTACAATCCATGCTTCAATGCAAGGAACAATCAACGTAGTAAGTTAAGATTAAATGGCAAGAACAGTTCCTGGTTCTGGTGCAGAGATCAAACCAATTTTTGACGAATTGTTTGGTGTTCGAGCAGTGGAGGTTATCAATGGAGGATCATCTTACGATCCTACTGATCCTCCTAGACTTACCGTGGATGGATGTGGAACTCCAGACGTAGAGGCAATTTTATATCCAATTATTGACACAGACTCTGGTAGAATTACACACGTTCGTGTATTAGAAAGAGGTAGAGGATATGATCCTTTAAGACTTCAAATTACTCCAGAGCAAGATACACCAGGCGTTATAACTTCATTTGATATTAATAGAGTTTGGCAAGGTCATCCAAATTCTCCTACATCAGGAGTCTTTGCTACAGATAGTAATGGACAGAAAGTTGATAGATTAACAATAACATCCGATAATCACCCTAAACCATCTCAGTTATACCTCTCTGAGAGGCAACCAGGTGGGTCTGGTGACATTGTTGATAGAACGTTCAATCAAGCATATATCTACCGTGGTGGTAAAGATGTTCCAAATCCTACTACAAGAGTATTCAGACCAAATACAGTAAATGGTATTTTGGCAAATGGTGGTTTATTACATACACCAGATTGGGGAACTGTAGGTAATGCAGATGTAAATTTACCTATTGATACTGTAAAATATGATTATGTAAAATCATCAAATGTATATGATGCTGTATTGGATAATAATACTTACTATTATCATTCAAGTAAAGTTGTTGATGAATTTGCACTTACAAATGGTGTATTTGAAAATGGTGATTTAGAAGTATTTACTTGGACTATTAAAGTAGAAACTGGTAACATAATGTTAAATGTTACTAATGTAGATGAAACTTTAGGATTTGTTGAAGTTGGTAGAGTTGTTGATGAGATAGGTGGAACTGCAAAAGGTGAAGTAACAAAAGTTGTAAAAGATTCTGGTGGAACAGTTACAAGAATATATCTTCGTGATCTTACTGGTGATCCGTTTTTAGAAAATGATTTATGTATTGGTGCAAATGGATTTACATTCAAAGTAAGTGGAACTCCAATTACAGTTAATCCTTATTACATAGAATTTGGTCCTAGTGCAAACAAGTTTGGTCCTTTCGCACCAGGTACTTTTTACTTTGCACCCGAAGATATAAAAGTTCAAGCAAATCAATTAATTATTTTTGATCAGTCAGATTCTAGTAATCAAAGTGGTAATCATTCTATCAGATTCAGCACAACTCCTGATGGAACTTTAAATGGTGGAACTCTTTATTATAATAGTACTGGTTCTTCTGCAGCAATATCTGCAGATTACGAAAACATATATCAACCAATATTCATAATGAATACCGATGAGGTAAACAAAGTTTACATTCATTGTGCTAATCACAGGTATATGGGTGGATATGCTGGTGATGAATCTTACATGATAAAAACGGTATCATCTCCGAGAACTGGTAATCAAAATACATATTACGTTGAAAATTACTATCAACCTGGTGATGCATCAACTATAGATCGTTCAAGACATGTTGATGGTCATTCAAAAATTTTGGGTATGTCATATGATGGATATCCAATTTACGGACCTTATGGATATAATTCTAGTGGTGCAGTTGCTAGAGAAGTATCTAGTTATAGAACTAGAGTTACTGCAGAAATTCAAGGTGCTAGACAACCTGTAACTACTACAGGAACTGTTACATACGCAGTTACTATTTCAAATGGACAATTTTATTTTGATGGTAGTAGACCTGCATTTTTAGATTTAGATAGAGGAAAACAATATATCTTTAATCAAAATGATGCTAGTAACTCAGCATCTGCTTTTAATGGTTTGTTTATTTCAGAAACTCAAGATGGTTGGCATAGTGTAGGTGCTTCTGAAATAGGAAACACAACATATCTTTATGCAGGTCAAGGGATTCAATATTTTATTAATGGATCTGAAGTAACATATCAAGCTTATCTTTCTGCATTCCAAGGAGCAACCAGTCGTGAAATAAGATTTACAATTCCTGTAAATTCTCCCCGTATTTTGTATCTGTTTGGATATTCAACTTCTGGTCTTTGGATTAGAACTGTTAATGAAGGATATTTAATCGGTGATTTAACAAGTGATTATATTTACGATTCATCTGTAGGAACTTTAGATGAATATAACGGTAAATTTGCTCCTACTCCAGAGTATCCAAATGGAACTTATGCTTACTTTATGACTGAAGATAGTAGTGGTAATCCTGTATATCCATATGCTATCGGTCCTAAAATGTATAGCACTCCTGTTGATGAAGGAGATTTATTACCTACTCAAGCATCTACATTCCCAACTATTGCAGAGGGTGATGTAGTTCTTGCTTCTAATGGTAGTGTTTCATATATCAAGATGACAAAGAAAGGTGATAATTACTTTGGTCCTGCAAAAGCAAAAATACTTGGTGGAGAAGGAACTGGTGCTTTAGGAACTCCTGTTGTTCAAACTGTTACTGGTTTATCGCTTCTTAATTCGGGTAGATCTTATGCAACTCCTCCAACTCTTATATTTGAAGGTGGTGGTGGAGGTACTGGTGCTCAAGGTGCTGCAGAAATTGATGTTTTAGGTAAAGTTACATCTATTAATGTTGCAAATCCAGGTGAATTCTATCAAGAACCTCCATTTGTTTTAATTACAGGTGGTGGTGGAATTGGTGCAAAAGCAACTGCACAAATTAGTCAAGGACAAATAACTGGTATTACAGTAACAGATCCTGGTTCTGGATATGTAAATCCTCCAAATATTATCTTTACAAAACTTGTAAACTTAAAACGTAAGACAGATGCTAGACAAGCAAATAACTCTGAACAGATATATCTTACTGGTCTAGTTAAAAACTTAACTGCTTCTGAAACAACTGTATATGTTGATTCCACAGATGGTTTTCCTGGTTCTGGTAATCTAATTATTGATACAGAAACAGTATCATATACTGGTAAAAGTGAAGGTAGATTTACTGGATTAACCAGAGGTGTAAACTTTAATTATGATCAAAGAGTTATTCTTGATACTTCTCAGAATGATCAGCAAGGTGTATCAACATATAAATTTAATGTTGGTGATAGAGTTATTCGTAGAGTTGAAAATGCAAATAACAAAGTTGCAAAGGTATATGACTGGAATCCTAATACTAGAGAACTTCTAGTTACATTTGAAGTTGACGAATTAGCATTTATTGATGGTGGTATTCCATCTACTTTAGATGCTATCGTTCAATTTGATGCAGGTACTGCTGCAAGTGCTCCATCTGGAAAAGAACCTCATATTGTTTTGGTTTCAAATGGAGATACTATTACATTATTAACAGACCCAATCTCCACTTTCAATAATAGAAAGTTTCAAGATATTGCTGAAAATGCTGGTGCTGGTGATGGCATTCCTGATTTGGTAAATACTTCTACCGAATATGCTAATCAAATTAGTTTAGATGGTGGACTATATAATTCATTATATGGTATTGAAGAAACTCAGGGTGGAACTAACACAACCCTATTCCAAGTTGGTGATAACATAAAAGATGCTACTATACCATTCAAGTATGCTAGTATCACAGCAGCAGGTACTTTAGCAGATGGTGTTGAGCATAATGGTATTTTAAACATATATCTAGATGCTAATAATGGAAACGGACAAAACTACAGTGTTAATGACGTTGTAACTGGATCTGTGTCATCTGTTCAAGGGACGGTTGTTTCTTGGGATCCATCAACTTCATTATTAGTTGTAAATAATATTGTTCCTTATAACACAACTAATATTAATGTTGGAATAGGTGGATTCTTATATGAATTCTCATCTAAGGGAACTATTGTTGATTACTACGTTCAAGCACCAGGAACGAACTATACCGCACCTCCAACTATAACTATTGAAAATACTGGTGATATACAATCAACTGCAACTGCTGTCATGACAGCAGCAGGTGACCAAGTAGCATCTATCAGTGTTGTTAATGGTGGATATGGTATCCCTCAGACAGTTGACGGGACATACAACATACACCCTACCGTGACATTCACAAATGCGACTGGCGACACTACTGGTAGTGGTGCTGTTGCACAAGCAATTTTAGGTGGCGAAGACCTAATTGGTAACGGTGGTGCACGTTATAGAATAAAACGAATTGAATATCAAACAATCCTTCGCTCGTAAGCACTATAAATAAACAAGAGGAACAAACACCTTAGGACATGGCAGCTCTATTAACTGATCAATTTAGGATTTTTTCAGCGAAAAAATTCATTAAAGCACTCGAAGGTCCTGTAGCATCTCAAAGTGATGATGCAGCAGGCACGTCGAGGGATAGGCTCTACCTTTTTATTGGTAGACCACAATCATGGGATAATGAAAACTCGCCTCCACAGGCAGTTGATTCATTCTCAGAGTTTGCTGATTCATATGATGATATGGTATCCATGAAGAGAGTCCTAGCTTCTGATACTGTTCAAGTTTGTCGTAGAATTGACTGGGTTTCTCCAGAACAAACTACTGGTGGTTTGGGATTTACTTATGACATGTATCGTCATGACTATTCTCCAACTAAAACTGCTTCCTCAGGTGCTACCAAACTATATGATTCCGACTTTTATGTTGTAAACTCTCAATATCAAGTTTATAAAGTAATTTACAATGGAACATCGCCAAGCGATCCTAATGGAAAACCTTCTACAGTGGAACCTACAGGTACTTCTACTTCAATCATTACTACTGGTGATGGTTATCGTTGGAAATACATGTATACCATCCCCGTAGCATCGGTTCTTAAATTCTTTTCAAATGATTATATGCCAGTGTTCACTAACGATGCTGTTCAAACGAACGCAGTTGCAGGTGAAATAGACACTGTTGTAATCAATGCTGCTGGTTCTGGTTATAACAACGGAACTTATGATAACGTCTCTATAAATGGAGATGGAACTGGTGGTAGAGTTTCTATTGTTGTAGATGGTGGTAAAATTATCTCTGCTACTGTTACATCTGGTGGAACTGGATATACATTCGGTAAAATTAGTGTTGATAGTATAGCAGGTATCGGAACTGGTTCTGGTGGACAAGTTGATGTTATCATTCCTCCTCCAGGTGGACATGGTGAAGATTCAGTTGTAGAACTTGGTGCTTTCCGAGTTATGATCAATGCAAAACTATCTTATGATGAAGGTGCTGGTGACTTCCCGATTGATAACGACTATCGTCGTATTGGTCTAATTACTAACCCTTTAAAATTTGGAACTACTGAATTAATTTCTGATTTAACAGTTTCTGCTACTAAAGCAGTTATCTTCTCACCTACATTCCAAGGTAATTATGTTCCTGATGAAATCATGACACAGAGTAGAGTTGTCGGTGGAACGACTGTTACTGCTCGTGCTCGTGTTATTTCTTGGAACGCAACAACAAAAGTTTTGAAATACTATCAAAACTCTGTAGACGGTATCTTCCCAGAAGTTACTGGTACACAAAATGAATTTGATGGATCAAACGTTATTAATGGTGTAACATCTGGTGCTGCTGGTCAACCTGATGTTAACTTTCCTGCAGTCCCTAATACTTCTTCAAGAACTATTAACAACACAGAATACGACTTAGGTATGAAATTTAACTCTGGATATGCAAAACCCGAAGTTAAATCAAATAGCGGTCAGGTTGTTTACATAGATAATAGGAGATCTATTAGTCGTGCAAACGACCAGGTAGAAGATATCAAAATCGTAATCGAGTTCTAATGGCACAAAATACCAATCTAAACGTCACCCCATACTACGACGATTTCGATAAAGCGAAAAACTTTTATCGAGTGCTGTTCCGTCCTGGTTTTCCAATACAGGCACGAGAACTGACATCGATGCAAAGCGTCATGCAGAATCAGATCGAGAATGTAGGTTCTCATCTGTTTAAAGATGGTGCAATGGTTATTCCTGGTCAAGTTGGATATGACCTAGAAACCGATGCGATCATGCTTCAAGAATCTTTCTTAGGTGCTGACGTTGAATTGTATAGAACTCAATTAGAAGGTAAAATCATAACTGGTTTGACCTCTGGTGTAAAAGCAAAAGTATTATTCTCTATCTCAGAGACAGTTTCGACGAAAGGATATATCACACTTTACCTTAAATACATTGAATCTGGTGGTACAGGTAACGACCAGACAACTTTTACTAACAATGAACAGTTAGTTACTGATACTGAAATTACATTTGGAACCACTCTTATTGAAGTTGGATCTCCATTTGCACAGTTACTTCCAACATCTGCTATTCAAAGAGGATCTGTAGCATACGTCCAAGAAGGTGTATACTTCATTAGAGGATTCTTCGTAGATGTTCCTTATCAATACATTCTTCTTGAACAATATGCAACCAACCCCAAATACAGGGTCGGACTCGAAATCCTTGAGTCAATCATCACCCCAGAAGATGACTTATCCCTTAATGATAACGCTGCAGGCACATCTAATTATGCTGCTCCTGGTGCTCATAGATTCAGAATAACAACTAATCTAATTAAGAAGTTAATTGATGATGATGCAGATAAAGACTTCATCGAATTACTTCGTATTAATGGTAATAAGATAGAAAAAATTGTTGATCGTAGTGCATATGATGAACTAGAAAAATCCATGGCTCTTAGAACTTATGAAGAGTCTGGTGATTATGTTGTTAAAGATTTTCAAATCACTATTAGAGAAAACCTTGATGATGGATTTAATAATGGTGTTTATGCATCAGGAGATACTACAGCACAAGGTAATAGTGCTGCAGAAAGTTTCTATGCTGTAGAGTTTGGTCCTGGTACTGCATATGTTAAAGGATTTAGAGTTAAAAACTTAGCACCTGCATATGTTGACTTGGTAAAACCAAGAGATACTAATGCTGCTCAGAATATAACTATCCCATTCAATATGGGTAATTACAGTAAGATCAATAATGTTTTTGGATTCCCAAATACATCAGGATCTACAATTACTAATGCATATCAAACTGTTGAATTAAGAGATACATTTTCAGCAACAGCAGGTACTGCTGCAGGTAATGTTATCGGATATGCAAGATGTGCATCAATGGAGTTTCTTAGCGATTCAAACTCAACGTTTGGTGATGCAAATGATGAATATAAATTATACCTTTATGATGTTCAGATGTTTACTGCCATTGAGATGGCAACAGCACAAACCATTACATATGGTTCATTAGTTGTAGGTAAAACATCAGGTGCTAGAGGATATATTGAATCTGCTATATCATCTGCAGATCACATGAACTTATATCAAGTTGAAGGTGAATTCCAAGTTGGTGAAATGTTGACTGTTGATGGATTAGATAAAGATACTGTTGAAGTTGTTCATACTTATGCATATTCTGATTCACGTCAAGTTGTTACTCGTGATGAATCTACCACTTCAGTTGAATTTACTGCTGATTTAGTTCTTAGTGACTTTACTGCAATTCAAGGTGATAATTTCACATATGATGCTACAAGTAGTAATGAGAAGATTACTGGTTTAAACTCTAACTTTGCTGCAGACTTAAGACCAGGAGATAGAATATTTTTCTCAAGTACTAAATTTGTTGACGTAGATAAAGTTAATCCTACATCTTTAACTGCAAATCAAATATCAACAATCTTTGATTTTGCACAATTTGAAGTTGATGTAACACCTGGTGCTGGTAGTGCTGCTCCTAGTGCAGGTGAATATACTAATCTTGTAAGATATAGAGCAACTCTACTTGATACTTTAGGTGCTTCTCTACTACAACCATTACCAAAACCTTATGTTAAGAGTATTTCTGATGAATCAATGGTTGTCAGAAGAACTTTTGATGGTCAAACAGTTGCTGCAAACTCTGTATCTATTACTCTTCCAGAGAATGAACAGTTTGAAGCAATATCAAATGAAAACTATACTATTACTGCTTTAGCAGGTTCAAACTCAACTTATACACCAGGTAAACAAATTCCTATTGATACCAGTAACACTGCTGCATTAGGGTATAGTGCGTTTACATCTGCTGATAGAACTACCCTTCAGATTGATAACTTAACTAATATTACATCTGTTAAAATTACCGCAACAATTTCTAAAAACGTAACTCAAAGAAAGACTAAATCACCAACCAAGATGTTTGTGATGAAGGTAAATCAAACAATTAAAAATTTAGATGTTCAAAATTATCAGTTAACTTATTCTAATCTATATGGAACAAGAATTGAAGATAGAGATATTTCATTAGGTCTTGCTGATGCTTATACAGTTCATGCTGTATACGAATCTTTAGATGATAACGATCCAATCATTCCATCTATAACATTAGTTGAACCAACTTTCTTTGCTAATGGAACTATAGTTACAGGTAAAACATCAAAAGCAAGAGCAAGAGTTGTTGATTTCAACTCAAGTAGTTTGAAACTTACTATTGTGTATCTTGATGGTACATTTGTATCTGGTGAAACTGTAAGTGGAACCGATAGTGGTGGAACTGCAATCAATGGAATTATCAATGACTCAGCAGGTTCTATTGTTGTAGGATCTAAAGTAATTACAGATCGTTATGATTTAGTTTCTGGTCAAACTGAATTCTTGTATGGTATTTCTAAATTAGTTAGAAGAAAGGGTGTTGCTGAACCAATTAGAAAGTTAAAAATTGTATTAGACTACTACAACCATTCTGCTACTGGAGATTACTTTGGTGGTCAATCATATCTTTCTACCACTTACGAAGATATTCCTATTTTTGATGGAGCATATTTACCAGACTTCCTTGATTTTAGACCAGGTTGTAAGAACCTATATGCGGGAACAGGTACTGTCGCATCACCAGCATATGTAAACGTTGGAACATTTGATTTCAAACGAAGAATATTCCCAACATCTTCTACACCTGCTGCAACAATATTTGATATTCCTAAGATTAATAGTAATTTCCGTTGTGACTTTGACTGGTATCTCAAGAGAATTGATAAATTATTCATTACTCCTGAGGGTGAATTCCAAATAGTTAAAGGTAAATCTGAAGAAGAACCTACAGAACCAGATAATCTTAGTGATGGTATGCTATTAGCAACCTTATATCATTCACCATATGGTTTTGATCCTGCTAAAGATGTATTCATTATTAAATCTGAAAATAGAAGATATACCATGCGTGACATTGGTAATATCGAAGATAGAGTAAATCGTGTTGAATATTATACTTCACTTAATATGTTGGAGGCAGATACATTCAATACTGAAATTACAGATGCTAATGGTCAAAATCGTTTGAAGAATGGATTTATCGTTGACGATTTCTCCGATCATTCTAAATCTGCTACTAATGAAGAGGACTATTCAGTATCTTTAGACTTTACTGATGGAACTTGTCATGCTTCTCATTATACAACTAATATTTCATTAATATTAAATTCATCTCTTTCTACAAATTATCAACAAACAGGTCCGTTAATTACTCTTCCATATCAAGAAGAAGTTTTAATTGAACAACCATACGCCTCTCGTGTTGAAAATGTTAACCCGTTCAACGTTTTTGCATATATCGGACGTATAGATTTACTACCACAATCAGATAACTGGATTGATACTCGTAGACTTCCTGTTAATGTGATTGATATTGAAGGTGATTTCCAAGCAACTAGACTACGCCTCAGAGTTGATCAAAATGGTTTTGCTCCTATACAGTGGAACTCATGGCAGACAACATGGAGAGGTGTCGTAAGACGTAGCACTAGAACCGTTAGGTCTGGTCGTCGTTCTGACTGGGGTAGAGGTCGTGCTGTAGATAGAATTACAAGGATTGTAACAGGAAGAAGACAAAGAAGAAGAGGAATACGTACAAGAGTTGTTCCAAGGATTGATCGTAGATCTGTTGGAGATAGGATGGTTTCAAGCACAGTAGTGCCATGGATTCGTTCTAGAAACGTTGAAGTTTCTGTATTCAGAATGAAACCAAGAACTAACTTCTTTGGTTTCTTCGATGGACAAAAAATTGATGAATATTTAATTCCTAAGATTATTGAAGTTATTAAAGATCCATCTGTTGACAATAGAACTAATGCTACACCATTTGTACCTGGTGAAATTGTAACTGGTGAAACAAGTGGATGTAAATTTGAAGTAGATCCTGCAGATAATTTCTATGCATATAATCCATATGATGATACAGCAATGCCAACATCATATTCTTCAACTACAAACTTTATCAATATTGATACTGATAAACTTGCTGCTCAAGCGGTTGGTGATTACTATGGTAATTTCCAAGTAGGTGAAGTTTTAGTTGGTGCTTCTGGTGCAAAAGCAGTTGTTAGACAAAGAAGACTTGTTACAGATAGACTAGGACAATGGAAAGGTTCATTCTTTATTCCTGATCCTAGTGTTGATACTAATCCTCGTTGGGCAACTGGAGAAAGAACAATCAGATTTACTACAAGTGAAACTGATTCTCGTTTACCTGGTGCTGTTGATTCTTCTGCACAGGCAGAATACTCTGCTTCTGGAACTCAGAATACTTTACAAGAAAACGTTCTTGCAATTAGAAATGCTGAGATTGTTAGAGATACAAGAACACAAAGAAGAACAAGAAACTCAACTAGAACAGAAAGAAGACAAGTTGGTTGGTGGGATCCACTTGCACAATCATTCTTAGTAGATGAAGAAGGTGGATGTTTCTTAACATCTGTAGATGTTTACTTTAATACAAAGGATAGTGCAATTCCAATCTCAATGCAGATTAGAACAATGGAAAATGGATATCCAACTATCAATATACTTCCATTCTCTGATGTTACAGTTAATCCTGCCGATGTTCAAATTTCTGAAACTGGTGCAGTAGCAACTAGATTTACATTCAGAGCACCTGTTTATATTCCACAATCTGAAGAACATTGTTTTGTTCTATTCTCAGACTCAAATGAATATAAAGTTTGGATCTCTAGAATGGGTGAGATTGATATTACAGGTGATAGAACGATATCTGAACAACCATATGCAGGTGTGTTATTCAAATCACAGAACGCAACTACATGGACTGCTGACCAATATGAAGATTTAAAATTCGTAATCAATCGTGCAAACTTTACCACAGGTGCTACTAGCAGAGTAACATTGAATAATAATGCTTTGAAGAGAGGAAATGGTGGTGAAATTAATTTATCTACCGATGCAATTCAAACATTTAAACCAGAATTACAGTTAGTGATGAACTCTACATCACTACCATATACAGTTGGTGCTAGATTAAAACAAAAAACTACTCTTGCAGAAGGAACTATTACTGCGGTAACTCCAAATGCTGGTGGAAAAATATTAACTATTAATGATATATCTGGTGCTTGGACAGCAGGTTCTAACACTGGTGGTGTTATTACTAACAGAGTTGTATCATCTAAAACTCTTGCCACAATGGTAGTTACAAGTGCTAGTGGTGACTTTACCGTAGGTGAAACAATTACTGGTAACTCATCTGGTGCACCAACTGCTGAAGTTGTAACATGGAATGCTGGTACGAATACACTCACATTGAAATTTGTATCTGATGATTTTGCAACAACTTCTGAAGGAATCACTGGTGCAGATTCTGGAACTACAGCAACCGTAGGATCTACATTTACTCCAACTGGTGACGCTGTTGAAACAGGTGCAATAAGTAATGCATTTGTATCTACAACTCCAACATACACAACTGCTCAAAGAAAAGTTAGAGTATCTCATTCCAATCATGCTATGCACGATTCAGATAATAACGTTACTATTTCTAATGTTAAATCTGAAATTGCTCCAACAACTCTTACAGCATCAATATCTGCTACAGACACAACCTTAAATGTAAACGATGCAACTGCATTCCATAAAACTATTAACGGTTCTGGAATAGGTAGTGCTAATCCTGGTTACATTTATGTTAAGAATATCACATCTGGAGATGGTGAATTTGTATTGTTCTCTGTAGGTGAGATTATGTCTTACTCTGCAATCTCTTCAAATGGTAAAACAATTACCATACATGAAAGAGGATTGGGAGGAACTACAGCAAGAACATTTGGTGAAGGTGCTTTAGTTGAATGTTATAACCTTGATGGTATACCTTTAACAGAGATTAACAAAACTCATACTGGTGTTTTAAGTCCAACAATAGACACATACGATATTTCAACTAACTCTATTGCAAGATTAGGTATTAGAAGTGGAGGAAGTAGAATGTATGCGACACAAAATATTCAGTATGAAGTTATTGATCCTAACATTCAAAGACTTATTCTTCCCAGAACTTCAGTTACTGCAAGGGTTAATACTATTACTGGAACATCAATTAATGATAGTATTACACTATCACAGAATTCATTTAGTAATACTGGTGAATTCTTTGATGTTAACTTAAATGATAACAATTACTTTAATACTCCTCAGTTGATTTGTTCTGAAATTAACGAATCATCTGAATTAAGTGGTGAAAAATCATTTAGATTAGACCTAACTTTAACAAGTGAAATAAACAATATATCACCTGTTATTGATACTGATAGAATGTCTGCAACATTAATTTCTTCTAGAATTAATAATCCTGCCGATCCAAATACTGCTAAACTAGCATTTGGTGATGAGCATGAAGCAGTTTACATTACTAAAGTTGCAGATCTAACTAACCCATCCAGTTCTATAAAAGTAATGTTTGCTGGTTTCCGTCCACCAAACACCTTTATAAAACCTCTATATAGAGTGTTACCAGTAGGTTCTACTGATTCTATTGATACTCAAGGATACCAATTCTTCCCAACAGGAGATGCAAGTATTCCTGATACAACAGAAACTGAAGAATTCTTTGATTATGAATACGAGGTATCTGGGTTAAACTTCTCAGCATACCAAATTAAACTTGTTTTGGTTTCTCCAAACCAAGCATTAGTACCTCTACTCAAGGACTTCAGAGCTATCGCACTCGCTGTTTAATGAAAGTAGTATTACCAATCGAAGATCACGATGGGTGGTCTAAAAATATTAAAACAGGTGCTATAGACTGCACTAATACGTCAGAATACGAAAAGTATATGAAAGCGTATAAGGGCAGACAACAAAAAGAAAAAGACTTTGAGACTTTACAAACTGAAGTTTCTGAGTTAAAATCTGATATGAGTGAAATCAAATCACTTTTACTAACGTTAGTCCAAAAAAGTAATTAATTATGGCGATTGAAAAAATCTCCCAACCAGACATGCTCAAACAATTTCAAGAGCAACTTGCCACACTGGTTGATGAGAATCAAAAAATGGCAAGTAAAATAAAAGAAAACGAAGTCAGAGCACTAAAATTACAAGGTGCTATCGAGACTTTAGAATATTTCAAGCAAGAAGAACCTGAGCCTAGACCAGACGGAACTCTTGATCCCGATGATGATGGTAAAGATTAATTGATGGGGGAAAAGATCCCCCTCTTTTTTTAGCATAAATAACTTGGAAGCATATCCTTATTCATAGAGTTGTCTTAATAAAATGGCAAATAGAATTCAATTAAGAAGAGGTGGTGCCCAAGAATGGGCAAACTCAAACCCTACACTTGCTCAAGGTGAGTTAGGGGTTGAACTTGATACAGGTAGAATTAAAATAGGTGATGGTGTAACTGCATGGAACACCCTACGTTATGAAAGACCTGTAGAATCTATCTCAAATACTGCAAACACACTCGTCCAAAGAGATGCGGACGGTAATTTTGCTGCAGGTACTATAACTGCAACGTTAATCGGTAGTTCCTCTACTGCTGCTCGATTATCATCAACACGTCAAATTCAACTCTCTAATGACTTAACTGCTTCTGGTGTATTTGATGGATCACAAAACCTTAACTTAAGTGCTGAACTATCATTAATATCAACTCTACCACACTATGATGGAACTGCTTCTCCTACTGCAACTTACACAAAAGTTACAGTAGACTCTAAAGGTAGAATTATAAATGCTTCAAACCCAACAACTCTTGCAGATTACGGACTGAATGGAACTGTAGAAGGTTCGTCCGCACAACCATATGATTTAGACCTTGCTGCTATTTCAGGTCTTACTACTACAGGTTTGATATCAAGAACCTCTGGTGGTACGATGGCAACCAGAACTATTACTGGAACATCAACTAGAATTGCTGTTAATAATGGTGGTGGTATTGCAGGTAACCCTTCAATCGATTTGATTACCACAGCTGTAACTGCTGCTGACTATAATACGGAATCCCTGACATCTGTATCGGGTTCCCAGACAGTAAACGCTACAAAATTTACTGTTGACGACTACGGTCGTTTGACAAGTGCTACAACTGTGCCTATCGCTACAGCAGTAGAAGGAACTACAGCACTAGATTATAATGCAGCGACTTCATACTCTAGGTATGATATTATCAAGAATGCTTCAAAAGTATATCAAGCATATCAAGACATTTCTGCAGGTGCAGGTGCTCCTACTCATAGTTCTGGGGATAACGGTGGGTGGAGATACCTCGCTGCCGAGAGTACAGAACAGAAAGGTCTTGCCTCATTCGCACAAGAAGATTTTGATGTAGCATCTGGTCACGTTACTATCGCTACAGCAGGTGTTGATAATCCACAATTACAGAACAGTCGTATTTCTTTTGCTGATGGTAACTCCGTTGAGCATTTTGATTTAGATCAAGAATTAACCGCAACAACTGGATACAGAGGACTTACTGGAGTAAACTATCTAAATGTAAAGAATACATCAGGTGGTTTATTATTTGCTGCTAACAATACAGGTGATAGTGGTAATGGTGAAGTTGATATCAATGTAAAAACATTAATAAGTGATCCTGATATTGTATTAGATGGTTCTACTGCACAAGCAATAAACAAATCTGGTGATGGCGATCTTCAAATTTTACTAACACAGAATACTACATCTCCTAGAACTTTATCTATCGCTGCACAAAATGGTGGATCTGGATCTAGTCAAGTTACAGTTAGTGCTGAGAATGTAGTTGACATTCAAGCAACAGATGCTGCAGGTAAAGTTCACATTGAAACAATGAGATTCCAAGCGGATCACATTGGTGCTACAGGAGATATATTAATTGACCCTAATGATGACAGAGATGTTAGTGGTAAGGTAACTATTCGTGGTAATCTTCAAGTTGATGGCACAACCACTACAGTTAATTCGACAATTACTACATTAGATGATCCTATCATCACTCTTGGTGGAGATACTGCACCAGCATCTGATGATAACAAAGATCGTGGTGTTGAATTCAGATATTATGATACACAAGCAAGATTAGGATTCTTCGGTTGGGATACAAACTACACTGACCTTGGAGGACACGGTGGTGGATATAATTTCCTTCATGCTGCTACAAATAATTCTGAAGTTTTTACTGGAACTGCATCAGGTATAACTGCAGGTAACTTAAAACTTACAACAAATACTAATTCAACATCTAATTCTACTGGAGATTTGGTAGTATTAGGTGGTGTTGGTATTGCACAAGATGTTAATATTGGTGGACTATTAGATGTAGATGGCACATTTAGAGCAAATAGCACATCTAGATTTGACGATAACATCGTGTTGCAAGGTGCTTCTAAGACACTTCAACTTAATAATGGATCTGGAACTACTAAAATTGAGTTACAATCTACAACAGGTAACGTTAATATCACAGGTATCTTAACTAATACAGGTGCTATTGATGCTAATAGTACTTTAAATGTTGCATCTACAGTTCGTTTTGAAGACACAGATGAACCAACTGTTTCATTGAATAATGGAACTGGTCTTTATGATATTCAGTCAAATGATTATGGTGCATTCAGATTTGATGGTGGTGGATATGTTGAAGGTGATACAGTATTCAATAGTGATGTTTATATCAACGGTGATCTTAACCAGAAAGATGATGCGACTGAGAACTTTGGATTTAGAAACTTCCTAAACATAAGATATAAACACTTCGTTGGTTCTAGTTTTGTATATACACCTTCTTATGCTTCACACGCTAATGCAAACTTAAAGGTATTTGGTGGTGCAGGTATTGGAACAACTTTACATGTTGGTGGAACTTCATCTGGTCAAGGTTTGTTTGTTGGTAAGAAAAACTCTGGTGATACAGTTAAGTTTAGTGTTTTAGGTGCTAGTGGTAATACAGATATTCAAGGAACTCTTGACGTTGCAGGTAATACAGAATTTAACGGAACTGTAGATGTTGATGCAGCATTTGCAGTTAGAAATGGAACAACAGATAAGTTTACAGTTGCTAATGCTACTGGTAATACAGTAATCCAAGGCACACTTAATGTAAATGGTGTAACTGATATTGACGCAGACTTTGCAGTTAGAAATGGAACTACTGACAAATTCTTTGTCGATAACGTAACTGGTAATACTAATATTGAAGGAACGCTAACTGCTGATGGTCACACAGAATTAAATAGCACTCTTAATGTTGATAGTAATACAACACTTGGTGGACAACTAACTGTCACAGGAGCAACTGAATTTAATAGCACAGTTGATGTTGATGCAGACTTTGCAGTCAGATCAGGTACGACTGATAAGATGACTGTTTCATCAACTGATGGATCAATTAATACATCTGGTTCTTTAACTGTTGCAGGTGAAACTCAAATCAATGATTCTTTAATTGTTGCAGCTGATAACGAAATTTTTGAAGTTAGAAATGCGGCTCAGACAACTAAGTTTCAAGTTGATAGTGATAACGGTAATACAACTGTTATCGGTACATTGACAGTTAATGATGCGACTCAAATTAATAATACATTAGGTGTTTCTAATGTCACTACAATTACTAGAAACACTCAGCAAACTCTGACTGGATCTTACTCTGCTGATGGTGCATTCCGTCTAACTGGTGGTGCAGGTATCGGTAAGAACCTTGCTATCGGTGAAGGATTAAGAGTTTATGGTGGCACAGAACTTACTGGTGCTCTTGATCTTAATAGTAGTGCTGATATTTCTGGTGCTTTAGTAACTCATGACAATGTTACTATAACTGCTGACAATAAAACATTTAAAGTACAAAACGGATCGGGAGTTGATAAGTTTGTAATAGCTACAAATACAGGTGACGTAGAAACACAAGGATCATTAACAGTTGTTGGAGATATCGTAACTCAAGGTGATTATACTGTTTCTGGAAATCTAGTTGTAAATGGAACTACAACTACAGTTAATTCTACTGTAATGACAGTCGATGATCCTGTAATTACCGTTGGTGGAGACACTGCACCAGCATCTAATGATGGTAAAGATAAGGGTATAGAATTTAGATATTATGATACACAAGCAAGACTTGGATTCTTTGGATATGATAAATCAGCAAACCAATTTGCTTTTATAACAGGTGCAACTAATACTTCTGAAGTATTCTCAGGAACTGATGGTGCTTTAAGAGCTGGTTCTTTAAATCTTACTGGTTCTGGAACTGGACTTGATGTTGATGGTAATGCTAATATTGATGGAACATTAACAGTAGACGGACAAATTACATCTCAGGTATCATCTGGACCTGCTCTTGTTATACCTACAACTGACAAAATTAATAATCTAAACGCAGATTTACTTGATGGATTAAACACAAGTGCCACAGACACAACTGGTAATAGTGTTGTAGTTAGATCATCTGGTGATTTCTCTGCTAATCAAATCACTGCTGCCAGTGGCACAGGATCTAGTGCAGGTTTCTTAGGTAACGCATCTACTGCTGATGCATGGAAAACTGCTAGAACATTCACCCTTGATGGTGTTGTTCAAGGTTCTGTATCTGTAGATGGTAGTTCTGCTCCAACAATTACAACAACATTCGTTGATGCTGATAGCACTGGTCTTGCTGCTATGTCTGGAACTGGTTATGTTGTAAGAACAGGAACTGGAACTTATGCCCAAAGAACTCTCGAAGTCACCGCATCGTCTGGAATTACTCTTACTAATGCTGATGGTGTTTCTGGTAATACTACAATTAACGTTGCTAGTGCATCTTCTAGTGCTGCAAACAACCTCGTCTTAAGAGACTCATCTGGTGATTTTTCTGCAAATGTAATTACTGCTACTTCTTTAACAGGTAATCTTTCAGCAACCACTACTGTTTCAAATAATATCCAACCTGCTGTAGATTCAACAAGTGTATTAGGATCTTCAAGTAAACAATGGGCTAATATTCATGCTGACGCTGCTGCTATTGACGTTGTTACAGGTAACCTCGTTGGAAACGTAGAAGGTAATTTAACAGCAACCACTACTGTTTCTAATAACATTCAACCTGCTGTAAATTCAGCAAGTACTTTAGGATCTTCAAGTAAACAATGGTCTAATATCCATGCTGATGCTGCAGCTATTGATACCATGACTGGTAATGTAATTGGAAACGTGGAAGGTAATTTAACAGCAACTATTACTGTTTCTAATAACATCCAACCTGCTTTAAATTCAACTAGCACTTTAGGATCTTCAAGTAAACAATGGTCAAACATTCACGCTGACGCTGCTGCCATTGATACCATGACTGGTAATGTAATTGGTAATGTAGAAGGTAACTTAACAGCATCTATTACTACTTCAAATAATATCCGACCTGTTACTGATTCTGCAAGCACTTTAGGATCTTCAAGCAAAAAATGGTCTAATATCTATGCTGATGCTGCATCTATTACTACTACTACAGGTAACCTAGTTGGAAACGTAGATGGTAACTTAACAGCTAGCACCACTCTTTCAAATAATATCCGACCTTCTGTAGATTCAGCTAGCACTTTAGGATCTTCAAGCAGTAAATGGTCAAACATTCACGCTGACGCTGCATCTATTACTACTACTACAGGTAACCTAGTTGGAAACGTAGATGGTAATTTGACAGCATCTATTACTGTTTCAAATAATATCCAACCTGCTGTAGATTCAGCAAGTACTTTAGGATCTTCAAGCAAACAATGGTCTAATATCCATGCTGACGCTGCTGCTATTGATACCATGACTGGTGATGTAGTAGGAGATCTCACAGGTAATCTTTTATCATCTATTACTATAGCAAGAAATATAAATCCTGATACAGATTCAACTAGAAATCTAGGTAGTAGTAGTAAGAAATGGTCAGCTCTTTACGTTGACGATATATCCCTCACTAATACTCTTGTTGGTAATGTTCAAGGTAATGTTACTGGAACTGCAACTCAAGCAGCAAATCTTAATAACCATGATACTGATGCTTTATCTGAAGGATCAACAAATCAATATTATACAGAAGCAAGAGTTCAAACAAAACTTGATCATGCATTTGAACAGTTAAGTGCGATGCTTAATAATCTTGCAACATCTACAACTCTTACACTTAATCTTTCTGGAGATCCTACACCAGGTGCTGTTGTTTCAACATCCGTTTCTAATGGTGGTGGAGGAGGATTCTCTAATGCTACTGCGGTTGCAACATCTGGTGGAACTGGATCTGGATTGACTGTTAACACAACCGTTGATGGTAATGGAAATATCACTGCTGCTGCAGTTAACGCAGGTGGTTCTGATTATCTAATCTCAGATACAGTTACAATCACGAACGCAAATGCAGGTAAAGCACTAACACTTAACTTAGCATCTATCGTTGGTGGAACTGGATATGTTAGTGGAACTGGAATTGCAGTTACTGGAGGAAATGGATCTGGAATGACTGCTGATATTACAGCAAATGCTGGTGTCCTTACAAACATTGTTATCAATGATGGTGGAACTGGATTCTCTGCTAGTGACACAATAACTATTGTTAACGCAAACGCAACCAATATTAAGACTTTAGGTTCTATTAGTGCTGCTGGTACTGGATACTCAGCATTGACAGGAGTCGCCACTTCTTCAAGTGGATCTGGAACTGGTGCAACTGTTGATCTCACTGTTGATTCAAATGGTGCAGTTACAGCTGTCGCTCTTAATGCTGCAGGATCTGGATATGCTGCTAGTGAAGTTCTAACTATCACAAATGCAAACGCAACTGGTGTTAATACTCTTGGTTCGTTCAGTGATGCAGGTACAGGATATGCAAACGGAACTGGTATTACTACACAATCATCTGGATCAGGAACTGGATTAACTCTTGATATTACAACTTCAAATGGTGTTATAACAGGAGCAACGATTAATAACGATGGATCTGGATATGCAGCATCTGAAGTTATAACTATTGTTAATGCTAACGCTTCTGGAATTAAGACTGTAGGTAACTTTGGTGCAACTGATGCAGCAAGAACTCCTGGCACTTATACCTTAGGCACATCTGATTATTCTACTCAAGCATCTGGTGCTAATGCAACATTCACCGTTGTGATCGGCACTGGTGGAACTGTTGATTCTGTTACTGTCACAGATGATGGATCTGGATTTATTCTCAACGAAACAGTAACTGTTTTAGATGCACAACTTGGTAGTGGCGGTGCTGCTGCTCTTACATTTGATGTAACAGCAATTCATGGAAATGGAGCACAACTTCCAGTATCCGCTATACATGGAAACAGTGCTACTATACCTGTTTCTGCAATTCATGGTAATGGTGCAACAGTTGATATCGCTACCGTTGCAACTAATGCAACATTAGCACTCTCTGACATTACAACAATGGAAGTCGGAGCAACTGTCACAGGAGCAACCAGTGGAACTACTGGAACTATCACTGCTCTTGGAACTAATCAAATTACCGTTGATAATGTTGATGGATTCTTCAAAAAAGGAGAAACTGTCGCTGCTAATGATGTTTCTGCCTTGACTATTAATTCATTCAGTTAATAACAAATGTCTGCTACTAAACCAGCTTCTAAAACAGAACTAAAAGACTATGCTCTTCGTAGATTAGGATATCCTACGATAGACATTAACGTTGCTACAGAACAATTAGATGATCTAATTGAAGAAGCAATAGATTACTACCAAGAGTATCATTACAATGGTAGTTACAAAACCTTTATGAAGATAGAGGTTACAGACGCTATCAAGACTGCTGCACAAGGAACTACACAAGCAGGTTCTTCAGCATGGTATGAACAGAATAATTATGTTTCATTACCACCAGGTACTTTAGGTGTAAACCATGTTTATACACAGATTGGTGCATCTAGTATTGTGCCAGGTAATATTTTCAATATTAAATATCAAATATTTTTGAATGATATCTATGCTATGACGCATGGACATATTTTACATTACTTCTTAACTTCACAGTATCTTGAAACTCTTGATTGGGTTACTAACTCACAAAGAGATCGTAGAGTAAGATTTAATGAACATCAAGGTAGATTATATCTTGATATGGATTGGGCAGACTTAACAGCAGGTGATTTCTTATTAGTTGAAATGTCTTTAAGACAAGATCCAGTTACATTCACAAGTATGTTTAATGATAATTGGTTAAAGGATTATGTTGAAGCATTATTCATGCAGCAATGGGGAAGGAACCTAAGTAAGTATGATGGGATTCAAATGTTAGGTGGTGTTACACTTAACGGTCGTAGAATTCTAGAAGATGCTAGTCAATTTAAAAAAGATCTTGAAGAGACACTTCGTAAGACCTACGAACTTCCTCCTTTAGACTTAGTGGGGTAATCACTAATGGCTATATCCAACTCACCAGCACAAGACTACAACCAGTCTAACTATAGTAGTAGTTCACGTTTACAATTAAACGGTTCTGCTCAAGAACAAAAATTTTTTGAAAACTTATTAGTTGAAACTATTGAAATTTATGGGCAAGACATTTACTATGTTCCGAGAACGATTGTCAACAAAGATACGGTCTTTGGGGAGGACTCGGATTCGCAATTCGATAGTGCGAGAGCGATTAGAGCATATGTCAATAATGTTGAAGGATGGGAAGGACAAGGTGAGTTACTTAGCAAATTTGGAGTCCGTATCGAAGACAAGACAACTTTTATTTTCTCCCGTGAAAAATTTAAAGAAAAGGTTGATGATCTTGAAGTCCTTAATGTCGAAGGACGACCCAATGAAGGGGATCTAATTTGGTTTCCTGTAACAAAGCATTTGTTTGAAATTAAATTTGTAGAAGCAGAAAGACCATTTTATCAATTAGGAAAAGGTTATGTTTGGGAAGTTCAATGTGAACTATTCGAGTACAGCGACGAAGACATCGACACAGGAATCGCAGAGATCGATGCAGTTGAAGTTGCCTTTGCTAATGCTATTACAGTTAACTTTGCTACTGGAGGCACTGGTGATTTCACAGTTGGTGAGATAGTTGCAGGTGGATCATCTAATGTAACTGCAGAGGTTAAGGCATGGGATTCCTCTAATAGACAGTTACAGGTATTCAATAGGAGTGGCATCTTTACGATCCCTGAGACGGTCACAGGACAGACCTCAGGTGCTGCTTGGACATCTGCGTCATATAATACCCTAAATAACGTTAATACAGAAGATACTATCGATCAGAACTTTGTCTTTGAGACTGCTGATGATGATATTATTGACTTCACTGAATCAAATCCATTTGGAACTGTTGGTTCTACTAATGATACTACAATTTAAGCATGTTAGGCACTTATTCTTATCACGAAATTTTTAGAAAAACAATCGTTGCTTTTGGAACGTTGTTTAATAATATTGAGCTTCGTCGTAATGACGAGGTTATGAAAGTGCCTTTGGCATATGGTCCTAAACAAAAATTCTTAGCAAGACTAGATGCTGTTCCAGATCCAACCAATAAAAGAGTTCAGATTACTTTACCTAGAATTGGTTTTGAGATTGTAAGTATTACATATGATTCTACTAGAAAAGTTGCTCCTACTCAAAAAATAAAGATACCAAAATCAGGTACTAAGAACTCTAATGTATTCATGCCAGTTCCTTATAATATTGATTTTGAATTAGCAATAATTTCTAAAAACCAAGAAGATGGTCTTCAAATTTTAGAACAGATTTTACCATACTTTCAACCTCATTATAATCTATCAGTTAAGTTATTACCTACAATGAATGAGACAAAGGATGTTCCTGTTGTCTTACAAAATATTGATTACGAAGATAGTTACGAAGGAGACTTTGCTACTAGAAGAGCAATAATATACACTCTAAGATTCTCTACTAAAACCTTCCTATACGGTCCTGTTACAGAACAGAAAGTTATCAAGAAGGCAATCACAGATATATACGCAGATACAAATACAGTATCAGCACCAAGAAATGTTCGTTATCAAGCAACTCCAAAATCTCTTGTCGATAGAGATGGTGTTGCAGTAACTACATTAGCGAATCTTATCGATGATAATGATAGACTAATAACAGTTGCTAGTGCATCAGGTATTGCACAATGGCAAGAGATTCAAATTGGATCTGAGGTTATGCATGTAACTAATATAAATGGTAATAATCTTACAGTTACTAGAGGATATAATTCAACCACTAAAGCAGCAGCTGCTGCAGGTGCTAATGTATTATTAATCGATAGTGCAGATGATGCTCTACTAGAGTCTGATGATGACTTTGGATTTGGTGAATTATATTCTGAGTTCACAGATCAAAAGAAACGTAATCCTGTATCAGGTAACGATGACGCAATCTAATGGCAAATCCTTACGATGGTTTAAATGATGCTTTTGGTAATGAACCTTCAGAACTAGCAAAGCACGTTGAAAGCGTTAAACCAAAATTAAAGAAAACTGATAGTCCTGATATACAACAGGATTATGAGATGTCTCGTGCTCAGTTACATAATCTAGTAATGAAAGGACAAGAGGCAGTAGATGGTATATTAGAAGTAGCACAAGCATCAGATCATCCTCGTGCATATGAAGTTGCAGGTCAATTAATTAAAAACGTTGGAGATGTAGCAGATAAACTTATTGATCTTCAGAAAAAAATGAAAGATCTAGATGAAGATGAAAAGAAGAATTCACCGTCTACTGTAAACAATACAATGTTCATTGGTAGCACTGCAGATTTACAAAAGATGTTAAAGCAACAAAAAGAGATAAATAAAAAGGACAAGAAATAACACGACACGACAATGCCTGTTTTAAAAGTATTAAGTACTAATACTGTTGCTGGTTCTGCAACAGAATATCAAGTAGTACAAACAGGATACTATAGAGTTGTTGCAACTGCAGGAGCATCTACAGTATCATTTAATGGCGGACCTGCTATCACACTCGTTCAGAATGAAGCAATCCTCCTTAAGTCAGGAGCAAAACCTGGTCAAGCAACTATTGTAAAAGTAACAAATGCAAACCCTGCAGTATATACTTTAGGAACTCATTTAGGAGAAAGAAAAGATACACATCCATTCTCTGCTAATGATTTTATTGCTGTTGAAGACAATGGCACAAGTCCCGCTATCAACTCTGGTTTCTTATCAGCAGGTACAGCAGGTAAGAAAGTAGCATCTGCCACAGGTAGCACTATCACATCTGATATTGATGCTTCTGGTGTTGGTGCAGCATACACTTATGCTTATGCTAATCCTCAAGCAGTTATAAAACGTGCTGTAAAAATCACAGCAGGTTCTGCTGCAATCATCGTTGAAGAAATTCAAGTCGTTGGTGGCTAATGTTAAATGAACGGAAAAAAGATTTAGGTAGAGAAAAGCCTCAAGGATTTGGGGCTTCTCAACTTGGTCCTGTCAATCAAGAGGCAGAAAGGATTATCCGTGGTATGAAAAATAAGAGTAGTCATAGATTCAAAAGACTATATGGTAAGCGTGATAAAGAAGTTATGACACTTACTGCTAATAAACTTGCTTTACAAGATCAATTAAAGGTTATGTACTATAAAGATTTTATCAATTTAGTCGAAGGTAATCCTACTGCTAGGATGCTTTCTAAGTCTAAAAAGAATGTAACTGGTCACATCTCTGCAGACAGAGGTAGTGATGAATCAAAGAATCGTTCATCTCGTAAAGGGTTAGAAAAAGATTTAAAGAAGAAAGGAATAGGATATAAAAAAGGAGTAGGAGAATATAAATATTCATCAGGTGAAGGAACAGGTCGTGAAGTCTCTTATCAAACCTCAAAACCCGATAAAATGTCCAAGCGTCGTTTCGGCAAGGTCATGCGTCGTCTTGGCAGAAAGCATGGTCAAGAGTCTGTCATTACAAAAGATAAAAACAAACCTGCAAAACTCCACACAACTGAAAAAGGAAGTAAAGATAAGTCCATCTCTCTCGGTAAATCCAGAGCAGGTTCACACCCTACGGGTGCTGGCTCAACTTCGGGTAGTAAAGTCAGAAGTGGCAAGTTACCAAAGAAAACTACAAAACCATCCTATCATTATAACTGATGACCGTTAAAACACCTGGTCAAGAAAAAAGATATTGTAGACTTTGTTGTAAAAAAGAAAGTCGTAAACAATGTGCTTATGGTGGTAAGTTATGGGATAAATATTCTGTAAAGGATGCTACAAAATCTGAACAAGAGGATGCAGCAGAAGAATCAGGAATCTCTAATGGTAGTAACGGTGACTCTAATAGTAATAATAGTGGTTCTGGTGGTGATTCTGGGGGAGGTGGCATGAGTGAAGGTGTAATGACTAAGAAACAAATAAAGAAACGTGATGAAATTGCTGATGCCATAAGTTCAAGAGATATGAAGAAAAGGTATGGTGATAAAAATGTTAAATATGCTATAGCAACTAAACTTGCTATGAAAGAAAAAGTGAGTACTGTAGAAAAACCTCACAAACACAACGTTGAAACTATTATGAGAGTCAATGCTATTCAAAAAATCAGAGGAAAAGAAAAAGAAAAGAACTTGGGACATGGTTCAATTAATGAAAAATCCAAGAGTGGTGATAGTTCTTTGCGTGACTGGTTTTCTAAGAGTCGCTCTTCTGATGGCACCCCTGGTTGGGTTCAGTTGGGTGGGAAATATGCAGGAAAACCCTGTGCAAAACAACCAGGACAAACAACAAAACCTAAATGCGGTTCCTCTAAAATGAAGAGAAACCTAAATAAAAAAGAAGAAGACGCAGCCTTCCGTCGTAAAAACAAACAAGATCCAAATCCTGATAGAAAAGGGAAAGCAATCAACGTGAAAACCGAATCTACACAACAAATACAAACAGAAGGTAAAAAAGACGCTTGTTATCACAAGGTCAAGTCTCGTTATTCAGTTTGGCCAAGTGCTTATGCAAGCGGTGCACTTGTCAAATGCCGAAAAGTGGGAGCAAAGAATTGGGGAAACAAAAGTAAGAAAGAAGAATTTGAAGGTAATCTCTCATTCCAAGAGTTTCAAGAAAAAAGTATGAAATGTTGGAAAGGTTATGAAAAGAAAGGCTCACAAACTTTATTCGGTAAGAAATACAACCGTTGCGTAAAGAAGGAGGAGACTGAAAATGTCGAAGAAGGAGCAGCATGGACAAAAAAAGAAGGAAAAAATAAGTCAGGAGGACTCAACGAAAAAGGCAGAAAAAGTTACGAACGCGAAAATCCTGGATCTGACCTTAAAGCACCTAGCAAGAAAGTTGGAAACCCCCGTAGGGCATCCTTCTGTGCTAGAATGAAGGGCATGAGAAAGAGACAGAAACCATCTAATAATACAGGCGACGATAGACTATCTAAGTCTCTCAGAGCATGGAACTGCTAACATCAACTTGTCCCACCTGTGGTGCACAATGGTTGGGTGGACAATTATACTGGTCAAGTGGACAAGAAGGAGATCCACATGATTTAGCAGGTTTAGTTTGCAATACATTAGAAGATTACGGATATCAAAGTAAAGGTTGTATAAACCCATGTAAAGGATCTACAAGTGGTCAAACATGGGCACATCGTCGTGCAAATATTAAGTAATCATTACTTGTATAGATAGTACAGATGTGATTAAAAATCAGTGTTAAAATCTTTCAATACTATAGTTTTAACTATAACGGTTGCTATTATTGATTGGCTTTACAAAGACAGAGACTTCCAAAGATTTTGGGTGCTTGAGGAAATAGCTCGTGCACCCTATTTTGCTTTTTTGAGTGTGTTACATTTTAGAGAATCAATGGGTCTGCGAGGACCAGAACATATAAAACTAATGGAGGAACATTTTGGTCAAACACTTAACGAAACGGAACATCTTGAGCATATGGAGTCTCGTGGGGGTGCTGATTATTGGATTGATCGCATCTTTGCCAAATCTCTCGTCCTTATCTACTATTGGATTATGGTGGTTTATTACGGGTTATTTCCTATTTCTGCTTACGATCTAAATGAGAAAGTAGAATGGCACGCTGCCGAAACATATGAGAAATACCTAACAAAACATCCAGATGATCAAGACATCATTAGAATAAAAGATGATGAGGTCAAACACGCTAAAGAATTATCTCAAGCAATGGAGCTTATCAGATGACAACCGAAACATTCACCAAAGATGATTATAAATTAATCATAGATGCTTTATGGAAGCGTCAGCGATGTTTTATCGCAGGTGATAAAATGTTTAGAAAATACGATTCCCTTATCAAGGAGTTTGAAAATGCCAGTCTATCGTGACTATGAGATTAGACTTAATCTCAATGAATTAATTGAACAACGAATTCCAACTTGTGATCTGTTACACCCAGACCACTGTTTAACAGAATCTCAAGTAGCAGACATTGCTCATGATATTAATATGGATTTGGATTTACATCCAATCTTTCATCAAATTGATGATCATATTATGAGATATGTAAAAGCAGCTGGAATAAACAATGAAGACCACTGGGTCGAGAAAAAACTAAAAGATCTAAATGATTAATTATGAAAGGAATGAAAACAGTTGAATCTTCTGAACAACTCATTCAACGTTTTACTAAACGTACTATACAGTTGTCTCAGAGAAAACAAGAACTTCAAGCAGCATATGATGAGTATGTAAAGTTAGAAAGAGATCTAACTAGACTCGAAGGTTCTATGCAAGCAATCGAATATGTTGCTTATGGTAAATTGCCAGGAGATGGTAACCATGGCGGTATGAAAGACCATAACCCAAATAAATAATAAGGTAAATGGAGTTGAAACTATCATGTCCCATTATACCGTAGGTTATCACGATAACCTCAATAATCATTATGAAATTTGTGAGTATGCAGATGATGCATACAATGCTATTAAGCAAGCAAAAGAAGATCTACCAGGACTTCTGACGGATCATTCATCAGAATACGTTATTAAAGAAAAATAATGGTTGTCTGGGGAGTAATATGGATGGTTGCGATACTTGTAATAATAGTGTCGTGGTATATCTACTATATACTTCGTATGTCATTTTTGGAGATGAGCGATGGGAGCAATGATACCCCCGAACAGAAAGAGTTGTTACAACTTCCGAATAACAGAGATCAACCGAGTACTTGATGGTGACACAATAGATGTTACAATCGATCTAGGATTTGATCTATATAAAAAGGAACGGGTACGTGTCGCTGGTGTTGATACACCTGAGAAAAGAACTCGAAATTTAGAGGAGAAAGCTCTTGGAATTGATGCAACAAACTGGCTCAAAGAAAAGTTGGAGTCAACTATCGCTGGTGATGATGAGTTGTCTATTAGGACTGAACTTGTTGGTGGTGTCGGTAAGTATGGTCGCTTACTCGGTTGGCTTTACGTCGGGGACTCAGATGTGTCCCTTAATGAGCAAATGATTACCGAGGGATATGCTCATGCTTATGATGGAGGTACGAAAGATATGAATCTTGAAGCACTCCGTGAAATAAGAAGATCATTTGGAACACTAAACGAGGGTTAAATGAAAAAGTATTTCGACAAATTTGTTGAATGGGATAAGAGACTTATCAAAAAGTTTCAAGACAGGTTTGAATTATCAGATTATAAAATGCTGTGTATTTCATTCGCTAAAGGATTTATTATTGGAGCAATTTTACTGTAATGAGAGAACAACTACTTAAAGCACTACTAGCACATGCACAAGGAGATATTGCTAAACACAAAGCAAATGTTGAAGTTTATCTTACAAACCCTGTTGGTATTGGCGAGCACTCAAACGTTGTAGAAGCAATCGAAGAAGAACTAAACATGATCGCGAAGTATCAAGATCAAATTGAAGTTATTCAAAAATACTTTATGAGAAAAAGTGACAAGTCTGACGGCTGAAGTATCTAATTATATTAGAAAAGAATTAAGGAGTTTTCCAGATGTCAAGTCTATGGAGAACAAATATCCTATTGTTGAGAACGATAAAGTATTCATAATGAATGAAATGCATCAGAGTAAAAAACTGAGAAAGATGCATTTAGAAACTGGGTATACGGATAATATAGAAGTGATGCATTGTGTATTGTATCCTTCAGTAGATTATCCTATACCCATTTTTGGTGCCGATATTGTAGAAACACCAAAAGTAATTACTGCTGCAATCATAGATTTATCACCTGTGTGTGGCACGGAGAGGTTGATGGAACTATTCAAAGATATATCATTTAAGTATAACTTTGAAGAGAATAGAATTTTACCACAATGGGGTGAAGAAATATTTTCAGAAGGATGTAAATTTGTTCGTATCAAAAATGAAAAGGAAAAACAAATGTATTTGAATATGATTAAAGATACCCTTAACCTCTATAGAGGTATAGTAGAAAACGCTGTCTTCGATATGCAATGGATAAATACTATGAAAAGGATTGATGACCAGTGTTGGTATTGCACTTCCCAAAGGAAGAATACAAAGACTAAAGCAGTCCTTAGTCAATGGTTCGATCCCGAATGGGCAGACGAATACATCAATGACGTTTTATTTGACAAACCAAAATGGCAAGCACTGAGCAATACTTAGGTAATCCTAATTTAAAAAAAGCAAATGTTTCTCAGAAATTTACTAAGAAACAAGTTAAGGAAGTACTGAAGTGTTCTGAAGATCCTGTGTATTTTATCAGGAATTATATTAAGATAGTATCTCTAGACAAAGGTTTGATTCCATTTGACATGTATCATTTCCAAGAAGAAATGGTATCAAAGTTCCATGACTATAGATTTAATATAGCAAAACTACCAAGACAGTCTGGTAAATCAACTATTGTTACCTCATATCTTTTATGGTATGTTCTATTCAATCCTAATGTTAACGTAGCAATCCTTGCAAACAAAGCAGCGACTGCTCGTGAAATGCTACAACGTTTACAACTAAGTTATGAAAGTCTCCCCAAATACCTCCAACAAGGAATCCTCCAATGGAACAGAGGCTCTCTGGAACTTGAAAACGGCAGTAAAATCATGGCTGCTTCTACTTCCGCTTCTGCTGTCAGGGGTATGTCGTTTAATATTATATTTCTGGATGAATTCGCGTTCATTCCAAATCATATCGCTGATCAGTTTTTTAGTTCTGTCTATCCAACTATTTCCTCAGGTAAATCTACAAAAGTTATTATCATATCTACTCCTCACGGAATGAACATGTTCTACAAACTCTGGCATGATGCAGAGCGTGGAACTAATGAATACGTCCCAACTGAAGTTCATTGGTCTGAAGTGCCAGGTCGTGATGAGGTATGGAAAGAACAAACAATTAAAAACACATCAGAACAACAGTTTAGAGTTGAGTTTGAATGTGAGTTCTTGGGATCTGTAGATACGTTAATAGCACCAAGTAAACTAAGAACAATGCCTTATCATGATCCAATAAAGGAAAATAGAGGTCTAGCAATATATGAAAACAAGATAGAAGAACATAATTACATTGTTACTGTGGACGTATCTCGTGGTATTGGTAATGATTATTCTGCATTCGTGGTGTTTGATACAACGACATTACCATATAAAATGGTAGCAAGATATAGAAACAATGAAGTGAAACCTATTGTTCTTCCTAATATAGTTGTTGATGTAGCCAAGAACTATAATGGTGCTTACATATTATGTGAGGTAAATGATATAGGTGGACAGGTTGCAGACATCATTCAATATGACTTAGAGTACGAGAACCTTCTCATGTGTTCAATGAGAGGACGTGCAGGTCAACAACTTGGTCAAGGATTCTCTGGTAAGAAGACACAACTTGGTTTAAAAATGTCTACAGCAGCAAAACAAGTTGGATGTTCTAATCTAAAAGCATTAATAGAAGAAGATAAGTTATCAATCAATGATTACGATACCATTGCGGAACTAACTACATTCATTCAGAAAGGTCAATCATTTGCTGCAGAAGAAGGGTGTAATGATGACCTAGCAATGTGTTTGGTTATTTTCTCATGGATGGCAATGCAACCTTACTTTAAAGAGATGCATGATAATGATGTAAGACAAAGAATATATGATGATCAACGAGATGCTATAGAACAAGACATGGCTCCATTTGGATTTGTTTCTGATGGTTTTGAAGAGGATCAGTTCAAAGATGCACAGGGAGATGTCTGGAAAGTCGCGGAATATGGAGACAAGTCATATATGTGGGAGTTTAGGTGACGTTTCAAAAATATAAATAATCTTAGACAACCGATACTGGCACATACTAGGAGACATTAAACATGGCAGTCAATCAATCCTCGCCTGGTGTAGTTTTTCAAGAAAGAGATTTAACTACAGTAACAACCGTAGCGAGTGCGAACATTGGTGTTCTTGCAGCACCGTTTGAATTGGGACCCGTTGAAGAGATCGTTGACATCGCTTCAGAAAGAGAATTAGCAGACGTTTTTGGAAAACCAAACGATTATAACTACGAGTACTGGTATTCAGCTGCTCAGTTCTTGTCTTATGGTGGAACTTTAAAAGCAATTCGCGTAACATCTTCAACCCTAAAGAACGCTACAGATTCTGGAACTCCACCATTAATCAAGAATTTATTAGAATACGAAACAAGTTACGAGTCAGCAAGTAACTCATTCAAATGGGTTTCTCGCACAGCAGGTACTAAAGGTAACTCAATCGCTGTATTCACTACAGACGCTGGACCTGATCAAATCTTGGTCGTTCCTGCACCTGGATCTGGTAACGATCATGAATATGTGGCTGATGAAGCAATAAGTGCAACATCAGGTGCTGCTGGTAAAGTCTTCAAGTATAGTATCGTATTAACAGTTGATGCATTTGTTGGAACAATCACTGCAGGTTCAACTGCAACGATCTCCATCTCTGGATCAGCACAAACAGTTAATGTCCTCGCAGTAGATGTAGAGAATAAGAAAATAGAAATTGGAATGCCTTCTGGTGGTATCACAGGTATTATTGCTGACGGTCAGACAATGACTCAAAGCACAACTAATACTGCTGTTATCTCAACTGCTGGTATTGAGCGTCGTGTGTATGTCGGATTAAACAAAGGTAGCATTGACTTTGCTGCTTCTGATTCAATCTCAGATACTAACTCAACTGCTGCTTCAATCAGTTCAGTAAGAGATGAGTATTCAGAGCGTGAGTATCTACCTGGCGTAAAATGGATCAACGTTGCTCCTAGACCTGGCACTTCTCTATATGCTACACAACAAGGTGGACATAGAGACGAGATGCACGTTTTAGTTCTTGATGTCGATGGTAAAGTCAGTGGAACACCTGGTGCTTTACTTGAGAGATTTGTTGGACTTTCTAAAGCATCTGATGCAAAAACATCTGTTGGAGAGACTAACTACTATCCAAACGTATTAAAAGCAAAATCAGCTTACGTATACTGGGCAGAGCACGAGACAGGATTCTTTAATGCAACTGCATCAGCATCTGATGGTAACTGGGGTCAAACAGCTGCTTCTAGACAGTTTAACTTACTACGCTCTAGTGCAGGTACTACAGATTATCCTGGCACATTCAAGACTATAGGTTCTGTAAACAACTCAGGATACTACTACAGATTAAGTGGTGGTGTTGATTATGGTTTATCTGGTGGAACATATTCAGTAGGTCAAGTAGACATTACAACTGCATATGAACTAATCGAAGATCCTGAGTCACAAACAATCGACTTTATACTTGCAGGTCCTTCTGGTGCTGATGATGCAGCTGCTGTTTCCAAGATTTCAACTCTTGTAAATATCGCTGAAGAGAGAAGAGACTGTATTGTATTCTGTTCACCTCGTAGAGGAAACGTAATTGGAATCAGTAGTGCTGCTACAATTACAACTAACATGGTTTCTTTCTTCAAGAAACTTCCTAGTTCTTCTTACTTAGTATTTGATTCTGGATACAAGTACATCTATGACAAGTATAATGATGTTTATCGTTACATCCCTTGTAATGGTGACGTTGCAGGTCTTTGCTTACAGACTACTGAAGTTGCTGAACCATGGTTCTCACCAGCAGGTTTCCAACGAGGTATCTTAAGAAATGCTATTAAACTAGCATACACACCTACAAAGACACAGAGAGACACTCTATACGCAAATAGGATTAACCCAATCGTATCATTCCCTGGTCAAGGTGTGGTATTGTTCGGTGACAAGACTGCATTAGCACAGTCATCCGCATTTGATAGAATCAACATTCGTCGTCTATTCCTAACAATCGAAAGAGTCATTGCAGGTGCTGCAAGATCACAACTCTTCGAGCAAAACGACGATGCACAAAGAAGTCTATTCGTTAATATTGTTGAACCATATCTCCGCGACGTTCAAGGTCGTAGAGGTGTAATCGACTTCTTGGTTAAGTGTGATGGAACTAATAACCCTGCTGAGTCAATCGATCGTGGTGAATTTTTCGCAGAGATATTTGTGAAACCAACACGAACAATTAACTTTATCACTCTAACCTTTGTTGCTACCAGAACTGGAGTTGCATTCTCAGAGATCGCTAATTAATTACAATTAAACAATCCAAATGAGTTTCAGAGTCTCCGCAAGAGGCTCTGAAATTTTTCATTTATCTAAATATAAAAGACGGAGTTATTTTTAAAAACCATGGCAAGAAGAGGAAGAATTGACGATTTTAAAGCGAATGTCGCCTCAGACTTTGCACGTCCTAATCTATTTCAAGTAGATCTCGCTTTCCCCTCTGGAATAATTAACAACGCATCCTTAGTTAGACTAGGTAAGTTTACTGTTCGTGCAGCAAATCTTCCTTCTTCTCAGATTGGTGTTATTGAAGTTCCATTTAGAGGTAGAACACTTAAAATTGCAGGTGACAGAACCTTTGAACCTTGGACTATTACTGTTATGAATGACAGTAAGTTCAAACTCAGAGCAGCATTTGAAAAATGGGCATCAAGTATTCAAGGTTATGCTGAAAACTTTACAGTTGCTAGGGGTCTAGGAGACCGCGACGATAGCACTGGTTATTTTGCAGACATGACAGTTCAGCAACTATCTAGAGATATTAGAGCAGGCAAAGCACCTAAAGTGCTAAAAGCATATAGATTCTATAACGTTTTCCCAAGTAACATTGCAGCAATCGATTTAGATTACGGAAGCAATGATGCTGTTGAAGAGTTTACAGTAGAGCTACAAGTTCAGTACTGGACTCCAACAAAAGTAAGCGAATAGTGCTATACTAAATAGAACAGGACCAATAATTTAAACTTTAAATAATGGCAAATCAGCTCTTCGGTTTTTCCCTAGATAGAGCGAAGAAGGTTCCTAAGGGACCTTCTTTTGTTCAAAGGGATTCAATGGATGGCTCGCAACCTATAGTTGGTGGCGGGTACTATGGTTATTCGGTTGATTTTGATGGGACAGTCCGCAATGATTATGAACTTATCACTCGATATAGAGAGATGGTTCTACAACCAGAGTGTGACAGTGCGGTCGATGATATCGTTAACGAGACAATTTGTGGTAACTTTGACAATGTACCTGTCGAAGTTGAACTATCAAATCTAAAAGCATCAGACAAGATTAAAAAATTAATCAGAGAGGAATTCGATACAATTCTTCGTTTGCTTGATTTTGATAATCGTTCTTACGAAATTTTTCGTAGGTGGTATGTTGATGGAAGATTGTTCTACCATAAGGTAATCGACCCGAAGAATCCGAAAGGAGGACTCACAGAATTAAGATACATTGATCCTAGGAAGATCCGTAAGGTAACTGAGTATGAACAGAAACGTCCCGAACAACTTCGTGGTGTTGATCTTAATACTCAACTAACTCAAAAGAGTGCAGATTATTTCTTATACAATCCGAAAGGATTAAAGAACTCAACTAATCAGGGCATGAAAATTGCATCTGATTCAATCACTTATTGTCATTCTGGTATACAGGATCTCAATAAGAACATGACTTTATCTCATCTTCATAAAGCAATCAAAGCAGTTAATCAACTACGAATGATTGAAGATAGTTTGGTTATATACAGATTATCAAGAGCACCAGAAAGAAGAATTTTCTACATCGATGTAGGTAACCTTCCTAAGAACAAAGCGGAACAATATCTCCGTGAAGTTATGGGAAGGTATCGTAATAAATTGGTGTATGATGCAAACACTGGTGAGATCAAGGATGATAAGAAGTTCATGTCTATGTTGGAAGACTTCTGGTTACCAAGACGTGAAGGTGGAAGAGGTACAGAAATTACTACTTTACCAGGTGGACAAAACTTAGGTGAATTAGAAGATGTAAAATACTTCCAAAAGAAACTATATAAAGCACTTAACGTTCCATCATCTAGATTAGAAACAGAAACAACCTTTAATATAGGTCGTGCTGCTGAAATTACTAGAGATGAAGTTAAGTTCCAGAAATTCATTGCACGTCTCCGTAAGAGATTCAGTGAATTATTCATGGATCTTTTAAAAACTCAACTTATTCTGAAAGGAGTTATGTCCATTGAGGAATATGATGATTATAAAGAGCACATTCAATTCGATTTCATCGCTGATAATTACTTTACTGAATTAAAAGAGATTGAAATTCGTAACGAAAGAATGAATCAAGTCAATGTAATGGATCCTTATGTTGGTAAATACTTCTCAGTTGACTACATGCGTCGTCAAGTGTTGAAACAAACTGAACAGGAGATCAAAGAAATTGACAAACAAATCGACTCTGAAATGCAATCAGGTGTTATACCTGATCCTGCAGCAGAGATGGATCCCTCTATGGATCCTAATGCAGCCCCACAAGGAGGGGTAGAAGGACAACCACAACAAGCACCACAGGTAGAACCTGCGGATGCCAAGCGGGGAGAATTCTAAATAATAAATATTATTAGTGACTTATTACTATGCCAAGCGAAATTGCACAAAAAATAGTAGATCAAATTTTCGGAGACGAGAAAGCGAAAGCTATCGATTCCGTAAATGATGCTCTTGCTGCTGCATCTTATGATGCTATTCAGCAGAGAAAGGTTGAATTTGCAAAACAAATGGGTTTTGAATTAGATGATACTGCTCAAGCTGCTGCTGATGAAATCACAGACAACTTACCTGACGGTACTGAAAAACCTGCAGAACCTACACAAGGTAATGTAGTAACACCCGAAGAACCAAAAGCAGAAATAGAAGAACCAGTTGTTGACGCAACACCTTCTTCTGTAGAACCAACCGAGGAACCAACAGATGAGACTAATAGCTGAAGAAATTACTAACGTCCAATTTCTTGAAGAAGAGAAAGAAGGCAAAAAGAATTACTTTATCGAAGGTATCTTTCTACAAGCGGAACTAAAAAACCGCAACAATAGAATGTATCCTTTGAGAACTTTACAAAAAGAAGTTGCTAAATACAGCGAGAACTATATTGACAAGGGTCGTGCTCTTGGAGAATTAGGTCATCCTGATGGTCCGTCTATTAATTTAGATCGTGTTTCTCATAAAATAATTTCTCTCAAAGAAGATGGAAATAACTTTATCGGTAAGGCAAAGTTACTTGACACTCCTATGGGAAGAATTGCAAAAGACCTCTTAGGTGAGGGTGTCAAACTAGGTGTTTCATCTAGAGGCATGGGTTCAATCCGCAAGGAAGAGAACTGCAACGTTGTTATGGACGACTTTATGTTAGCAACTGCTGCTGATATAGTCGCTGATCCTTCTGCACCTGATGCATTTGTTAATGGAATCATGGAAGGAAAGGAGTGGGTTTGGGACAATGGAGTCCTAAAAGAGGCAACTGTAGCCGAAATAAAAACAGAAATAGATCAAGCAACCCTTATAAATCTACAAGAACGCAAAATTTCCGCGTTTGCGAAGTTTCTTAAGAGTTTGTGATTTATAAATAAACATAGACAACGCTAATGCATAACGGAGAATACAATGTCTGAGACCTCTACTAAAGAGTTAGATAACATGGAAAAAGTGACCGAAGGCTCTAACCCCGTAACCAAGAATGCGAAACCTGGTGATCCTATTGATACATCTGGTTCTCAAATATCAAAGGTTATCGATGTTAATACTGATTCTGAAGAAGGAGCTAAAGGTACTAAGAACGCTGGTAAATCTGCATCTAATGCAGTAAAACACGAAGGTTCTAAATCTTTATCTACTAAACCATCATCCGCTTCATCCAAAATGGAGGAAAATGAATCAGAAGCAGAAGAAGAAATCACTGAAACCAAGTACGACTTTAGTCAAGATGTTGACGCTCTTGTCGCTGGTGAGGAACTCTCAGAAGAATTCCGAGTGAAAGCAGCAACTATCTTTGAGGCAGCAGTAACTGCTCGCGTCAATGATGAAACTAAAGCGTTGCAAGAAGCATTTGAATCTACTCTAACTGAAGAAGTAGAGAAGATCAAAACAGAATTGTCTGAAAAAGTAGACGACTACCTATCTTATGCTGCTGAGTCATGGATGAAAGAAAATTCACTCCAGATTGAGCACGGTATTAAGACTGAGATGGCAGAGTCGTTCTTTAACGGACTCAAAGATCTTTTCTTGGAGCATAACTTCAACGTTCCAGAAGAAAAGTACAACCTGCTAGATGGTATGGCAGGGGAAATAGATGATATGGAAGCTAAACTCAACGAGCAAATCGACACTAACGTATCTTTAAATAAGAGAATTGGTGAGTTTGTCAAAATGGAAATCGTGAACGAAATTGCAACTGGACTAGCAGAAACCCAAAAGGAGAAGCTAACCAAGCTTGCAGAGGGTGTTGAGTTTGAAACTGAGGAAGACTATCGCAAGAAAGTCGAAACCATCAAGGAATCATACTTTACTAAGAAGGCTGAAGTCGTTGCAGAAGCAAAGACAGAACCCACAGAAGAAAGTTCTGAACCCCTTGTGGAAGAAACAACAAGTGGCACAATGTCGAAATATGTTGATGCAATCGCTCGTTGGTCCAAATAATTAATTAACAAACTACTAAACTTAGGAAACTTAAATGGCTAACATTAAGCAACTCCAAGAGAAGTGGGCACCCGTTCTAAATCACGAAGCACTTCCAGAAATTGAAGATGCTCATAAGAGAGGCGTAGTCGCACAACTTTTAGAGAACCAAGAGAAAGCACAAGTCGAAGAAGGACAAATCCTTAATGAGACTTTACAAACAACTGGTTATACAGGTGGCAGCACCGCTACAGGTCCTGTTGCAGGTTTCGACCCAGTTCTAATTTCATTGATCAGAAGATCAATGCCTATGTTGATCGCATATGACATCGCAGGCGTTCAACCAATGACAGGTCCTACAGGACTTATCTTTGCGATGAGAACTAACTACGGTGCTGAAAGAGATCCAAACGCATCAGGTTACGACGAAGCATTCTTCGACGAGCCAAACGCAGGTTTCTCTGGAGGTCCTGGAGCATACGATCCTGGTGCATCTGATGCAACAAACGATGCTGAAGGTAACAACCCTGCTGTTCTAAACGACAGTTCTCCTGGAACTTACGAACAGACTGCAGATGCTACTGGTATGTCTACATCGACTGCTGAAGCATTAGACGATAGTTCTTCTTCAACTGCATTCCGTGAAATGGGATTCAGTATCGAGAAAGTAACTGTTACAGCGAAATCTCGTGCGTTAAAGGCAGAGTACAGCATCGAGCTTGCTCAAGACTTGAAAGCAATTCATGGTCTTGATGCCGAGCAAGAGTTAGCAAACATTCTTTCAACTGAAATCCTTGCTGAAATTAACAGGGAAGTTGTTAGAACAATCTATGTTAACGCTGTTAAAGGTGCTCAGAACAATACTGCTACTGCAGGTATCTTCGACCTTGACGTTGACTCAAATGGAAGATGGTCTGTTGAGAAGTTCAAAGGACTTTTATTCCAGATCGAAAGAGATGCTAACGCAATCGGTCAGCAAACTCGTCGCGGGAAGGGCAACATCTTAATCTGCTCTGCAGACGTTGCATCTGCTCTCGGTATGGCAGGCGTTCTAGATTACACACCTGCACTTGCTGGTAACAATGCTCTTGCTGGCGTTGATGATACATCTTCAACTCTTGTTGGAACATTAAACGGTAAGATCAAGGTTTACGTTGATCCTTACTCTGCTAACGTTGCTGATAAGCACTTCTATGTTGCAGGTTACAAAGGCACATCTCCTTATGATGCAGGTCTTTTCTACTGCCCATACGTTCCATTACAGCAAGTTAGAGCAATCAACCCTAACACATTCCAACCAAAAATCGGGTTTAAGACTCGTTACGGTATGGTATCAAACCCATTCTCAGGTGGACTTACACAGGGATCTGGAGCACTTACAGCTAACGCTAACAAGTACTACAGAAGAGTTCAAGTTACAAACATCATGTAATTCGGATTACATATTTTCTAAAGAGGGTGTTGACACCCTCTTTTTTTATGCTATAATATATTTGTTGGACGCAACATGGGAGTGACTGAATAAACTTACTGGCAACCGCTAGTTAAGGTGATGAGACACAGGTGGTGCTGCTGCAGCGATGCAGAACCGATCAACCAATCGGGTCTCAGGCAATAACGTTTTTACTACTGTAGTAATGCCCGTTATTTGTTGGTATACAGGATTCCAACCTCCCTCCTTTTATATTATGGTAAGACCTTCGGGTCTTTTTTTATGCCTAGGTATAAACTCGTAGGCATTAATATTTCTTACTTTCAACACATAAAACTGAGTGCCTTATAATAAATAGTGGTAGAATTAGGAGCAGAAAGATGAACTCAAACCATCTTTGTTATTAGTTCGAGAATGGAGCAAATTTATGCAACACAACATAGAATCATACAATCAATTAGCAGCCTGGAATCATACAGACGAAAAACTGGATGAATACTACGAATGCATAATAGATTGTGATATAGGTCAAGAATCGAGTAGTTGCAAACGGATTTGCAGAGAGATTTTAATGTAAACTAGCGTAATTGGAGGGTCAAAAAGACCCTCTTTTTTTGTGTCTAAATACTATTACTGATGGATTACATTATGGACTATAGACCATATTCTCCTGAGTGGCATCGTAAAAGGTATCTACAAGAAGCAATTTTTAAATACCTTGACGACTATGTTGAGAACGATATCATTATAAATGATATTAAAGATATTCTTTCTGAGAGATCAGATAAAGCATATCAAGAGTATACAAAACTCAATCAACTAAACGACAAACTCAGCGAATAAAAAATGCTTTCAACCCAATACCGACTTCGACTCGATAAAGTCTGTAAACAGATTGTAGATGGTGAAGATGTCAAATTAGAAGACATGATTTGGGCACAGAAATTAGCGAAAGTAAATACAACTGCAGCCACATGGTTGCGACAGGCACGACAACGAGCAGCCAATCCCGACATGAAAAAGGGAGGGACGGACGATTTTCTGAATAGGATGGGATTAGGAGAACCCGACCCATCCGACCAAAAAACAGGGTTCGATAGTGCAGATGACATAAGCGATTGGTTTAACCGCAAGAAACCCGACGACTGGAGGCAAAGAGATTAATGTCAACTTGGTATCAAAATCAATTAACTAATAGGAACTACTTGTCACCTATTGGGTTTTTGTTTGTACTTGACAAAGCAAGGAAGACTTCATTCTTATGTCAAAAGGCAACTATACCTACACTTAGTTTAGGTGAGTATAATATTCAAACAGGTTTAGTTCCTATTCCCGTAGAAGGTAATCTGGCATTTGGAAGTTTAATTATAGATTTTATTGTTGATGAAGATTTGAAAAACTATATGGAAATACATAACTGGATGCGTGCTTTGGGTGCACCAGATGATATAGAGACAAATAGACTAGCACTATACAGCGATCCACTAGACGAAGGAACAGATCAAAGATACTCTGATGCAACTCTACAAGTATTAAACAATAACAATATTGCTAACTTCAATGTAATATTTAAAAATTTATTCCCCGTTGAAATAAGTTCAATACCATTTGATGTAACGGGAACTGATAATAATTTCTTTATTGCAACAGCAACCTTTAACTATGTGTCATATGAAATCCGTAATGTTGGTTCTACAGAGAGAAGAAAATCATGATAATGAAGATCGTTGAATACATTGTTCTAGCAGGTGTAGTAACCTTTCTAGGGTTTGTATTCTTGTTTGAGTTATTAGATCTGTTTATAGTAAGACCTTTCTTTAGATTATTTAAAAGAAAAAAACGTAGGAGAAGGACATGAAATTCGAGTACAAGTTTGAACATCACTGGGGTGGTAATGATAACTGGTATACGAAATCAAAGAGATGGGCAAAGAAACAACCTCCTTGGTTATCTCATTTAATTACAGGTTTTATTGAATGGTTGCATAAAATGTGGATTGATGGTAAAATAATTATGGCTATGGACGACGTTGATCGTCAGATAAATACTATTCATTCTGAATGGGAAGAAAATGACAAACAAATCACCCCACACATCGTGGAGACAGGAGTATTTGGAGATGAAGGCTGGTCTCTCGAAATCACAAATCCGATTGTTGAAAGAAGGACCGACTCAACTAGCACAAGCATGGCTCCTCCAAGCGATGCACAACGACTACAGGCAGATGAAGGGGATAAAGGAACCTCCTAGTCGCGAGTCTGGATATCAAACAACAATGAAAGAGTGGTTTAATCAAACCAAGGATCAAGGATTATGAATCCATTATTAATAGTTGTGATAGTTAGTGCTATCTGGATTGTAGGTGTTTTAATATATTTACAATGATGTATCATAATAATTTTTTTACTGAAGAACAGTGGGAATGTATTAGAGTGTGTGTAGCAAATGCACCAATACCTTATGATATCACTAAGAAAAAAATACCTGCTGATATTTTAGAAAAAATAGGACATCCACAGAAGAAAGAATATAAAGGTGAAACAAAAGTTGAATATGATCTTTCCCAGTTTGAACCCAGATGAATTTAGAAAATCTTCAAGAGATGTGGAAAAAGGATAGTAAGATAGATCCTGACTTATATTGTGAAGAATCAACGAAGATACCACAACTCCATCTCAGATATATGGAATTTATGAACACGTACACCTTAATGAAAAAGGAACGTGAAATAGAAATGCGTAAGTTACTCAGAGAAAAATGGTTATATTATAAAGGTAAAGCACCTTCAGATAAGTATAAGGAAATGCCATTTGACTTAAAACTTACAACGAAAGAAGAAATAAATTTATTCATGGAATCCGATGATGACATCTGCAAATTACAATACAAAATCGACTACATAGAACAGGTGATCTCATTCTTAGAGGGAGTTCTTAGACAAATAAGTAATAGGAATTTCCAAATTAAAAACGCTATAGATTGGGAGAAATTTAAAAGTGGATTTTAATGAACTATGGAAGACATTCTTATTCGTAAAAAGAATGAAGTTTATCTTAAGGTTGATGCAGAACCTGGTTTAAATTATGAGTTAGCAGACTTCTTTACCTTTGAAGTAGAGTCTGCAAAGTTCATGCAAAAGACGAAAAGATATAAAGGATGGGATGGTAAAATACGTTTATTCTCACCAGCAACAGGAGAAATATATTGTGGTCTTATAGACTACCTAGTAGATTGGATAGAAGAAAAGAAATATAATTATAAGATTGAGGAAGATGATAACTTCGGAAATCCCACAGATCAAAATGAGTTTATTACTCCTGAGGGGATTGTTGGATATGTGAAGTCACTTCGTTTACCAGTTCGCGTAAGGGACTACCAGTATAAAGCAATATACGAAGCCCTGAGATACAACAGACGACTCCTATTATCCCCAACTGCAAGCGGGAAATCCTTGATGATCTATGCATTAGTCAAGTTTCATAGTAGAGTAAAAAGAAATATCTTAATAGTTGTTCCCACAACTTCTCTTGTAGAACAAATGTATAAAGACTTTGCAGAGTATGGTGGGATGCCACTCAAAGACTGTCATAAAATCTATGGTGGTCAAGATAAGTATACAGATCATAGCATAGTTATTACTACATGGCAATCAGTATATAAAGAAGATAGTAAGTGGTTTAAAAGATTTGATGTTGTGATTGGTGATGAAGCACATCAATTTAAAGCAAAGTCACTGACGAGATTGATGACAAAATTACATAATTGTAAGTACAGAGTAGGTTTTACAGGAACATTAGATGGTGCAGACGTTAATCAATTAGTATTAGAAGGACTATTTGGTAGATGTTCACAGGTAACTAAGACTAATGAATTGATGAAACAAGGTTACGTTGCTAAGTTAAAAGTAAAAATTATAATATTGAAACACCAAGAAAAGATATTTGAAGACTATCAAGATGAAATAGGATACTTAGTAGAACATGAATCTCGTAACAAGTTTATCCGCAACCTATCAAGAGATCTTAAGGGAAACACCTTGATACTATTCAACTTTGTAGAAAGACATGGAATCCCTCTTTACAATCTGATAAATAGTTCTACAGACCGACCTGTATTCTTTGTACATGGTGGGGTAGATGTAGAAGAACGCGAAGACATTCGCAAAATTACTGAGGAAAAAACTGATGCTATCATTGTTGCCTCTTACGGGACATTCTCAACTGGAATTAACATTAGAAATCTTCATAATGTCATCTTCGCATCGCCCTCTAAATCGAGAATTCGTAACCTACAATCGATAGGACGTGTTCTAAGAAAGGGTGATAACAAGTCAAAAGCAACTCTTTACGATATTGCCGATGACATTTCAACTGATAAGGGAAACAACTACACGTTGAATCATCTTATAGAAAGAGTGAAAATTTACAATCAAGAGAAATTCAATTATGAAATCATAGATGTAAAACTAAAAACTTATGACACTTAACTTTGCAAAACACGAAGAAGAATTTTACGGAGTCTTTAAACTCGTCAATGGCGAACAGGTTCTAGGTAAAGCAATGTGCACTTTAGGTGACAGAGGAAGTGAGACACTTATTTTTTTACAAGATCCCGTTTGCACTCATATGATTGACAAAGAACTTAATGATGGTAAACTCGCCCGTGGTATTGGGTTTAGTAGGTGGATGCAGTTATCGGATGAAGATTTTTTTATAATTAGAGAAAAAGATATCATAGCAATCGCGTCTATGAGTAAAGAGGTTATATATTTGTATGAAGCATATATAAATGAACAGGATCCTGGCAAAGCAAAGGAAAGAAATGAAGTGAGTCCCGACACCACAGTTGGGTATCTAGGAAAAATTGATGATGCTAGAAGAAGGTTTGAACAACTATTCAAGAAGAAAGGACCTTCTAACCCTTGAACCCTTACACGGTTAGTGTACACCAAAGTTGCAGTCTTGTCAAGTTGCCAAATTTTAAAGTCTGTGATAGAATACATTTAGACAATAAACCTACATGAAAGCAGCCCCAAAAAAGAAACAGCATTATGTAGATAACCAAGAATTTCTTGCAGCCATCATCAAATACAAAGAGAAAGTTGATATTGCTAAAGAAAAACAGTTACCTAAACCTCGCGTCAGTAATTATATCGGGGGTTGTTTCCTAAAAATCGCGACGCATCTATCGTATAGACCAAACTTTATCAATTACATGTATAAAGATGATATGGTTTGTGATGGTATAGAAAACTGTATTCAATACATTGACAATTTTGATCCTGCCAAGAGTAAAAATCCTTTTGCTTACTTTACTCAGATAGTTTACTATGCATTCCTAAGACGTATTGCAAAAGAAAAACGTCAAATGGATATCAAAGATAAAATTTTAGAAAAATCTGGTTACGATCATGTCTTTACGGTTGACGGAGACGGTGGAACCGAGTATAATCATATTAAAAACAAAGTTGAAATGAATTCAAAACGATGAAGATACTGTTAATTACAGACCAACACTTCGGAGTTCGTAACGACAACCCACATTTCATTAATAACTACAGAAAATTTTACAGTAAAATAGTCATACCTTATATAAAAGCATCGGGTATTGATACTATTATCTGTTTGGGTGATACTTTCGATAAGAGAAGATCAATAAACTTTATGTCTCTGGATGAATCAAGAGAGATGTGGTTTGATCCTATTACAGAATTGGGGTGTACAATGCACATGCTCATTGGCAACCACGATATTTACTATAAAAATACCTTAAGAGTAAATGCACCAGAACAACTTCTTTCTAATTACAAAAATATTATAATATATGATGAACCAACAACAGTAAATTTTGATGGAACAGATATATTTCTTCTTCCTTGGATATGTGATGAAAATAAAGATAAGTGTAATTTAAAAATTGCTCAAGCAACTGCTCCTGTTTTGATGGGACATTTGGAGTTAAATGGATTTGAAGCACATCCTGGTCATCTGATGCAGAATGGAATGGATCCATTAGTCTTCAAGCATTTTACAAAAGTGTTCACTGGGCACTATCATATGAAGTCTAATCAAGATAATATATACTATCTTGGTAACCCTTACCAACTTTACTGGAATGATTATGGATGCAAAAGAGGATTCCACATCTTTGATACAGAGACTCTCAAAACTACTTTTTACAGAAATCCCTTTGACACTTTTTATAAGTTGTATTATAATAATGGAGTTACACTACCAGATCAAAGAGAACTCGAAGGATCCTTCGTAAAACTCATTGTTGAAGAGAAGAGTGACTACGCTAAGTTTGATTATAAAGTTAAGCAACTTCAAGACATGGGTCTTGCAGACTTAAAAATTGTGGAAAACTTAGGTGTGGAAATCGAGAATGGGGTAGTCATGGAAACCGAAGATACTATGACACTACTTGATTCCTACATAGATGAGATAGACATAAAGGTAAATAAAAGTAACGTGAAATCAGTAATGAGATCATTATACATCGAAGCATCGGAGTTGTAACATGTTCATTCTAACAGAGAAAAAAAGAGGTGGAGTTTTCGCTCTTCCTAATGTTAAGTCTCAGAGAAAAACTGTACAATGTTTTGTCCAAAGAGATGATGCTGAAAGATACCTTACTCTAATGGAAGCAAATGATGCTCCACAAAAATTAGAGATTATGGAGATAGATCCTGAGGTAGTTGCCTTTAATTGTGATAGTTATGGATATAGATTTACAGTAGTAGAACCCGAAGATTTTGTAATCCCTCCTTTATGATTGTTTTTGAAAATATCAAGTGGAAGAATTTTCTTTCCACTGGTGATCAATGGACTGAAATTGAATTAATCGAAAACCCATCTACTCTTATTGTAGGTGCAAATGGTGCAGGTAAATCTACACTATTAGATGCCTTGTGTTTCGCATTATTTAATAAACCTTTTAGAAAGATAAGTAGGGGTCAACTGGTAAATAGTATCAATGAGAAAGGTCTTAAAGTTGAATTATCATTTAGCATTGGTAGGGATGACTATCGTGTCTTCCGTGGAGCAAAACCTAATATATTTGAACTCTACAAAAACAATAAGATGGTTGACCAAGATGCTGCTGCCAAAGACACGCAAAAGTATCTCGAACAATCAGTTCTCAAACTTAATTTTAAATCCTTTACCCAAGTCGTCATACTTGGATCAAGCACTTTTGTCCCCTTCATGCAACTCACCGCACCTAACAGGAGAGAAGTTATCGAAGATTTATTGGACATCAACATCTTCTCACACATGAATTCACTGTTGAAAGACAGAGTGAGAACAGCATTAGCAGAGAATAATGAATGCGAACATGCTTTGAGATTAGCAGAAGAGAAAGTGCAATCTCAAGAAAAATTAATTAATTCATTGTCATCAGTAAATAAGATTAGACAAGAAGAAAAGACAGTAAAGATAAGATCTAATCAAGATCAAATAGATCAATGTATAGCAGAAAAAGAAGATAACGATGCTGAGTTAAAACTATTAGAAAAGGATGTTATATCTACAGTAGATAAAGAAGAATTAGTTCGTACACTAAGACAAGAACAAGCAGATGTAAATTCTGAATTAAAAATTGCAAGTAAAAATTTAAAGTTTTTTAAGAGTCATGATGAGTGTCCTACTTGCACACAATCTATTAAGAAAACTTTTAAAGAGAAAAAAATTAATGAATTAACAAAAGATGGAACTGATATATCCAATACGCTACAAGAGATAACAGTTCAAATTGCTGACGCTGTAGAAGTCATAGACGAAGCAAATAAATTAGATGAAAAATGTTCAAAGGTTCGTAGTAAAGTTCATCAACAAGAAAGAGAGATAGTTCGTTTAGAGATGGAAAATCTAGAACTTAATAAAGAATTGATAGACTTACAAACAAACACTCCTAATATGTCTAAAGAGAAGAAGACATTAAAAGAACTTGTAGAATCATTCAAAGTAACTCAAAGTGAGTGTGGAGAAGTAACTAAAACTTTAGATGAGTATAAAGTCATATCACAATTACTTCGTGACTCTGGAATTAAAAGTCAGATAATTAAAAAATATGTTCCTATCTTCAATAATTTAATCAATAAATATCTTCATAATATGGACTTCTTTGTCAACTTCACACTTGATGAAGAGTTCAAAGAAATAATCAAAAGTCGTTTTAGGGATGAGTTTTCTTACTCTTCTTTTTCTGAAGGTGAGAAACAAAAAATTGACCTAGCACTATTGTTTACTTGGAGAGAAGTTGCTAGAATGAAGAATTCAGTAGCAACTAATCTTCTTATTCTCGACGAGGTATTTGATAGTTCTCTTGATGCTGATGGCACAAATGAACTTTTAAAAATTATTCGTAGTCTTGGAGAAGATACTAACGTATTTGTTATTTCACATAAGGGTGAAATCTTAGTAGATAAGTTTCTACGAACACTAAAATTTGAAAAAATTAATGACTTCTCAAAAATGTCAGAAGACTCCTAGTGAATTTGTCAGAAGACATATAGGACCTTCTAAGGAACAGCAGACTCAGATGTTAGAAGACCTGAGTCTTTCTAGTTTAGATGAATTGATTCGAGACATAGTTCCAGACTCTATATTACTGAGGGGTGATAATAATTTACCTGATGGTTGTAGTGAGTATGAAGCACTAGCAGAATTAAAAAAGATAGCAGAAAAGAATAAAGTAAAGAGAAGTTTGATAGGACAAGGATATTACGGTACAATTACACCTCCAGTAATACAAAGAAATGTATTAGAAAATCCATCTTGGTATACATCTTATACACCATATCAGGCAGAGATATCTCAAGGTAGATTAGAAGCATTATTTAATTATCAAACATTAATTACAGAATTAACTGGACTACCAATAACGAATGCATCTTTATTAGATGAAGGAACTGCAGCAGCAGAAGCGATGATACTCGCATTTAATGCATCTAAGAAAAATATATTCCTTGTTGATAAAGACGTATTTCCACAGACATTACAGGTATTACATACTAGAGCAAAACCATTAGGTATTAAAATTTTGACAATGGATTTAGATGCCTCTATGGATCTAAATGATTTCCAAGAAGCATTTGGTCTTCTTATTCAGTTACCAAATAACACTGGTAAATTAAGACATCCAGATGCTACATTAACTTGTTGTGATGTTTTTAATGTTACTAAAATTGCAGTTGTAGATCCCTTATGTCAGGTGTTAATGAAACCTGTAGGAGAGATGGGATTTGATATAGCAGTTGGATCTATGCAAAGGTTCGGAGTTCCTATGGGTTATGGAGGACCTCATGCAGCATTCTTTGCAACCACTGAGAAATATAAACGTAAGATTCCTGGACGTATTGTTGGGCAGTCGGTAGATAGTGAAGGTAATTCAGCGTTAAGACTAGCGTTACAAACAAGGGAACAACATATAAGACGAGACAAAGCAACATCCAATATATGCACCGCCCAAGCACTCCTCGCAAATATGGCAGGTTTTTACGCTGCTTACCACGGTGCGGAAGGTCTGAGAAAAATATCAACCAGAGTATTGCAATATAGGCAAACGCTACTATTAGCATTGAAATGGTGTGGAATAGAAACAGATGAATCAGAGGGATTTGATACTGTAAGATTCAAAACTTCGTTTGCATTGGATGGTTTCAATGTCAGACGTGATGGTGAATGGTATATCTTATCCTTAGATGAGTGTACCACATTAAGTGAAATACATCAAATAATTGATTCCCAAGTTGATTTTCCTAACAAGGCAGATACTATAAATCATGTTTTAGATGCTGTAGGTGAGTATCACTGGTTAAGTATACCTGAGAGACAAAATGCTTGGTTGACTCAAGAAGTATTTAATAGATATCACAGTGAAACTGATATGATGAGATATATCCTTGAGTTATCATCAAAGGATTTTTCATTAGTAAATGGTATGATGCCACTGGGTAGTTGCACTATGAAATTAAATTCAGCAGCAGAATTGATGCCAGTATCTTGGTCAGAATTTAATAACATACATCCGTTTGCTCCTCCAAGTCAAACACTTGGTTATGAACAAATTATGGTAGATTTGCAGAAATGGTTATGTGATATTACAGGATTTGATTCTATATCATTACAACCAAATGCAGGTTCACAAGGTGAGTATGCAGGTTTATTAGCAATCAAAGAATACCATGAATCTAATGGAGAGAAAAGAAATAAAGTTCTAGTTCCTAAAAGTGCACATGGAACTAATCCTGCAACTTGTATCATGGCAGGTATGGAAGTTGTAAGTGTTGATTGTGATAGAGATGGTAATGTTGATATACATGATCTAAGATTAAAAGCATGTCTGGAAGCAGATGAATTAGCAGGTTGTATGATTACATACCCTTCTACTCATGGTGTATTTGAACCAACTATCAAAGAAATATGTGATATCGTACATGAGTTTGGTGGTCAGGTATATCTTGATGGTGCAAATCTAAATGCACAAGTAGGTCTCTGTAAACCAGGTCAGTATGGTGCAGATGTATGTCATCTAAACTTACATAAAACATTCTGTATACCACATGGAGGTGGCGGACCTGGTGTAGGACCTATAGGTGTAGCAAAACATTTAACACCATTTGTTAATCAAAGAGTATCGGCAGTGACTCAAGGTAGTGCATCTATTTTACCTATCACTTGGATGTATATTAGAATGATGGGTGGAGATGGACTAAGGAATGCAACAGAGGTAGCATTATTAAATGCAAATTGGTTAGCAAAGAAGATCGAACCTTATTTTAATGTATTATATAAAGCAAAAAATGGTAGAGTAGCACATGAATGTATCTTTGATTGTCGTAACTTACCAGTAACTGCTGAAGATATTGCAAAGAGATTGATGGATTATGGTTTTCATGCACCTACATTATCTTGGCCAGTTATGGGAACTATGATGGTAGAACCCACTGAATCAGAATCTTTGGAAGAACTAGAAAGGTTTGGAGAGGCAATGAATATGATAAAAGCAGAGATAAATGAATGTCCAGAGATAGTAAAAAATGCACCATACACTCAATCAGAAGTATGTGGCACATGGGAATACCCATTTACAAGAGAGCAAGCAGTGTTCCCAAATAAACCTAGAACTAAGTTCTGGCCAGCAGTAGCTCGTATAGATAATGTATATGGAGATAGAAATTTAGTATGTGCATGTTCGTAGACAGTTAAGAAAGTGTCCACTTAGTTGCACAAGGTGGTTGTGATTTGCTATTATAAAGACATCTAAAGGAAACAAGATGATCAATCAGGAAGTCAAAGGCACTCTTGCCAAACTACTCGCAACAGAAAATCTAACAGTTGAGCATCGCAAAGTATCTACAGCATTCTTTGATGTTGAGAAGAGACTTCTTTGCTTACCTATCTGGAAAACAGCATCTAGTACAGTATATGACTTATTAGTTGGACATGAGGTAGGACATGCTCTTTACACTCCTAACGAACCTTTCGGAGATGCTCCACAATCATTTGTAAATGTTATAGAAGATGCTCGTATCGAACGTCTTATGAAAGAGACATATCCTGGTCTTCGTAAGTCTTTCTTTGAAGGATACAAAGAACTATGGAACGATGATTTCTTCGGTGTAAAGCATGAAGAACTAGAGAATCTTCCTTTGATCGATCGTATCAATCTATATTTCAAAGGTAATCGTTCAATGCCTTTTGAAGAAGATGAGAATATTTGGGTAGAGAAAGTAGGAAATACAAAAACATTCAAAGATGTAGTTGACCTTGCTAATGAAATGTATGGTCATGCTAAAGAAAAACAAGCAGAGAAAGATGCACAACTTCCTCAACTTGATATGCCTTTCGACTTTGATCTTGATGAAGATGGAGAAGGAACTGGAGATCAAGATGTTGAGTATGACCCTTCTCGTCCTACAGAAGACTCAGAGGACAAGTCAGATGCTGCACCTAAAATGAGCGATAGTGTAGAAGATGGAGATCTTGAAGAGGGTGGAGATAACCAACCAACACCTAGAAGTGGTATCGGTGGAGATCAGGCAGTAGATACTGGTCACAGAGAAACTGAATCAATCACTGATGAAGCATTTGCACAATCACTAGAAACACTTGTAGATGAAGATGCAAGAGAGTGGGTTTATCTAAATCTTCCAAAGTTTGATGCAAACAAATGTATTGTCAGACATCAAGAAATACACGAAGATCTAAAGTATCACTTCTATGGTCAAGCATTCACTGATCTAGAACAACAAACTTACCATTTCGATAACATTCAGTATGCAACTGATCACTTTGAAAAGTATAAGAAAGATGCAAACAAATCTGTCAACTATCTTGTAAAACAATTTGAAATGAAAAAGTCTGCATCAGAATACAAGAGAGCAGCAGTATCAAAAACAGGAGTGATCAATACAAATGCACTTCATAAGTACAAACTAACTGATGATATCTTCAAGAGAATTACTACAGTTCCTGAGGGTAAGAATCATGGATTGGTTATGTATCTTGATTGGTCTGGTTCCATGCAACACCAGTTACTTGATACTCTAAAGCAAGTATACAATCTAGTATGGTTCTGCAGAAAGGTTGGTATTCCATTCCGTGTATATGCTTTCCAAAGTGGATATGGCAACTATGGATATGGAGACAAGAGAACTAACTTGCACCATGCTATGACTCCAGAAGTGAATCAACTCACTCTATGCCAAGATTTCCAACTCTTTGAATTCTTTACTTCACGTCAAAGTAAGAGATCACTTGATGAATCAATGAAGTTGATTTATATGCAAGCATTCGCAATGAATGGATATCGTTTAAATTACATGCAAAGGTATGCACTTGGTGGCACACCTCTAGCAGAAGCAATGTTATGCACTCGTCAGATTGTAAGAGAAATGAAGAAGCAAGAGAACGTTACTAAAGTGAATGTAGTTTGCTTAAGTGATGGAGAATCACAACCTATGAGTTATACTTCTGAGAGACCAAAAGATGAGTTCTCATTCTATGAAGATGCTGAGTTCAGAGTATCAAGTGTTCAGTATTCACATGGAAAAATATTCTTCCTTCGTGACCCTGAGACAGGATATAGTGCTAAAATCAGCAGTAGTCCTTATGAAACAACTCAAACTTTGGTTGGTTTCTTAACACAGATAACTGACTACAACTGGATCGGTATTCGTATTTGCTCCAAAGGAGAACTATCAAGACTTGTTCGTACAATAACTATGGATGAGGAAGTGATAAACAAGATCGATCAAAGTTGGAAGAAGCACAAGTTTGCTTCTATCAAAAAAGAGATGGGTTTCACAGAATCCTTCTACATCCCTGATAGGGGAACTGGTTATGGCACTGAAGACCTTGAGGTAAAACAAAAGGGAGAAGTTGCCACTAAAGCAGAACTAAGTCGTGCATTCAAAAAGCACATGGGTTCTAAAATGACCAACAAAACAATCCTTAATGCCTTTATCGAGAACATAGCATGAAATGTAAAGTTCAACTATTCTCTGCAGGTACAATCTTCTATGAGGTTGTGCAATGCAGAGACTACGACCACGCTAGAAAGATAGCGGAGTCACGCAATCCTGATTGCCAAGTGATGAGTGTGACAGCAGTGTTCGATTGAATAACTGTCACATGATCATACACAACATAGCATATACTTGCTATACTTAATACATAAGATACAAACAAAGACTCATGCCTTTTGAACCAAACCCAGTGACAACAGAACAATTAGTTCAACATCTTACAGACAATGTTGGTGTAGAGGTTGGATGTTCTGACATTCGTAATTCAGCAAAACAACTTAGCGTATCATACGCTACTGCTTGTAAAAGACTGAAAGCATATAAATCAGGTATCGGCAAATGGAACCTGACAGCACAACAAATTGAAGAGTGCTTCAAAAAACCATCAGCACAACCTGCTGTAGAGGTTTCTTATCTACCAGAGAAAGATGGCACCTATGTCCCTTTTGGTAACTTCAGCAATGTTCGCAAAGTTATCAACTCCAATAAATTTTATCCTGTCTTCATCACAGGTCTTTCTGGAAACGGTAAAACACTTTCCGTTGAGCAAGCGTGTGCCCAATCAGGAAGAGAGTTAATCCGTGTCAACATCACCATCGAAACAGACGAAGATGATCTTATTGGTGGTTTTCGTCTTGTTAATGGCGACACTGTTTGGCACAACGGACCTGTGGTCGAAGCTTTGGAAAGGGGAGCTGTCCTCCTTCTAGACGAGATTGATCTTGCTTCAAACAAGATTCTATGTTTACAATCTGTCTTAGAAGGTAAAGGTGTATTCCTTAAGAAGATCGGACGTTATGTAAAACCTGCTAATGGGTTCAACGTTATTGCAACTGCAAACACCAAAGGTAAGGGT
>VTLG01007448.1_pt1 | contig 157242 bp, 183 predicted proteins | sample 4694571 | NCBI WGS metagenome assembly VTLG01 (sample SAMN12604809, study PRJNA352737) | marine metagenome | biome: ENVO:00000447; feature: ENVO:00000209|ENVO:00000569|ENVO:01000036; material: ENVO:00002151; isolation source: viral sequences binned using virsorter ... | reverse complement strand
ATAGTATTCTCAACAGAGTCTACTTGATAGGCAATATGATGTATGCCTCCCACGCCACCTCTTTCGGCCACCCACTTTCCTACGATAGAATCTGGTGTTCCATCTGAAACAAAAATCTCAGGAGCCAAATGTAAATCCCAAACGTGCATATGAACAAACCTAAGTGGCATACACTCAATTTTTTCTGGGGGTTCTAACGCAAAGCACTTAGCAGATGACCCGTCATCAAATTTAATTTCAAATTCATCAGCTACCCTGTAGTTAAAAGCCTCTGTAAAAAATTTAACTGTTTCGTGCCTATCCTTAACCCTGTAAGCTATATGATCTATTCTCATGTACCGACGCCTTTGTGTGTACCCCCAGCACGACTCGAACGCGCGACCTACGGATTAGAAGTCCGTTGCTCTATCCATCTGAGCTATGGGGGCATACCTTGTATGTAATCTAGAAGTATCTCTGTATTATATATCTTTTCCATAGGAATTTCAACAGAAAAAGGCTCCCTCGTTGAAAGGAAGCCCTTTTCGCTTACAAAAAACTCATCTGCTAGTTCTAGTATGCCCAAATCATTTCTACATTTATCAATCGCTCTGATTACTGCTTTGACACAAGCCAAAAATGAATCGTTGCAATCTACTATAGTTTTTAAATTACCACTTTCAACATAATACTTCATTCTTCTTTTTCTTCTTCCTCTGAAGGATTACGGTAGGGAGTTAGCTTAGTTCTATTCTCCCACTGTATTATCTCAATCTCTCTCTTGAGTCTAGCTTCTTCTCTAATATCAGCTCGACGCTTTTTCATTTTTTCGGTGCGTGCTTTTTTCTTAGCTGCTTTTTTTCTACGTTTTAACTTACTACTGCTGTAATCGCTCATTAGTGGAGGCGGTGGGAGTCGAACCCACGTCCTGTATAGTTTAATTAATAGTGTCTACATGGTTAGTTTATTGTATTCGTACAACAAACAAAACTATCCGATTATCGGAGTCAGGTTATTATAACCATAAGGAAGCATTTAATTCAAGTGTTCCATCTCTATCCGAATTATCGGAGTCAACACAATTGGGTAAAAAGGTTTGTGTAACCCCCGCAGCCTAAGCTGCAATTGCTAAACTAGGTTCGGCAATTAAAAAAATGTGGTCAATTTTAAAGTAGCCTTTGACCAACTACCCCATGCAACTACTACTTCCACTACCAGTCGATACCAATTTCGCCCCCTTTAAAAACTTTATTTTCATAAGTCTTTTGCTCACAAGGAGTTACAGCTACGCAGAAGTGTGCGTAGCTATAAGTCTTTTGCCCGCAAGGGTTTATGGATATAAATATTATACACCATTTAGTAGGACGAGATGGAATTGAACCATCGGCCTGTCGCTTATAAGACGACTGCTCCAACCACTGAGCTACCGTCCCATCAATAGCCAGTTAGGAATTGAACCTAAAATGAGCCTGTCTCTCTGGCTACTGGAAGACTATTCATCTTCCTTAAATAAATTTTTGATCTTCTTGTTAATAGCTTCTACTTCTTCCTTATTGTTGGAAAGGGTGCTACCAACAGATTCATCAAAATCAGGGGTTTTAATAGCCCCTTCGGTTACAGTACGAGGAGTAATAACAATGGGATGCTCAGGAAAGGTATCTTTCATTGCCGCATGATAACCTTTCTCATAGTTTCTATCAGCAATCATATCATGCTCATAATCAACCTGAGAAAGACCCCTAGTATATCCCTCATGCCAAAGATTGTCTAGCACCTCTCGGTCATCACCGTTAAGGTAGCTTACAACTCCTTCAACTCGACCCTGAGCAATCAATTGATCTTTAGTCAACTCATGGATGTCGTTCATCCTAATTGACAAAAGTTCATTAGTCCACTCAGTATTAATATTAGCTCTCATTTCAGCTAACTTAATTTGGGCATTGAGTCTATTAATTTTCCACTGTTGTAGCATCATGGCATTAACAGCGGTAAACACAACCCCAAACAACAATATTGCGTAAGCCTTTTTCATTGGTACTTTTCCTTAAAATGCAACAGTTTCAGTTTCTTCTTTTCCGCTACCAGATTCGGTAGTAGTTTCATTCTTCTTATTACCACCCACAAATTGAACGGTATTAGCAATAACTTCAGTCACGTACTTAGTATTACCTTCTTTATCGTCATAGGTTCTACTCTTGATTCTACCAGATACCAAAACACTACGACCTTTTTCAAGGTATTTTTCACATGATTCGGCTTGTTTGCCAAAGACAACAGCGTCTATGTAAAGAACTTCTTCGTCAGCATCTTTCCGATAGGTATTTACTGCCAATCGCAAAGTACAAACACCGCCACCGTTGGACAATTCCCTGTACGTAGGGTCTTTTGTTAAATTGCCCATCAAAATTGCTTCATTAAAACTACTCATTAGACTTCTCCAAACAAAAAACAAACAAAACTAACTATTTAATCCAAGAACCTGCTTAATTCTTCCTCGCAGAACTTGGTAATTGCCTCGATTACAAGTAGCTTCAGTTGCCTGAACTACGCTGTTAGATAAAGTGCTAGTTAATTCACTAGCTTTACCAGCAGCTTTTCGGCCACGTTGGTTTACACTGTAGTCGCCATGTCCAGCAGAACGAGCAACGGCAGTAATAGGATCATATACCTGACCCTTAGTTTTTCCGTTACGAGCCTTAGCTCTAATCTTATTTCCTTTTAAGTACCACTTATAAGCCTTAGTAGTGTCCGATAGTGCTAAAAGAAATTGAATCTCAGTCATTGCTTTTGTTTTCCTTATCTGTTGTAGTATCCTCTAGTTCGTCCTTGCACTCTCTAATGTGCGTTTTCAAAGCCTCAACTTGAGTTTCAAGTTCTTTCAATTTCTGTTCCACCTGAACAATGTAAGCCTCTGCCATCTCTTCTTTTGTTGGCATATTAATATTCCTTTTCTATTTCTGGTGAAGATTTTATGATTGTTCCATCCTCCGAGGTATGGATAAAATAACTATAGTCAATAGATTGAATGTCTACAATAGACACTTCGCCCTGAAATTTATGGGTACACCATACATTTACTCTCCATCTATTGTCCCACATGTTTCCTGCGGTAATTTGGAACAAGTTTTCTGGCGTTCCCAGTTTTTGTAAAACCTGCTCTTTAACAAATTCTTCAAGCTCTTGTTGTGTCACAGCCTTAGCTGATTTGGTGGGAGATACTGATTTCGGTTTCTGGGGTGTTGCTGTCAATGTCATCATCATTCCTTTCTAGGTGCTTGTAAATTTCAACTACATCGTGATAGCGTTTCAACTGGGCTACCGTTTTAGCCGGAAGTTTCTTTAAAAAAGAAGCTAAGTCACAATTCGACCCCCTAGATATACAAGCACTAAGAACCAATATATCGCTGGAGTTTAATTTATTCAAGGCCACTTTTAAAAGATTTTCATCTTTCGTAGTATACTTCAGAGTAGACAACAAAGAGTCAATGTAAAGCTCTTTGTCGTTGGGACGACCAACCTGATTTTTCATAACAATCTCCATAATAAAACGCCTATTAAAACGGCCAACCAACTTCTTTTTCTATTTCTTTTACATCTTCGGGAGAAAAATGTGTGTGTTCATTTGCAGTATTATTTGTGTTATCGTTTGAAGTAACTGTTAATTTTAACAACAGGCTATCTTTAGATTTTATCGCTTCAGAAATTTCGTCAGTATCTATTTCTATCGTAATTATTTTTTTCGGCATGAATATAGTTCTGTTCGTATAATATACAAGCCAGCCACAAAAACATCAGCAAAAATCTATTGGGTTCAAGTCTATATAAAACTAATAGTACAAGTGAAATCCAAACACATATTCTAGCCAGCATTACGAACACAGTAGTCCTCTGGTTTAGGCATTATTTCTTCAAAGTCCGGTAAATCAAACGGACTAACATCTTCTCCCAGTATGGTTTCATGTCTCTTGGCTTTTCTTCCATCGGTTTCGCCTTTTGGCATTACCCATTCATATGTTCTCTTAGGGGTATGTATCTCGTAAAGTTCTCTTAGCTTTTCAACCCTATCCCTCATAAAATCATTCATACCCATCAAGGATTTTGAGCGATACTTAGTAGGGCGTGTGCGGGCCGCTGCCATCGCTGCTTTTCTATTGTTCGCTGTTTTTGTATAATCATTTTTACTAACCGTCTTAAAATGTTCTATTTCACTCATCGCTAGGTTCCTTTAGCATTTGCATAAAAAAATCATAGTCAATTTCAAACTCAAAGTCTCCATCTTCATCTATAGTATAAGTTACCATTTCAGGATCACTTACAGACAAATGATGCAAGACGGCAAAAATGTTACCACGAGTTGTCATTTTCACGCACCTATCGTAGACAACAAGCGAAACAAAACGGACACGACAAGAGCAACTGAGGCCCAGCCGAGAGCAACCGCCATGTTTTTAAATTGTTCTTTCATCTTACCCTCTTTCATTCTAATCGAGATATTAAAAAAATCAATGGAAAAATTTCAACAACAGGCATTTTAAGATTGGTAGGGCCATTTTTCAGCCAAAACACTATTCACCCCTTCTATTTCAACCAACCATCGCCCGTATTTTCCCGTCTTTTCTGTTTTTATATTTAATAAACCATCATCATCTGCGTATGCTGTTAGCAAATTTGTTAGCATCACCGTTGCTTTCTTGTAATCTTCTTGACCCCGTTCAGGAGTATCAACTCCGGTCAATCTCGCCCTAATATGAGTAAAGATTTTAAATCCTAAATCAACTTCGAGGTCTACGGTGTCTCCATCTACACACCTAACAGGCTTTGCTTTATAGTTATACATGTTGCCTCTCTAACATTATTGTTCTATGGGGACTGACGATAGTTATTATATTTTGCTTAAAGCCAGAGATAAGAACCGATGCTAAATCCTTCATAAACTCTTCTAGTATTTCAATATCATTATCAAGCTTGGGATAGTTAATAACGGAAATTTTCCACCCCCTTTCTCTGTATTCAGACCCAGACACAAACTCCAAGCCGTCTGAGATACATACGGGTATCATTATATCCCTAGCATCTTGAAAGGTTGACACAAGTTCAATCAATTCATCCTTACTAAAGGCTTCTTTGGTTTCTTCATTAATTGAACCCAAATATAACTTAATTTCATACGTTGGTCTAGACTTCATCGCAAACCCTTCATCTTTTTCATAGCTTCAAAATGTTTGATATGTTCAACGCTATTGGTAATCCTATTAGCCTCGTAGCTTGGATACCCTTTGTCTATTACCTTTTGTGCCTCATCATAATTTGAGGCTTCCACTATGACACTCTTTGTTTTTCCATAGGGAGATACTAAATTTGCTAAGTATTTCATTTAACCACAGTCGCTCCGAGGAGGAAATTTCATAGCCTCTGTCATCCATTCTACCATATCTGAGTTACTCTCTGCCCACCGTTGCATTTCAGGGTGTATACGTATCCACTTCTGCCCTTCAATATCTATAACCTTATCTCCATTCTTAGCCTTTTTTATTAACTCATCGTACTCATTCGCTTTTTCTTTATCATTCATTCATCCCTGTCCACCTATATCTAATCTAAACGGATCGTCCCTATCGTGATGATCTTTCAGTTCCTCTTTGGAATGAATAACATCTTCGATGACCTGCTTCACAGCTTCTCTTGTCACGTACAGGGGCGTTCTCTCTCCAACGTAAGCACCGAAGGTATTATATTCTAAATACTCCCATGCTTCTTCGCACGCTATTCCTTCTCGCTGTGACAACACTTGCACCATCTTCTCCACATCATATACGACCCGTCCTCCAGTAACACCCAGAGAAACACCAATAATAGCAGTATCAAAAGAATCGGCAAACAACAAATCGTCGCCAAAATGTTTAGATAATTTTTCACGGATTTCCATGAGAGTAACCTTCCTTCCACTTCTTGCTTTTTTTGTCCCACCATTTTCTATACCTCTCACCTATCTTCTTTTGTTTCTCAGAGATTATTCTCCTGTGTTCCTTAGCGGAGTCAAAATCCCATTCATCATCACTAGGCGGTGAGTATTTCTTCTTCTTAGCCACAACACTCTACCTGTTCATCGTTTAATCTTGCTGTTTCAGCTAGAACAGTTGCTTCCTGATTCAAAAGTTTCCAAGCATTGTAGAGCCTTTTAAGAAACTCTTTTCCTGTTCTACGCATCGCACGATTATCCATATGTCCATTGGATAACTTTTCTTCTTCTGTTCTTTCTTCATTCTTTTCAAGCTCTAGTATCTTATGCTGCTCATAAATAAGTCGCCATTCGGATTCTGAGCGTGTACTGGTAGCAGCACCACCCATTTTAAAACCATTGCTAACTATATCATTAAGAACAAGCGATCTTCCCCTTTGGCTCCAGTTAGCCGTTTTACCTTTTTGTCTCTTGGGAGCCTTACCATTGCGAACATCAAGACCGAAATAAGCCCACAGTTTTGAGACAGTAGCAAACCGTTCTATATCTTTAATAATAGTTATTAGTTCGCCAGCACTTGCCACGCCAACACCTCGAATATCTTTGAGATATTCAGTATAGATTGACATGTCAACCAAGTGACGCTTTATCCTAGTTTCAATTCTCTTAACATAATTAGCAGTCTCTTTTAACTCATCTGATTTCAATTCAGCCAGAGCAGGGTCCAAACAAGTTCTTTGTTTTGCCTTCTTCCTTGCATCTACTGCTTCAGAACGAACCTTTACTTCGTAGGCTAGAGCCTCTAGTTTTAGATCGTAGATAAATTTCCTAAAGGTTTCATCGTTCTGCTCTATATTCCAAGCCATGAATTGATTGTAAATGATTTCGCAATCATTGTCATCAGTCTTTTCTATATTATCTTGTTCTCTAATTTTTTTAGTTAGATCAGTATTGCACGTATATATAGTCACTCCCTTGTAGTGCAATTCAACACGCTTATGATGTGGCATGTTTTCAGTAGCAACAATGTCACCTTCTTGATAGTCTGGTTCTTTCTTCAGCAAACCATCGCTATGAAAAACAGCGGTCTTATCTTCCTTGTGACTCCAATCAACACCATAAATAGTCATTTCAATTTTCCTCATTCAAAAGTAACAACAAAATGTGTGCCACAGCAGATAAGTTGGTTATCAAGCCCTACTTGGTGGCACGTAAATGTATTAGCCGCAAATCTCCGTTGGTTATCACGTATAGGACGGCGGCTTATAGTATTATCCCGCACGGATTACGTGGTTGTGCAACTGCCTTATGGCGGGATTATTGTATTGTACAGGCAACTGATGTACTGGGTATCACTTCAATCTTGGCCTGTTGTATTGGTTGTATTGCAGGCAACTTGGTACATGGGTAACATCGTGATAGTGGCCTGTTATATTGTAGGGGCAGTATAGTCTCTGGGTAACATTGTGATTCCGGCCCCTTAAAATTCATAGTTATGATATGGGCTTTCTTTTAATAAAGAGCTAGAAGATTGGGTCTTTCCACCGCCTACATTATAGACAGTTTTAATGCCTCTCCATTCACAGTATTGTTCTTCTGGAGAGTTACCTTTAGTTCTATCTCCACCGTTACAGAATGTCATGCTATCAAAGAAGTAGTCAACAGCGTATTCGTTGTAGATCGCTTTAAGTGTTTCGATAACGGAACCACCTTCATCAATTGATAGGACTGCTTTGTCCACCCCTTTTACGGCACTGACAATTCTCATACGATCAAACTCGTTCATAAAAGGCTTAGAACCTTTTAGTTCAACCTGCTTATCGTTATTTACTATTACGACTAACTTGTCACCCAACTCAGAAGCAGCCTTGATATAATCTAGGTGTCCTGTGTGTAGAGGATTAAAGTAACCCGAAATTAACACTACTCTCATTTCTTACCTAACAATCTGGCGAATATTCCCCGCTTGTTTTTCTTCGGTTCGGTTTCTTCCTTACGACCTTTTGCATTTTTAATACGCTGCACCTCTCTCGCTATCTGTACAGCATGGCATCTTCTCATTTTCAAGTGTCAAACCTCATTGTTAAAATAAAACTGTCCAAAAATCCAGCCTCATGTCCAATAGGGTATCTGGATTTTATCGTACTGGCATTGTGCCATAATTGTCTGTCGTTTACAACCACCATAGTCCCTGCCTCAAGAGGTAAGGATAAAAATGGTTCTTCATCCTTATTGCCATATCCAAGAAAATGGCCACCTGTTATATTATGTCTGTTAATTCCAACGATACAAATATAATCGTACCCATCCTGATGTACACCTTCTGGAGAAACTTGTGTTTCTTCCTCCTGTGTTATTACTCTCATCTGGTGAACATCAACCTTTTGTCCTAGAGGGAAACCTGCTATTTCTCTAAACCTATTATATATTTCAAGAAGGCCGTTACTATTAATAACGCTGTCTTCTATAGGTTCAAACTTGCGTACCATTCCCCCTTGAAATTTATTGAGTTCTTCGCTCTGAAAAAATGTCTGATCTTTTAGCTTATCACAACTCTCCTCGTTGCAACTGATAACAGAATACCTCCTGAGCCTATACTTACCGTCAAGATGTTCTGTTTCTGGCAAATTACCAAAGGATTGAGATAAATCTTCAGCAGCACTCCTGCTTATTGTACTTAAATGTAAAAGCATATCTACTCCATGAACCTATTAGCAAGCTCAAAAATATATTTAGTTATTTCAACCAGCCCAGTATAGTTAATTAAATGTTCATCGTCTGTAGGCTGGTGATACTGCGGGTGAGTACCAGTATGGAAAAACAGTACGGGAATATCCTTGCTATTAAAATGGGCATGGTCCGACCGCCATCCTGCGGGTGTCAAATTAAAATTAAATGAATAGTTATCATCTAGATTGTGTATTAACTCTTTTACATCTTTAGAAAGATTACCACTCTGTAAATTAAGTGTTGGGTTTTTCCCGCTTAATCTTCCTACCATATCCATATTTATCATAAGGTCGTGGTTCTTCAAGGGCAAAGCCGGATGGTTAGCATGATACTTTGATCCAATTAGCCCAACTTCTTCCGCACTAAAAGCCGCAAAGATAAGTGTGTGCTTAGGTTTCTTTCCAGACTTAGCAAAAGCCTCTGCTAGTTCTAATAGTGCCGTAGTACCAGAAGCATTGTCATCTGCCCCATTATATATCCTACCGCCTTTAATTCCCAAGTGGTCAAAATGCGCACCAAACAATATACAACGATCAGTTTTACCCCTCAGTATACCAACTACATTAGATGTATTAACAGTTACGGTTTTACTGCGAAATAATCCAGACCTAATAGTGTAGGAGTAGTTAAAGTCTTGAAAATATCCATAACCATCTACAGGGGGAGGTAATGGAACTGGTTGTATGTATACTGGGGGTTGTATTGGTTCTAATTCATATTCCTTAAATTTCTTAGCAATAAACCTAGCCGCTTTTCTGTTGCCCTCCTGACCTGTGCCTCTACCCTCTAATTCATCAGACGCAAGGTGAGACAAAATTGCTTTACTGTCCTCTATGGTTATTTTTTCTTCAGCCTGTAGAGGTACTACTATCAATAATAGTAAAGCACATAAAAATCTCATGTTGATTAATTCCCGCTTATAATTCTAGCAAGCCACGGACAAAAATACCACATCAGGATACCAGTAATAACTAGCAGTCCAACAAATTTAGTTCTTGTCATTTCCATATTTTTACCTTATCTTTCTGTTATTCGTTTAAGTCGTAATCGTATACACTACCATTATCTAGGTTGTTCTCTAGTATGTTAAGCACATCATCAAGAAGAACGTATTTACCTTCATTAACCCTTTTGATATATTCGTGGTTTGACTGGTTTGGGCAATGAGAGCCTTCAAATCTAGGTAGTTTTTTTATCCAATGTATCAGGTAGCTCATTTATTCATCATCAACCCAGCCGCCCTTAGACATAAGAACAAGGTATACCCAAGCTACACCAGAGCCTAGAACGCCTAAAACTAAAAATAGACTAAGGGCTATTTCCATCATTTTGTTTTACCTCTAACCGACCTGTAATAAAACTCACCATCATCACCTACGAGTTGCTCTACTTGTCCTAGTTTCATTAGTAATTCAAGCGCTTCAGAAACTTTTCCTTCAAGCTCTTTTCTACTTAACTTGTCCCAGCCGTGTTTTATCATAAACTGTCTTACTTTTTCATCAAAAATTTCTTCATCTTCATAAGTCATTAATATCTATCCTTTAGCCAGTGGACATACATGCTTAGTGCAACCAAGCATACTCCTATTACAACCACCATCGTTAATACTTTCACTTTCTCTCTCCTAATTTGTTTCGACTTTGCAAAGGAATAATCATTCTATTGTCCATTTCAGGATCATTCATAGTATGAGTTTCTATTTTAGAGTAAGATATAACTTCTCTCATCTTTCTATTATCTTTGTCGTAGAACAAGCACGACCAATTTCTCCCATGCCGCCTCGGAATAATATATCCAACCTTTTGCGGGCTTGAACTTTCCGACCAGATTACACGAAAATCTTTGACTACATATTGTGGTCTTGGTCGAGAGCTTCCATCTTCATCTTCTTCTAAAACATTACGAAATTCCCACCAGATGATCTGAACCATTCTCCTGTGGTACTTCTCATCAGTGTCATCGTACCGATACATGTGATTTACTTCTACAACATCCGATGTGTCTTTTATGACAACATCGTACTTTGTAGGCAAAAACATAATTATAAAGATAATAAGGGTTCTCATGCTTTATTATACGTTTTATATAATAAAACAACACTCTACTTATCTTATCTATCGTACTTGTCCTCCAACCTTACTATATCATCTTCAGATGGCTTTCCAGTTTGCATCTCATAAATAACAAGAACTTCATCATCGACACATTCAATTGTATGTTTTTCGCCCCTTTTTATAAGGATGGAGCTTCCCGGCCTCATAAATGTTTCATCTTCATCTAGTGTGAGTAATCCATTTCCAGACTCAATATACCAAAATTCATCTCTATCATTATGATACTGGTAAGATAATTTTTCACCGGGGAGTACCATTATTTTTTTAAAGGCAACATTGCTGTTCCTAAAATAGTCTACATAGCACCCCCAAGGCTTGGCGACTCTTTTCTTCATTAGTATCTCCTCGATTTGGATGCACGCCCTTCACTACCGTTCTGGTGGTGGTATCCCTCCTCATGCTTCTTTCCACGAATTCTAAAACCACACTTAGCACAACGATTTGCCTTCTTCTGCTTATCACTCACCTTATTCTCCGAATCACTCTAAGTATTTTGGGATTTGTTTATCCATCCCAGCCTTCACCAGCCCCTTAAATGCCATAGCCAACATGGGTAGATTAACAATTACATGTATATCGTCTTTTCTTATAATAGCTTTTCCAGAGATAGAAAACCCTCTACTTTTGCAAGAAAATTCCATCGACTTTGCATCGGGGTCAGAACATGGCCCCTGAACAACATTGGTATCAGTAGCCTCAAAAGACTCAAGCAATTTCTCAACTGCATTTTTAACTACGTTGACGGCTTGTTCTAACTCCATTTCATGTGGGTATGTTCCTTCTACTTTAGGCATCTTGAATTTCTCCTCTAGCTTTTAGTCGCTTACCTGCTTCTGCTACCTTACGTTCAAATTCTTCTTTCGATGGCATCTTGGTATACTTCTCACAGTCATAACAATACCTAAAGCCGTCACCCATAAATATACAGTTTGAACATGTGCAATCGGTCATATTACAGTAGTCTCCCCAAATTCCCAATCCAAAGATTCATTCTCCATGAGTTCTTTCAAATAGTTATATACATCTTCGTTGGTTACTTCACTATTCTCAAACTCTAGCTCAATAATTACTCGCTTACTCATGTTCATGTCCTTTTGGGAGTGTAGAATTATGTGTCCAATTACTCATCTGTTGAAATACCTACTAATAGCGTCATGGGCCGCAGCACTAGAACTGTCTGATTCGGTGTCGATACGAGGTAGTTTCCCGTGTTCCTTTTTAACCCTTTTAACTTTTATATATTTCTTTGGCATAGTAGAATCGTGTATTCGCTTCTTAATTCTTTTAGCTGTTGATTTACTAAAAGGTCTTACAGCCCAGTAAGCCAACTCACTAACGGGATGTCCAATTAAATTATGTACGGGCCAGTTCTTGTATATCCTACTCATCTTTTTGTTCTCCTTCAGGATCGGGGCCGAAGATGTGTTCTGGATCATCCCACGGTGACAAAGGTTCCTCCAGTATTGATTCGCTATCGGTAAGATTAAGAACCCTTTTGTAGCAACCAGTTATTGGATCATACCTCATAACGTGATCTGTAGGAGGAAACATTGGGTTACTCATCTTTAATCTCCCATTCTTCACTGTATTCTCCAGTCTCACCGTTAAAGGTATTCTCAAAAACGACTTCAGCCTCGTTACTTAAAATTCGCTCAATAAATTTTGCTTTAGCCTGCTCAATAAGAGTTTCTGGATTAGTTCCAATTGGAGCATCAACCGCAACACAACTGTCAAGAACAAAATCGTATGATACTTTGTTACTCATCTTAAACCCCCTCCATTAAAAATGGAAACGCTTTCTCTAATTCTTTAACGCTGTCGCTCATAGCCGCATCAGTCTCTGCATGTTTATGTGCGGAAAATGGCTCCTTGTTAAGCTCTAGCTTGGTAGACATATCTAACCATGCGTGAGTAATAGCATCAACTTGTTCACTTGTTAAATTACTCATCTTAAATACTCCCACAAACAGACTTGTTTAATGCTTCTGCCATTATCTCACCATAACTATCTAACTCATGTTGCTTCATTGCTGCTGCACCTGTCAAAGTAATCTTGCAAGCACCTTGCTTATCTAAGTAGATATGACCCTCTGGTTCACCCGCTTTATAGTGGGGTTTATATGTTGCAAATACTCTACTCATTTTCAACCTCCTCGTAAGTTACTTCAACGCTAAAAGAAAAAGAGGCTGGTTCAATGTCTTTTTCTACCAGTAGCTCATGCACTAGCTCAGATAAATAACGAGCCGCTTGAGTATCGAACTCTCCAAAAGAAATAGCTTTACTCATCTTCAACTCCTTAGCTTACTGCAATGTTTGGGTTGTAGTTATAATTACCTGCCCTAACCTGCCTTGCTTCTTCTTCTTTTGCATCTTTGTATTTTGGGTGATCCCTTTCTTTGTCCAAGCAATCCATGCAACACATCTGTGTGTTAAGAAAGCTCATACTAAGAAACCTCTGTCTAAGAACTACCTTTTTTAAGTTACTCATCTTCAACCTCCAATACGCAATCATTGTCAGTTACATGAAATGTCCAGTCAGAAGGTAGACCATTGACTTCAACTACTACACCACCCTCTACAACAATTTCTACTTCCTGTCCTTTAGCCTTGAATGTGTCTCTAGTCATTTAAGCACTCCTTTTTCGCTAGTAGATGCGCCTTTAGGTGTGAAGCGTTCTTCAATTCTTCTTCGTTAAGACTTACGGTACTACCATCACTGAATTCTATATATACATAGTGATTACACTCAGTTCCGGTCATCTCATACGGTCCAACAATTTCTGCTTTTTCAATCATCTTCATACTCCTCCAATACTTCAATAGGATGTGCGAAGTAACTATACTTATCTCCGCAATCTTTACACGGTTTTTGTTCCCTATCTAGTTTTTCAACTCTTTTCTTTGCGTCTGCTTCTTTGGTATAGGCACATATATCCCTGCTACCATGATAGTCGTCGCCTTCCTCCCTGACTAGCCACACATTCTTACTCATCTTCCTCCCTTTCTTTCAATTTTTCAATATACTTCACTAGATAATCTAGCATTTCCCTAATATCTTGTCTCATACTGTAGTTTACCACAGAAAATAGGTTTGTCAACTATTTTTTTGCAAAAACTTTTAGCTCTAGCCTTCAAGCTCTTTTAATTTCTTTCTCAAGTCTCTATTCTTTCCTCTCAACTCTTTGATGGTAGCTTCTAGCTCTTTCAATCTCTTGTCTTGATTATTATACCGAAACTCCCATTTTCTTTCTGCACTAGCTAATTCTTCTACATGTACTTCTTTTAGCTGATTCATAGCATTATTAAACATTATGCTCCTAGCATCTTTGGTACTCATTATTTACCCCCTTGTTATTACTATCGCATAACTACACGCAATAATCCACGCCATAGAAACTGTAAAAAACACAACCTCTTTAACTCGATCCATCTTAATAGTCCTTCCTTTGTACTCGGTTTACTTTACGTTCAAATGCCATAGCATTACTCATCTTCCCACCAATATCATATAGACGTTCGCCACGCTTGAGAGTTTCTAGTACCATCTCCTCGGCTTCACTCACACATCCGGCAAATACCTCTACCTTTCTTTTCCTGCCTCTTTCGCCCTTCTTCTTCTTTGATATGATAACGGCTACGTAGCTTGGCATGATTTTAATACCTTTATCCTATGGGGTTCCTTATGTATACTTACATCCTCTTTGTAATAAGATTCGCCCATATATATCCATTCTCTGTAGTGGGACTTGCTTGCCCTGCCATACAGTTGATGACCATATATACCACACTGTCTTGGGCCATTATCTAATACTTCAACTACTTCAAATTTACCTTTCTCTCCCATCATTATTCTTTGCTGGGAACCATCTGGATTAAGTGGTTTATCTTTGCTGAGAAAGTATGGGCCACTACCAGATATAACTTTAATTATATCTCCCGGCTGTAGTTCTCGCCAGTTAGCTGCCAGCAATTCCTGCTTAACATTCTTCCTAACATAGAACTCATAATCACACTCTTTACAGTTACTAGAACGTGCATGATTAGCAGTATTACACTCAGGGCAATTTTTCTCCGGTTTTCTCCTCTTTTTCTTCTCCTTTTTGTCCAATGTCTGTGCTACTTCCATTAAATTGTCCAAGTCCATCATTAAAATCCTTTTCTAATTTCCATGCCACATATGATATATAGCTCCTATAAATGTTAGGAATCTCATATGTGTCGTGAATCCTATTTAACTCTGCTATTACAGTCTTTACATCACTTCTAATACTACTTTCTTTAACCATACTATTAACACCTCATACATACACAGTAACAATCAGTTTAACCTCCCTGTAATATGCAAACTCAAAATTCAACCACAGTCTAATATAATAAGTGGAATAGACGCCCAATACTATATATAGTTGCTTCCTGAATGTGGGTAATCGGCCCAATAAGCACTTGACTTGGATCAGAATATGGTAGAATAGGGTTACATGTTCATTGTATCGGCTATATTACGGATGTCAAACACTATTTTTTCAAAAATACGCAAAAAATTTTCCACATTCCACAAAAATATGCTTGCACACCCCAAAATCATGTGGTAGGCTAGGGGGATGGCGGCGAAAGACGCTGGCGGAGTAAGTATTCCCTCAAGTTTCTGGCCGCATATGACGATATATAAGATATACCGAGTTTCTTACAGATTCTGTGGTATGTTAGAGAGTTATTAAATAATGTTGTGCCGAACAAGAAATGTTATCCAACAACGTGATTGCCAACATTAATACAACAGGCCAGAGCGAATATGTTACCCATACTTACTTTGCCTGATTCATATAAGGGGCCAAGTAAAGTATGTTACCCGATTCTGGTTTGCCCCTATTTACTTTAAACCTCTAAACTAAGGAGAGTACATGCTCAGGAATATTATGCTGGCCCTGTTAATTATAGCAGCCGCCCCAACTATTGTTAATGCGTCCACTTCCCCCATTTCACTAACATACAAAGAAGATATTGCTACGAAAGAAACAGTAGATTTTATCAGTCGCAAAAGTGTCAGGGATATTATAAGAGGGATACTCAAAAAGAGAAACAGGAATATACCCCTGCGGCAAGAATATTATCTTACACCACCACATACTCATGTTGATAAGACTAAATTAGCATAGTAGGCCAACCAACTAGTGATACCCGATTCGATTCTGCCTACTAAGCACAACAGCTGCCAGCTGGATTTTGTTACCCATGGATTCAATGCAGCTTTAATACACGGTCGCCATATGAATCGTGATACCCAGAAGCCCAATGCGGCATTTTTACTGACCCACTAACTCACTAACACCACTAGGGGAGCGTGCGTCCTGTTCTACCTTAACTATAATACTTTGGTTTGCTCCCGCACCAGAAGCTGGAAAATATAGTTAGTTCAATCATGCTAACATATATTAGTACAGTAGGGAGAGGTAAGCCGTGAGTGCCTTGTCGGGGTATGAAGCTGCCATAGCGTCATTCCTTGCACTATATGCTTATTGCGCTAAAGCATTGACAATAACCACGGAAGCGTTTAAGTGTGTTAAGAGATCCTTTCACTCTTACCATACGACGCCCGTATTCCACCTGCTCCTTTGGTGGGTGCGGGCTTTTTTATTATACTGACTCATTGCCCCCCATAACACACGGATAACGAATGGACCGGGCCTCTTCAGCTAATACACTTACTCTATAGTATTAGCATCATATGCTTCTATACAGGCATTCTGCCGCACAACTTCCGTTCTGAATAAAATAGTAGACCCAAAAAATTTCCTGTTTTTTCCACTGGCCCAGTTGACATCCTCCGCGAGCGGCCCGAATGTCGTGAGACATTCTAGGGCCGCGCGTTTTACCCCATCTTGCGGCCTATGTCAAGTAAATTATGCCAAAAAAAATCCCCCTGCCCCGAAGGGCAGAGGGAACCGTGTTTGTTAGTTAGTGTTTCAATTCATTCCGTAAGGCGATGAAAAACACACTAACATGAACAATACAGAATAGAGGGTATTCCAATTCCATAACATTTTAGCACTCCTAACTAGCTAAAGCTAACACGGGTTTACCACTGAAGATTTTAGACATATCATCGTCTTCTAAATCTTCAGCACGACGCTTCAATCTCTCCCACTGACCGTCGTTATAATTGGTGAGGCGTCCACCCAATTCATCGAACTTGACCCAAGACTGGTTATCAAGATATTGACCAGCCCTTGTTACGCTGTTGACAACATCGAACAAACTTCGCTCGGCTGGGGCAATCTTGGATTCTTTCGTAACCCATGCTTCCAGTATAGCAGTTGCTCCACGTTTGTCAATTTCTCTGGTGTTACCAGCGAAAGCAGCGATGATCTTTTTCATCGGCACGCCGTCAGTACCCTTAGCCCGCAAACCAAGCATACGGTCGATCCCTTGAGGAATCAGGGGAATCTGGGCTTCGATATTGTTACGCAGTTTCAGTTTCAACTGGTCAAAATCAATTTCCCCGATGTGGCGAACTTTGATTTCATGCCCCTTCATCTGGCTCCAGATATTACCATTCATGCAAATGGCTCGAAACAGGCTAGGCATAGACATAACATTACGCTTGGCGATTTCACAATTGCCGATGGAAACCATGCCACCGTAATCCGAATCGTCTTCTTCTCGAATCGTATCGGGAATCAAGACATTGCCCCAAATGGTATCCGCATCCCCACGCCAATGGGAAAGCCGACCACCCGGAATAATATCCTTGATTTGATTCAGGAACCAACGGTTGTCAACTTCCGCATACTTTTCAGACAGGAACGCTCGAATTGTCCCGTCATTGTATGTTCGGACTTTATAGTTAGTATCCTTGTCGATTCGACGCAGACCATTCTCCAGAATAAACTGGACGGTTTCAGCATCTTGACGATCACGTTTGATCTTGATTTCTTCCTTAGCGGAATAAACATCGTCGCGCAATCCACGTACAAATCCAGTTCCCTTACCTTCGCACAACTTGGAAGTCATTTGCCCGATGGCATGGTTGGTTGGAATGTAGAATTGACCTTCAATATCAATACCACACTGGACCGTATCCTGATTGTTCAATCGGACATCTCGAATTTCAAATGCGAGGTCTTTTGCACTTACTAAATAATCTTTCCGATCTCCGCGTTCCGATTCCAACTGATCGAAACCTTCATCGTAAGACTTGGTTTTTGGATACCATGCCTTGGAGACATTTCCGAACCCTTGCTCACTGGCAACGCCCTGCTGTTGCTTTACAAAATCGCCTTCTGTTCCCGTTCCTACCAATTTTTGATAATCGTTCATGTGATTACCCTTTCAAAAAAATAACAATACTTACTACAGTCAATTATACTCGGTTATAAGAAAAAGTAAAGAAAAAAGACGGGCAGGGCGAACCGTACCCGTCTTGGCTCTAGCCTTCGCTCTGGTCTGACGAGTCCATGAGACTCGACAAGTAATCCTGAGCGAGTGTGGCGGCTTCATCATAAGCCGTACCACCACGGCTCTGCCGTTTAAGGGATGGGAGATTAACTCCACGATCCTTTAACTGAGCAGAAAGCGAATTCTTTTTCGCACGTACCTGCTCAACACTACGATCTAGCCTCGATGCCAGATCAACAATAGTACCACCCGACTTGTGCGTTTCAACATACGCACTAACAAAGTCAGAAGCGGTGATGGGGGAAGCGTTTTTCTTCATCGCTTCACTCCTTTCAAAAAAAGAAAACAAACTTAAACTCTCAACATGTCTCTATTGTAACTTATCGTCACGACCTGTCAACAATCTTTAGAGCATTTTCCATGTTTTTTTTACTAAATAACCAGACCAAATTTTTTCGATTTTTTTGGATTTTCACTGGCCTGTACCCTTGACAACGCGAGCCGCGTGGATTTGCAAAGACGCTATCCACGTCGGCCCGTTTTACCCCATCTTTCTGAGTAAATCCCACCATACAGCCCACACGGATCTAGTCCCATCTCCACATTCCATGTGTGCGTAATCGGACCATGTGACAATTTCATACGGATCGTTGATAGCCACGAATCCATTATACTTGTAAGGATTATAAGTTAGATGGGCCTCTGAATAAATGTTATCTTCTGGTATACTATCTACGGCATAACCAGAGACTCCCGCGTGAACATTCTTTTTCTTTTCTCGCCTCACCTTCTCTTGGCCTGCCTTGCTCACTAGGAATCGGCAGTCTTTCAGCATAATATTCTTAGTATGCTCTACTACCTTGCCAGACTGACGGACACTCCACACCTTTTTGTGTAAGTTAAAATAAACGTAAACCCTTTTGTTTGGATCAATCATGCTTTTACCCTTTTCGCAAGACGTTCTCTTTCTTTGGCACAGTTGCCGGGTCGCCTATCCAGCTCATTAAATTTTTGCTCTAGGTTTAATTTATCCCACCTAGCGTGATTGGCTTCGGCATCGTCGCGTTTCTCCTCTTTGCGTTGCTTGCCGTACAACCTGTCGTAACGCTTAACCTCTTTGCCTTTTTTGTTCGTCCATTTTACTAGTTCGTAAATCATGATTTTACCTTTCGTTTTCTACCGTAAGAACCTTTACCTTTTAGGGCGACAACCGCTTTGCCTGCCTCACTACCTTTTGGCTGCACCCCGTGAATCAACAGGGCGAAATCGTCATTTGACCAACTAGGGACAGCAGCATGAGAATCGTCATGGTCGATTGCTAATCCCTTTTCTGCTGCTTCTGCTTCATTAAACACGACTACTGACTCACGAAAACCATGCTTCACAATCAGATCATCGTCACGACCACCACGACTAGCCGTTAACACGAAGTTGGGTAGCTGCTCTACGTATTCACGATATTTTACCCAGTATCGCAGGCTTTTCGTGTAAGCATAAAATAGCTTATCTTGATTCATCATGGCTAGAACCATTGCAGAGAAAAAGTAATCACTGTTGAAGAAATCGCCACCAACATGAAATCGCAAAATGCCTAAATCCACTGGCAGGTCTTGATTCAGTCGATGCGTCATATCGTTGAGATGCAAACCACGCAACGTATCGTAGTTATGTTTACGCTTCTTATATACGTTAGGTAGCAATGCTTCCTGACTCGCAGAGAAACAACGGAATTCCGTTTCTGGGCCGTCTTGCAGTTTGACTTGCGGATTGCCTGACTTAGTGAGATTACCAGTTTCGTGAACCTTAGATAGACAATCTTTGGCAAACGGACACGACCAACCAGAGAGTAAATCAAGAGAGTATACTTTCCGACCATTGGCCAACCATACTTGCAATTCTGGAATCTGGTATAGTTTTTTGAGTTTGGTGTTTGCGTCTGAAAATCGTAACATTGTTTTCCCTTTCGTTTTAATGTCTTTCCTTTCCCTCATTATATATACTTATCGGCTATGGTCAACAGTTTTCTTAAGAAAATATCAGATATTTATAGCTAATTCACACTGGCACACAGGTTACCCCACGCCGAGCGGCGTGGGTGTCGTAAGACGCATCCACGTCCGCCCGTTTTACCTAAACCCTGCAAATAAAAACCCCGCCTTCTATCTCACCGTGGAGTCTGCGAATACCCGCGCGCTTTCTCCCCGTATCGTAGAAGGCGGGATTGCCCGCACACCGGCCCGTAGGGGCGAGCTACTTGGGTTCGTATATCTTTTCAACCTCGCCCAGTGTTACAACTGGCGGTTGCACTACGGTATACACACCGTCAATTGGAGATTGAACTCCAATCACACGCGAGCGATTGGAGCAGCCACTAAAAGCGACTAAACAACCAAGCACAAACGCAGTCATACAAACTAAACCCGCTTTAAATTCCTGACTATTAAACATTTGCTTCTCCTTCTGCAAATAAATTTTCCAATTCCGCTGCCTCTAACGTGGCTTCGATTTGCTTCCAAAAGATACCAACCGACGCTATGATTTTTAATCCGACTTCTTCATCACCCTGACTAAATTTTTCCTGCAATGCCATTAGTGCGGTGAGTACTGGTTTCTGGTTGGACTCTACAAGGTGTTCCAAAAACTCACCAGCAAATTTGTCTGGTGGTCCTTGTCCCGCCTTTTCGACAATTGCCATTATACATTCATGCGATACTTTTGGCATACCTTTTAACATTACTCACCCCCAAACATTTTATCAAAACACGAGCCACACGTCCCGCTAATCAAGACTTCTCGCTCTCCCGGTGTAAGATACGGCATAGCATCCTGAATCACTTTACCATTCTCCCACGCTTTATAGTCTTCAAAACGAACCATCATTTCAGTTTGCCCTTTGCAATGGTTGCAGGTTGCCCACAACTTATTAGGACGTGTTATAGTATCTACCATTTTTACCCTTTCCTATATCCTCATCAGATGATTGCCTACTGGCTTTCCAAGGCTATTAAATGCGGTTAGCTGGTAATAGCTATCGTTATCTTCTCTTACCTGATATCCGCAGGCTTCCATAAACTTTACTTTGTCGAAGTTCTTATTGAACGCTTGAAACTCATTCGCTAAGTCACGGCAGATATGGACGTGATCCTCATTATAGCGGTAGTCTTTCAGTGTTGCGGCGATGGCTTCAAAATGCTTACGTGTCATGTTTACCCTTTCAATTAAATATATCAAACTCTTACTATCACCATTCTATAGTATATATCGGCACAGTCAATCAATTTCTTTAGAAAATCCCCCATAAACTTTTTTCACTAAATCACAAAAACACTGGCTTTTACACTTGACAGCGCCGAGCGGCCCGAATGGGCGAAGACCATTACCGAGCCGCGCGTTTTACCCGATCCTTTATGTTAGACAAAAAATAACCCCGCTGCCAGCCGAAGCCAACAGCGGGGGATATTAACACTGGTCGAAAGGGTATGAAACTTCCAGTGCAAACTCTGTATTATGGATGGGTAGGATTTCCAGTTAAAGATACCTACAACTTTTCGGGGCAAAATCTGGCTACCCCAATGAAGGAGCTTCCCTAATTTGTACCATCGCTTAACAGCCTCATCCATTTGGACATACTCTGTTAGGCGTGTGCCTTACCGTCTCCTGCTGGCTCCGGTTATTCAGCCACCATCCTACTGGTTAGGAGCTACCTAACCAGCATGTTTTAAATATCAATCGTGGGGCAAGCCTTTCCCCATGAATCCTAAACTGTCCTACCAGTCCTGTCACCGAAGCGCAAAGGAGGCTTTAACTGGACAATTGATATATTTAATTCCTAATTAGTTTTAATAGTTTTTGCATCATACTTTTACGGTCGATTTTTTGCACGCCAAAAATACGCCCGTGGTAAAAACTTTTGTGGGTGTCGTCAGGTAGCTTCACGGTAACGAGAAACTGTGAACGGTCGCCCTTAATATTTTTGTTGTAGAGAATTGTTTCGTGGTTCAATTTGCTCTCTTGAATGTCACGAATATCTGTGACTTCGCCGGTATATTCCCGAACGCTGTGGTTATGTTCCACTTGCTTGGGATATTCGTCTGGCCGAGAAAGCGGTCGATCCATATACTCGAAGCTAATTTTGTCACCAACTACAATAGATTGTGTCGTCATTTCAATTTCCCTTTCTTCTTCCATTCTAACATATTTTTAGATTCTGTCAAATAAAATTTGGGCAGTTTTTGGTGATGCCCAGCACGGAGGGATTCTTAAATTTCCTCGGTTACTTTCTTATCGTCGTGTTCAGCCAAATCCGTCACTAACTCGCAGACTAAATTCCGTGCGATTGCAAGAGGGATTTCAATTTCGATAACGTGGGTTTCTTCACGTTCGTCCTTATCCCTCAGTGTAATCTGTACGGCCTCATTATACTCCGAGATGTAAACGCTAGTCTTTGCGTCATGACCTAATTCGATTTCCTGATTGTGAGTAAGTCGTTTCTTCATGCTACTTTCCCTTTCAAATTTCCACTAAAAATATCTAGTCCAGCTTCCAACCGGACACGGTACAATTCCAAACGTGCAGCACGCTGCTCTGGCGTATCTTTCCGCTTGTTCACATGACTTGTGCGAATGTCACTTGTCTTGCTTGCCCCAAAGATGGGCTTACCATTTAGAAACTGTGAAGCGTTCTCTTTTCCAATCCAACTCATAAGATACCCTTTCTTAAATACCCTTGTTACTCTTTCATTTTACGCTACATACTAGGCTTGGTCAAGTAAAAAACTTGAAAAAATACCTAATTTTTAAACCCCCCAAACTACCTATCTTCTCGCTCACTCACCTGTTCCCTCCGAGCCGCGAGGATGCCGTGATACAGTGAACGGCATCCGAGCGCCTCGAATTACCCGAACCTTTCAGCGAGGCTGACCGGAGTTGAACCGGCAACCACCGGATCGACAGTCCGGTACTCTAACCAATTGAGCTACAGCCCCTCGCTACCAGCTTCCCACCTGTCGCTGTAGATGTTACACATCTCTTGCGATTCTTCAAACTCATCCAGTGGCCCCTGATCTTCAACACCTGATCCGCCTTGTTCAAAATACATTTTTACACCCTCATCATATCTACAACGGCGTGACAAATAACATACAACAACGGAGACAAAAACAACGTAATGCAAATCATATCAATCATCTTACAATCCCTTTCAATGTTGCGGCGTCCTACCATCGCCTTTACTTCAATTTTACCAGAGTTTTCTGGCCGGTCAAGCAATTTTTTCAATTTTTTGTATTGGCGACGTGGCTGGGATTTTCACCCAGCGAGACTGGCAATTATTGACCACGGCTAGTTAACCGATTCAGATACTTAAACCCACAGAGCCCGTCGGTTGCCGTTAAGTATCAGGTGCAATAATCGAACTATCCAGTGCCTCCTATTTCACGCCATATTGTGTGGGTACGTTCTGAAATTTCAACTTCGTTAATGTCGGTTACTTCTGGACCAAAGATATGCTCTGGATCATCCCATGATGACAGCGGTTCGTCAAAATCTTTTCTTACATCCTGCGAGCAGCACCGTGGACACCCTGCTAATCCTAGCGGTTGGTTATTCGACCAGAAGTGTTTACACCTTCTACATTCATATTCCATACAAGCCATGTTTACATCTCGCTATAAGTACCATCATACGGATTGGGTTCGTAATCCTCGTAAGTCCCATGGCCCTCATATTGAGCACCATAATAATCGACCGGCTCATCATCCACCTGCTGCTGGCTCGCAGCCTCCTGCCGATCTAGTTCGTCGGCAGCCTCCTGCTGGTATTGTTGGAACGTAGCCTCGTCCTGCGATCTGTCTAAATTCGTCATAGTAAACCCTTTCACTTTCATTTTAACATAGTATAACAAGCGGTCAACCCAAAAAAATTTATTTTATCCCCATATTCTGGTCAGGAAAATTCCTCTGACTCAGACTTCCGATCCCGTTAAGCGGCTTTCGCTGGCTCAATAAGACGGCGGGTTTTAGTTGTACTGTCTAGACCCCACGGATTTAGGTTGGCACTTATCGCCCAGCAGGGCTACCGTTTTAGTTATTCATCGGACTGCTTACCTCCCGTCAGGCCATCCCCAGTTAGTCGGGTAGCGTTTCGCCTGACTCTCGCTTGTGTCTCTGTCGAGCCGCTTAGTTGCCGTGAGACTGCGAACGGCAACTAAGCCGCTCGTCTTACCCGAAGTCAACCCCTATTCTTCTATTTTTCCAAAATATTATGATATTCTTCGCCCGGTTTTCCGAGTCGTCGCAGTTCGTCTGCTCCCTCGGTCGGTCGGCACGCGGCTATAAATTTGTCACGGTCGAAACGCGAGTTGTCATTTTCAAAACTATTGGCGAGCATGTTCGCAACTAGCCAGCGGTCGCTTCGCATTGTAATATTCGCCACAGCTGCTGCTACCATTTCAAAATGTTTTCTAGTCATCATCCAAAATACCTCATGTAAAGTTCAAACCAATATCCGAGAACATAGCCCCATGCGGCTGCTATAATAATCCATTTTTGTTTGTTGGCGGTGGTCATGGGGGCAACTGGCTTACCAGTTACTTTGTTTAGTTTAGTCATTTTTTAACACCCTTGTAACAAGCCAACCAACTGGAAATATTAAGCACAGTGCAATCATATACATTTGAATGTCGCTCAAGTTTCATCCTCCCATAAAGTAAAGCAGCCGGTATCGTGACCTTGTTGCAAGATTTGATAACAGACACCTTGCTGACCCACAGACAAACTGAATAAACGTCGCTCACCTTGATACACGTCGATAGTCCGAACACCCTTTTCAGGAATTGTATCTAGCTTAAAGCTGCACGTTCCATCGGTGTGATTGGTCACGGCGTCGAGTGTCGGTGAACTAACGTGGTCCGCTGCAAAGTTTCTGGTTCTACGTGGCGGGCCATCTTCTAATCCGGGTCGATTTTTCATTTTCAAATTCCTTATAGGCTCATCGTCATAAACAACGCCCAAGTGCCAAATACCGCACCGGCTACAATAGTTCCAATACATAGGGCATACATTAAAAGATCAAACTTATCCATTTTGTTTTCCTCGCTCACTCGGTCAGTAAAGTATGGCAAACGTGTCGGGCGGGTAGTCCTACCTCATCTTGAGTCGTCTATAATAATTCCATCTTGCGTGGACAATTCGCCAATAGAATCATCGTCGCTGTTTTCCCCTTCGGGGGCCGTTAGTTGAAAGTCCTCTTGCAATCGCTCAACCCGTCGCTTGTGAGCCATGCTTGTAAACTGTTGTTCGTTGTTTAATTCGTCCATTGCTTGATTCTCCTGAAATGCTGTAGTTTCCTCGATTTGTTTTTGTTCGTTGAATTTGTTCATTCGTTCCACCCTTGAATAATAATTGATAGTGCTGCAATACATACGCCGATTGTTACCATATCCATACTATGCACCCCTTTTGATAATCTCGAAATTCTCAACCTGATTCAAGCTGAAATTCTTATAGCTCGAATCCTCAACATCTTCCATGCCATCACGGAAGTTGATCGTCATGAAACAGCCGGAAAACGTGCTATGCCATTTCCAAATGTAATCCACGAAGCCCTCACGAACTAAACCGTTATAGGTGAATCGCACCTTGTCATCGGTATCGGCCCAATACATACGGCCAAGCTCTTCGCCTCGTTTCCTGTTTTGCTTCCAATTCTTACTCAACATTTCTTTACCCTTTCAAAAAACCTTAACTTCTTAACTACTAACATTATACGCTTGGGGTGTGACACGTTAGGTCACTAGCCCATAATTTTTAGGAAATAAACCCATTTACTTTTGCCCATCGGATCATGGCAGCCCAACGGCCAGCACCAATTCGAGCCGGTCGAGTAGTGCTGTAGCTGATGTAGGTGATGAATTGTGTCTTGGTCATGTTATCTCGCCTTCCAAATAACTAACCGCAACAGCCAACTACTATTAACAGGAATTCTCTGAATTTTCTCGAAATAATCCAAAATAATCCCCATCGGGGGGGTAAAATCTCTCGCCCTAAGTCCTTTGATATCACTCGGTTACGATTTGGCACGCTTTTAGCGGCGTTGATGGGGGAATACATCAACGCGGCGCGTTTTACCTAAACTGCCTACCTTGTTGTCAACCCCAAATCCAGAATTTTTCCAAAATAAACGCGATTATTTTAGAGCGTTTGCAGCAAGGCCCATGCACCGAAGATGCTACCGGCAATGATTAGAGCGATGCAGGCAGCAATGATAAGCGTCTCTGATCCGAGGTGAGAATAGAATAGTTTCTTAATCATTTTGTTTTCCTAGCTGACTAGTGAAGTCCAAAGGGTCCAAATCAAACAACTCGCAAACAACGCCGCAAGCATAACAACGTTTGCAACTAACATTTCATAAGCAAATCTTTTCATACTAATTCTTTCTCCAGTTCTAATTTAAAATTTTCCTCTTGGCACACGTTGACATGTACCGATGTGCTATTTTTACCGGCGATAACAAACGCAATGCATACTCCCTTGTTGTCTAAAATGCGGATGATTCGCGGCTCAAACAGGTTAACGTTTTCAAGTCTGACTGTTGCTTTAGTTTCTTCTGTAATGTTCATTTTTTCCTCGTTCACAATGCGGCTTTAATTATTAGTTAACGTGTGGGACGGGGCGTTTTACCTCATCCTCTCAATTCTGATTTGAGTCTACGAATTTCTTTCTCATCCTCATCTACGCGCCACTTGTCGCCAGCTTTAGCTGCCTCTAGTTGCTTGCCTTCAAGCCATCGTATCTGATTAAAGACCGATTGTCTACGGGTTCGTTTTTGCTGTAGTAGGTTTACTCTCATTTTTGGTTTGAATCTCATTTCTCGTTCCTTGTAATATATCGCTTCACTTGTGTTGATTTGGTAATACTTATCTTGCAGCTAAAAAGAAACCATACTCAGTATCTCTACAGTTTCTGTGGCACTCCTTATGATTGTAGCAACTCAGAACATCTGGTATAAAATCCTCATCATGGCTTAAAAGCCAAATTCTCTCAGTACGTGATTTTCCCATCTCTACTAAAACTCTACCGATTTCGGTAATCTTATCCGATTCTTTTGTTAAGCCGGTTTTCATTTTGCTAGCTACGATTTCATTAAAACTTGTCATTTCATTCTCTCTTTTGTTAATGTTGTTGTTGTTGTTGTTGTCTATTACTATTATCGCCATGTCCTTGACACGTCTGGTCATTCCCTTAGATTTTTCTTGATTATTTTTGTAGCTCATAAAACTTTCTCTTTCTGCCTTTATTATATACGCTTAGTCAACCCCTATTTCTTAAGTGCTTTGATACCAAAGAGTTACGTCTACTGGACATTTAGATTTATAGGACAATTGCCTATTTTACCATAAAAACACTCGTTCGCTGCCTCGCAGTCAATCGGGAGCGGTTGGTTGGGTAGAATTACCCAATCTATCTATCTTATCTACTTTGACTATTTGATCTATCCTACCTATTACAGCTATTCTGCCTATCTTGCTTAGACCTACTAGTCCACCTATCTAGCCCAAACACCCCTAGCCCACTATTTCGCTCACTCACCGTAGCCTACCTATCTTGCCTATTTTACGGGGTGGTGCAAACACAATGAGCCAATTTCAAATTGTATTATTAGCTAAACCAGCCCGCTTCTAAAAACCCCATGCAGACTCATACTTTGTCTTGGCTAATCTTAGCTATTAAGATCCCGCTTGCTACCCTTTTTTCGCATGGCGGTTTCCGGGTCAATACCCTTTTGCAGCCTGTTATAGAAAGCCGCATAGCTTACTTCGCACCGTTCGTCTTCTACCCACTGACCGATATTCTTTTCTTCTCCAAACGCCTCGATTTTAACATTCGACTTCATGTTGTTGGCGTTTTCTTTCGGGGTCATTTCTCGCAGGTTCTCGCGGGTATTATTTAATCGGTCTCCATCCTTATGATCCACAAAGATATATGGGTTGACTGTTTCGGTAATCATTCGGTGCATCGCCCGCTGACGCCCCTTTATCTTTGTTATGGCGTAACCATTACGGTTCATGTGCCATTTATGTTGACTAAGCAGGGGATAATCCTCCGGGCTTACCTTGGTCGTTCTGCCCGCTCCAGCGATGCCGCCCAGTGCAATCTCGAAGTACAACTTTTTCTCTAACATACTATTCCTCTTTCTTGTCTCTAATAGTTTGACACTTGCCCCTGCCCTGCTTTTTTGCGATTCCCATTTTATACCTTGCTTTTCGCACTTGGTCTATGGTGACTCGATCTTTTATACCCATTTCAAATCTAATTCTTGTCAATTCATCAGCAAGTCTGGCGTCCTTATAAATGTTACATGTTTTTTCAACAAACGCCTGCTCCTGTAGGCTTAACTTCACCGTGTCGCCCCCTAAGTTGTGTTCAAATATAACTTTCTGTGTATAATATCATACTGGCAACTTTTATTTTTTTCACACGAGGTGTAATTATGTCAAACGACAAACTTGTAGGCATGAGTTTAAATATCACGGCTACAGCCAGTGTCGAACAAGAGGTGCAAGAAGATTTGAAAAAGAAAGACCCCTCTTCAGAAAAAGCACAGGCAATTTTACGAGGCGAGAATGAAGATACCGAAGGGAATGACGGAGAGGGAAGTAACGGAGACGATAACCAGAGTAGCGAATAGATACGCTTATAAATTCCAGTTTGGTTTTTATACACCAGATGATATCAGACAAGAAGCTTTTATTATCGCTATGGATGCGTTAGACAGATATGATGAGAGTCGCCCGCTAGAAAACTTCCTTGCCGTACACGTAAAGAATAGACTTAATAACTTTAAACGAGATAAGTATTACAGGCAGCAAAAAGAAGACCAAGCCAATAAGAACAAGTACGACAACAACACCAAAAAGTTTTTAATGGAGCCTATAGATATTAGTAGCGTGCGAGACGAACACGAAAATAATATGAGGCTTGATGATAGTTTTGTTAACAATATAGAAGACCAAGAATTACTTGACATTATTGATACATATCTTGACGTAGGTTTACGAGCAGACTATTTACGTATTCTAAATGGGGTTTATGTTCCTAAGCCTCGCCGTGAACAAATTTATAATGAAATTAATCGTATTCTGAAAGAAAATAGCCATGAGAAAGGGTAGATTCTCCAAAGAAGAACAAAAGTTTATCAAAGAGAACAACGGTGATCTTTCTCCCACGCAAATTGCCCAATCATTAGATCGTGATCCCGAATCTGTAGAGAACTACATAGCCCAAAAGTTGGGTACGGTCGCACTTGATAAACGTGAAATCGAAGCATACTACGACTTAAAGAGTCGCCCATACTGGAAAGACCTCGAAGGTCAATTCTCACAAGAAGAACTAGACATTCTTGTCTATCACTGGGGTCGAATTATCGGTCAGTTCCGCGATGACGTTCTCCCTACCGAAGAATTACAGGTTCTAGACGCCATCAAGCTTGAAGTCTTGATGAATCGCGCACTCAAAAATCAACAGTCCTCGCTTAGAGACATTAGCAAGTACGAAGAAGAGGTCACAGACGAGAAGAACAAAGATCTAGAGCTTCAAGACAAGGACTACATCTTTAACCTAGAACGACAAATCGCTATTTGTAGAGCCGCACAGGAGTCCCTAACACGAGATTACAAGGACTTGCAGACCAAGAAGGCCGCAATGCTAAAAGATCTGAAAGCCACTAGAGAACAACGTATTAAGAGGCTAGAAGACTCTAAAGAAACTTTTGTTGCTTGGGTCAGAAATTTAATGACTAACCCAGAAATCAGATATGAAATGGGGGTAGAAATGGAAAAAATGCGCCACGCAACAAACGAAGAGGCAAAAAGACTCTCTGAGTATCACCAATATGAAGATCAATTTGTAGATCAACCGTTTTTAACACCGGACACAGTTAAAGATGACTAGCGCAGTAATTATTGGCATGCATCGTACCGGACATCATGCTATAGCCGTGTGGCTACTCCATCAGCGTCGTGGAATTAGTGATTTTGCTATCAATACTATCACTCCGTGGCTTTTTAAGGTGGAAAATGATGACGGAGTTGCTCTCTTGGCTAACAACCCCCTCAAACGTACTAGTGAAGAGCATTCTGATAAGGCTAGATTTGATGATCTAGTGACTGAAATTGACCCCTGCGACATTTTTCTAACACACGAACAAGAAAAATTGTCACAAGTTGCTTGCGCCTGTGGCAATTCGCCCTCGATATGGAACAAAAAGGTTCAACCAAAAGCAATCATAGTACTTCGAGACTTTAAAAATTGGCTCGCAAGCTGCATTAAGATGGCCGAGCGTGATAATAAGCCCCTCGATACCATTATTAATGAGGACAAGGTAGAAATTTACCACAATCACTGTCAACTTTTTGATAATCCCGATTCCATGTATATTTTATACAACCGCTGGGTAGAAGAAGAAGACTACAGGAAAGATATATGTGACCAATTAGGACTCCATTTTACTGATTCCGCCCGCAATCAGCTATCTATATTTGCAGATGGTAGCTCATTTGACGGCATGAAGTACATAAAAACCGCCTCTCTCATGAAAGTTAACCAACGCTATAAAGAAATGGAAGATCACCCCACTTATAAACAGGTAATTAATGATAATCCAAACACTTTATCGGTCAGTGACGAAATCTTTGGGAGATATCAATGAAAAGAGCTGTTATATTTGGTGTCACAGGACAAGATGGTTCCTACCTCTCTGAATTACTACTTTCTAAAGGCTATGAAGTCATAGGTGTTGCTCGTAGATCCAGTACTAGCAATACACCCCGTATAAACCATTTACTAATTAACACAAGCTTCACTGTGGTTCAGGCTGATATTACCGATATAACCAGCATCCATAGAGTTCTTCACGAGTATTATCCCCACGAGATATATAATCTAGCCGCTCAGAGTCACGTATGGACCTCGTTTAAGCAGCCCCAGCTTACATGGAATGTAACCGGCCAAGGCTGTCTAAACATCTTAGAGACGATTCTGACGCTTCCTGAGAGCCCTAAATTCTACCAAGCCTCTAGTAGCGAAATGTTTGGTATTGCTGATGGCCCTCAAAATGAGAATACCCGTTTTAATCCGCAATCCCCCTACGCCATAGCAAAATTGGCGGCGCATAATGCGACGACACTATATCGCAAAGCATATGATATATTTGCATGTAACGGCATTTTATTTAATCATGAGAGCGAGAGACGTGGAGAAAGCTTTGTAACGCGCAAGATTACCAAGTGGATTGGCGATCTTATTCACTGGGAACATAATACTGCTAGGGAATATGACTGTAAAAGCTGGCGTTTTAATATCAATGACGATACTATATCTGTTCCTAGCAAGCGTAGGTATATGGATCAAATAGCTGTCCCATCATTTCCCAAGATTAAGTTAGGAAATTTATCAGCCAGAAGAGACTGGGGACATGCGGAAGATTATGTTGAGGCAATGTGGTTAATGCTTCAACATAGCGAACCGGATGATTATGTGGTAGCTACGGGGAAAACATATAGTGTAGAAGAATTTATTATTGAGGCATTTAAGTGTATAAATATATATGGGCACGAAGATTATGTTAAAGTTGATGAAGATTTATACAGACCTTCAGAAGTACCATACTTATGTGGCGATTCCACCAAAGCACAAAGCGTGTTAGGGTGGCACCCCACTATTTCTTTTCAAGAACTAGTTAGAAGAATGGTGGAGTATGATATACAAAGTAGAAGTAAATATGGCGAGGCTAACTCCGTATCTGCAAGATCAGGGGATAGCGCTATATAGTAAGCCGAGCGCGTTTATTTTTGTTCAAGCGGACGACCCAGACGGTGCGTGTCAAGAAGCATTAAAAAAAATAAAAAATAATATATTGACCGAAAAAGATAACAATACAACTAGAGATATAGTGAACAATCTTAATAAAGAGGCTCGCATAGTTAAGATAAGGAGCATAAAACATGCGTAAAATACTTCTTGGGGCACTGTTAATTGTGGCAAATTTTGCTTTTATGTTTTATATGTTAGATAGGCAAAAAAAAGCAATAGACGCAGAAGTAGAGCAACTTTATATTATGAATTTGATTGAAGCAAGACAAATAAGAACTTTACAAAATCTTGAAATGCGCAGGCTTCGGCCAGACATTCAGAAGAAGTTGGCCGAAGTTCGAGAAAAATTTGAACAACTAGATAAGGAGGCACAAGATGCCAACGAGCATGAACGAGGCGGAGAGGATCGTTAGTATAATTAGCGAATATATTGAGCCTCAAGTAGCTAAAGAGCTTATGGGAAGGTTATTTAAAGAGGTCGGTGAACCGAGCGATAATGATTCATTGAGAATTAGTTTAAGGATGCTTTCGAGTCTGTACGATTGGCATGAATAGAGATTTTCAAGATCCGATATATCAAGACTGGAGAAAAAAAGTTCTCAAGCGAGACAGGTATAAATGTCAAATGCCGGGATGTAGACGAAAAGGAAAAAGGATGCAAACACACCATATCAGAAAGTGGAGTTCGGCCTCTGCGTTTCGATATGATGTAGATAACGGAGTAACCCTTTGTTGGGACTGCCATAAAGAAGTAACAGGTTCCGAGGCTCATTATGAGCCTTTATTTATGCAAATAGTTAGAAACAATGGAAAACAGTAAATACACCATTCTTCGGGACAAGAGAGAAAAGAACGGCTGGTCATTTGAATCTTGTGCGAAATGTCAGAGCGTTAGAGATTGGGGGCTGATTACAGGAGATTATACAGCCAAAGGATTAGAGAAGTTCTTATGTATCGAACGAAAAGCTAGTACGAGTGAGTTAGCCAATAACATAGGTAAACAACGTTCTCGATTTGAAGCAGAAATGAAAAGGATGGAAAATTTTCGCTGGTCATATATCATATGTGAGTTTACTTTGGATGAACTCATGGGATACCCAAAAAATCTACCGCCGGTAGTACGAAACGATGGAACGCATTCTACTAGCTATATTAAAAAAAGACGTATGAACGGCCCCTTTATGTGGAAGAAGCTACAAGAATATCAAGATAAGCACGGTGTAAAAACTATTCTATGTGGAAATAGATATGACGCCGAGGAAAAAGTCATCAGTATATTTGATGAAATAAAAGAGATACTCATACGTGAACAATATGACGAATGACATATCTGGCATCATAGAAGATGCTTGGCTAAACATTGATATCAATGAGTCTGACTTAGTCAACCCATTTAACATACAAACGGACCATGATTTTCATTTGAAGCTAACGTGGCTGTTAACTAATCCTGAATACTTTTCTTTTATTTGCAAGCACATTTTTAATGTGGACCTCTTGCCTTCTCAGTCTCTAATGCTTAAAGAAATGTGGAAACGAAAATTTCCAATGCTTGTAGCTAGCCGTGGTTTTGGAAAGTCTTTTATTTTGTCTCTCTATGCAATGATGCGGGCCTTGCTGATGCCCGGAAGAAAAATCATTGTTGTTGGTGCTGCTTTTAGGCAGTCAAAAGTTCTTTTTGAATATATGGATAATATTTGGCGTAATGCTCCTATATTGCGAGACATAGTAGGAAACAATAGTGGTCCTCGCCGCGATGTAGACATGTGTCGAATGATTTTGGGAGATAGTACCGTAACATGTTTACCTTTAGGTGATGGTAGTAAAATTCGTGGACAACGAGCTAACGATATTATAGCTGATGAATTTGCGTCGATTCCTCGTAGCATTTTTGAAAATGTTGTAGCTGGCTTTGCTGCCGTAACTTCAACTCCAATAGAAAATGTTAGAAAAATTGCATCGCAAAAGAAGGCTGTGGAATTGGGGGAGATAACACAGGAACAAATAGAGATTGAAAATAAGAACGATTTAGGAAACCAAATTATTTTGTCTGGAACCGCTTATTATGATTTTAATCATTTTGCTGAATATTGGAGAAAGTGGCGACAAATTATTAAAAGTCAAGGAGACCCTAAAAGGTTAATGGAAATATTTGGTGAAGAAGGAGCGCCCAATGGCTTTGATTGGACTCAATATTCGATTATTAGAATTCCCTTTGAATTATTGCCAGAGGGATTCATGGACGACGCTCAGGTCGCTCGTTCTAGAGCTACAGTACACTCTGGAATCTACGAAATGGAATTTGGGGCGTGTTTCTCTTCGGATAGTAACGGGTTCTTCAAAAGATCTTTAATCGAGTCTTGTGTGGCTTCTCCCGAAAATCCTATCAGTCTTCCAAGTGGTGAAGTTAATTTTCATGCCATGGTTCGTGGAAATCCTGCCGCTCGATATATATTTGGTATAGATCCAGCCTCCGAGGTAGATAATTTTAGCATTGTTGTTTTAGAAGTACATGAAGACCATCGTAGAATAGCATACTGCTGGACAACTAACCGAGGACGACACAAAGAACAGCTTAAAGCTGGACTGGCGAATGAAACTGATTTTTATTCTTATTGCGCAAGAAAAATTAGAGACTTAATGAAGATTTTTCCATGCGAAGAAATTGCTATGGACGCTCAAGGTGGTGGTATTGCGGTTATGGAAGCGCTTCACGACCCAGACAAAATTCAAGCGGGCGAAATTGCTTTGTGGCCAACCATTGATGAGAACAAAGAAAAAGATACAGATGGAAACCCCGGATTACACATAGTAGAAATGGTTCAATTTGCTAAAGCTGATTGGGTTGTAGAATCTAATCACGGTATGAGAAAAGATTTTGAAGATAAGGTTTTATTGTTTCCATATTTTGATTCTGCCACTTTGGGTTTAGCCATAGCAGACGATAAATTAAAAAGTAGATTATATGATACACTGGAAGACTGTGTTATGGAAGTGGAAGAGCTGAAGGACGAATTGGCTATGATCATTATGTCACAAACCCCAGCAGGAAGAGACAAGTGGGATACCCCAGAAATTAAGCTTGCAACAGGAAAAAAGGGTAACTTGAGAAAAGACCGTTATAGTGCGTTGCTTATGGCCAACATGTCAGCCAGAACACTCCAAAGGTCACCGCCCCCCTTGAACTACAAGTCTATGGGTGGTTTTGCAGGAGGTAACATTCATGATGTAGACGGACCAACCTATGTGGGTCCAGCGTGGTTCACGGAAGGAATGAAAGATGTTTATTGATTTGGTGTATAACTATATAGTTAAACGAATAACATTCCGATTACAATCCCATTGAGGTAGTGATGGACGAACCGATTAAAAGCACCGATAAGACAGCGGCATTTGTTACTTGGACAGACGAATCTAGTAAGAATGAAGCTCTTTCTAAAATATCCGACAACGTAGACCACTACGATGGGGTTATGAAAACAGCTGGGGGGTTCAGGCGATCCTTTTTAGATATAGAGCCTAACCGATCTGTCAGAACTGGGTTTACTAGGGAGGATTATAATAGGTTTCGCAGCGAAGAAGCCGTACCTCAAAAACAAAAAGAAGCAATAAGAATGTGTATGACGGCCTATGATAAGGTTGGCATTATACGAAACATTATTGATTTAATGGGGGACTTTGCATGTCAAGGCATCAACATTGTACATCCCAACAAAAGGATTGAAAAATTTTATAGAAAATGGTTTCAAAAAATTAGCGGTAAAGAGAGATCGGAAAGATTTCTCAATAACCTTTATAGGTGTGGGAATGTCATAGTTAAAAGACGAACCGCTAAGATTACGAAGAAGATAGAGACAGAGCTAAGAAAAAGTGTGGGTCAGCCCGACATAGATATCGTCTCACTTTCTGTCCCCAAGAGAGAAATACCATGGAAATATGATTTTCTAAATCCCATGTCTATTGAAGTGGCAGGAGAAGAACTTTCTGCGTTTATTGGTAAGCCACAATTTGTTCTAAAAATTTCTAAAATGGTGCGAGGATTGGCTAATCGCGGACTCAAGGGTAACCTATCTTATAGTCAGTTGGTATCACAATTGCCTTCAGATATAATTGAAGCGATCAAAAGTGGTACAAATACTATTCCACTAGACCCCGATAAAATATCGGTTCATTACTATAAAAAAGATGATTGGCTACTTTGGGCAAACCCAATGATCTATGCAATCTTGGATGACATCATCATGTTGGAAAAGATGAAGCTAGCTGATATTTCTGCTCTTGATGGCGCTATTTCTAACATAAGGCTGTGGAGTCTTGGTGACTTAGATAATAAGATTTTGCCGACAAAAGCCTCTATAAACAAACTGAGAAATATTTTAGCTAGCAATGTGGGCGGGGGAACTATGGACTTGGTTTGGGGTCCAGAATTAAAGTTTACTGAGTCTAGCACTCAGGTATATAGATTTCTAGGAAAGGAAAAATATGAGCCGGTTCTTACCAATATTTACGCTGGCCTTGGTGTTCCCCCTACCCTCACCGGTATGGCCTCTTCTAGCGGCGGTGGTTTTACCAATAATTTCGTTAGTCTTAAAACTCTCCTCGAAAGATTAGAATATGGCCGCAATGTATTGATCGGCTTTTGGAATGAAGAAATTGAACGAGTTAGAAAAGCTATGGGCTTTAGATTACCCGCAACCGTTCATTTTGACACTATGGTATTAAGCGACGAATCTTCTGAGAAGAATTTACTTATACAATTAGTTGATAGAGATATTATTAGTGCTGAAACTGTGATAGAAAGATTTGGAGAAATTCCTGAGATTGAAAGAATTAGGATTAGAAGGGAAGATAAATCTAGACAGGGAGAGTCCATGCCACAAAAAGCAAGCCCCTATCATAATCCACAGCATCGCAATGATTTAGAGAAAATTGCTTTGACTAAAGATATGATAGCGCCTGAAGATATGGGTATTGTTCCTTGTGACGATTGTGGCGACCATCCTCTTACCACCCCTAAAGATCGACGAAGTGATGAGCAGATTGAAGAGAAGAAGGAAGAATTAAAAGATAAGCAGGACGAACGAGATGAAAATAAGTTTGATAGACAGCAAGACAGACAGGCTGAACAACAGAAACAATTCGCTCCAGAAGGAAGACCGGAGGATGGTAGACCAAAAATGGCAAGAGATAAACAGAAGCGTAAGCAAAAAGAGGTACAGCCCAGAAAAGAAGTAAAGTCAGATTTTATCAATCTTATGCTGTGGGCGGGTGAGGCTCAAAAAACTATAGCTGATATTGTGCATCCAGCACTATTAAATCACTACAATAAAAAGAACTTGCGGGGTCTTACCAAAAGTGAGATGAGCGAGTTGGAATATATTAAGTTGTGCATACTGTGCGATTTAGAGCCATATATTGATATTGATGCAAATATTATTAATCAGATTTTAAAGAAACAGGTCGAAGCTAATCCTAACGTTTTAGCAATTGCTACTGGCCTTATAAAGGATTTTATTGAGGAATCTGAAAGACAACCAACAATAGATGAGAAGCGTCAGATTTATGCTTCGGCATATTCTTCTAACCATAACTCCTAGCGTTTTTTACATTTATTTTGGTTTATGGTGTATAATTTTATGAGGTATACTATGAACATTCCAATCTACAAGGCTGAAATAGAAGCTGGGCTGGAAGAAGTTATAAAAAGTAACGCCAGCGTAGCTTTTAATTCTCCTGTAAATACATATATTCCAAGCAGAAAAGAAGAAGCCAGTATTAGACTATTGGCATTTTCTGGAGCGCCCTTAGACTTTGTAAAAGATAAGGCCGAAGCTGATAATACCGATCAAATGGATCTATATTATCTTAATTCCGTTCTGGTTTCTACTGGCTGGAATAAAAATGACGATGTTTTTGATGTTGCTGAAACTTGGATGGCAAGAAGAAGTCCAGAAGATAAGCAATTCAATTTCATGCATGATGAGACTGATATCATTGGGCATATTACTGGAAATATAGTTGTGGGCCCAGATGGTCAAAAATTATCTGACAGCACAGAATCGGATAATTTACCAGAAGCGTTTGATATTATTACAAGCGCCGTTCTTTATAATAGTTGGACTGATCCAAAACTTAAAGCACGGATGGATAAAATTATTGTAGATATTGAAGCTGACAAGTGGTTTGTCAGCATGGAGGCTTTGTTTGCCGGATTTGACTACGCGGTAATCACTCCAGACGAACAACACAAAACTGTAGCTAGGACGCAGGAATCTGCATTTTTAACCAAACACCTTAAAGCGTATGGAGGGAGCGGAGAATATGAAGGACACAAAATAGGAAGATTACTTAGGAGTATTACTTTTGCAGGCAAAGGCTTGGTTACTAATCCTGCCAACCCAAAGAGTGTAATTTTGAATGACACAAACGTTTTTCAAAGTGGTGAAACGTATTCGATTACAAAGTCAAGTTTAAACTTAAAGGAGATTAACGATATGTCAGATAATTTGTTTGAACAACAGATTGCAGACCTTAAGGCTGATTTAGCTGCCGCTAAAGCTAGTCAAGAGGCTCTAGAGAAGGAAGTGTCCGAACGAAAGGACAAAGAATTTCAAGCGAAAATCGAAGCTTTTGAAGCTACGACAAGCGAGAAAAACGATGCTATTACTAAGCTAACTGAAGATTTTCAAGCTTCTGAAGCCAAGGTAGCAGAATTAGAAGCATCTATTACAGAACAAGAAGAAGCTCTTACTCAAGCTAATGAGAAAATTGAAGCTTTTGAAGTTTCACAAAGACTCATGGCTCGTAAAACCTTGCTTCTTGAAGCTGGTATAGAAGGCGACGAAGCAGATGAGACTATTGCAAAGTTTGCGGAAGCAAGCGACGAAATGTTTGCAGAGATTGTCTCTTATGCTAAGAATGGTTTTCCATTTAAAAAGAAGAAGAAGGATGAAGAAGAGGAAGATCAAGAAGAAACTCAGGGGCCTGCTGGCGGTAAGCCTTACAAGCGCATGGCATCTGAGTCTGATGAACAAGTGGAAGCCGACGCTGATGAAGAAGATGCTGCTGAAGCAGAGGCCGTGACCGAAGTTTTAGAAGAAGTTGAGGAACAAGTAGAAGCTTCTTTGGCTGATGCTGGCGACGATGCCGTTAATGACGCTCGTGCAAACGCTAGTGAATGGCTTGAGAACACGGTTCTTCGCTCCACTGCTAACCTTAAATAATTTTTAGAAGGAGACATTAACATGGCTTTAAAAGCTGATAGACATGAACTCGATGTCGATATTAGTTATTTCATGAATGAAACTGCTGAGAAAGGTCAGATTGTTTGTTTCAGTTCCGCTGGTTCTGGGGCTGCAATGGATCAAGCTGGCGCGCTAGTAACCGTTGCTGCGGCAAACGGTACTGTGATTCCAGTCGGCGTTTTGTTGAATGATGTAGTTAATCTTGACCTCACTCGCCAGCATATTAACTGGCACAAAGATGAAGTCCAGAAAGGTGGGAAAGTTACCCTCCTGAAGAAGGGTTATATTGTAACCGATCAGATCGAAGGCACGCCTACTATGGGCGCTCTTGCTTTTCTTGATGATGCGGATACTGGAAAATTCGCTGTTAAAGGTTCCGTAACTGATGGCAAGCGCAACGTTGTTGGTCGTTTTATGTCTTTAAAAGACGAAGATGGCTACTGCAAGGTTGAAGTTAACTTACCATCAGCAGATCGTGTAACTGCTGGCGGCGACGATACTTAATATTAACCCTTAATAAGGAGACAAAAAAATGAGTAGAATGACTCGACCTGATGATCATTTTATTGATCTTATCAAGCGCTCCGGCAGCGCTGATAAAACCGAAGCTCTGAATGCACAGCATGAATTAGCTCTTGCTCTTGAAACTCCCCTTCGTAAGGGTGTTTTAGTCGGAGACGTGCTAGACGGCATTTTTGAACGACTTACAATGGAACCCGGAACTGCGGTAGAATTTCCTCTGGATCTTCTAGCACCGGGTACTGAAAGTGAACATGTGGCCTATACTAATCCCGGCCATGGTCGTATTCCAGAACGAGCAGTTGAAGGCGATTATGTAAGCGTTCCGACGTATACAATTGCTTCTTCAATTGACTATTTACTGCGATATGCCCGTGAAGCTAGATGGGATGTTGTAGGTCGCGCAATGCAAGTTCTCGAAGCTGGCTTCGTGAAGAAGATGAACGATGATGGCTGGCATACGCTTTTGGCGGCTGGCGTTGATCGTAACATTTTGGTTTATGATGGAGACGCAGCTGATGGACAGTTTACCAAGCGACTTGTGTCGTTAATGAAAACGGTTATGCGCCGTAATGCTGGTGGTAATACTGGTTCTTCAGCTCGTGGTCGTTTAACTGATGTATACCTTAGCCCGGAAGCTCTTGAAGACATCCGTAACTGGGGTATTGATCAGGTAGATGAAGTGACTCGTCGTGAGATTTACCAATCTAGTGATGATGGCGCTGCTATCACCCGTGTATTTGGTGTCAATTTGCACGATATGGATGAGCTTGGTGAAAGCCAAGAGTATCAAAATTTCTACACTAATCAGTTGGCCGCTTCCCTTCAAGGGTCCGACCCCGAACTGATTGTAGGTCTTGACTTGTCGGCCAATGATAGCTTTATCATGCCGATTAAGCAGGATGTGCAGATTTTTGAAGACGACGCTCTTCATCGTCAGCAGAGAGCTGGTTTTTATGGTTGGGCTGAACTTGGATTTGCTGTTTTAGATAACAGAAGAATCCTTCTTGGCTCCTTCTAATTACCGGTATCTCATTTACCACGAAAAGCCGCCCTCAAGTTTTTGGGGGCGGTTTTTTTTATATGGTGTATAATAATATGTCTAATCCTATTGCAATACAATTGAATAAAAATGACCAAAAGAACGCACACTAACCTTACATCACAAGTATCTTCTTTATTGCCAGATAATTCATCTGGAGATATTAGCCCAGAAGATATTAGGTCGGTTTTTAATGATACTCATGATTCTTTAATATTTTGGGATAATTCAGTTCCTTCAGGCGCAACTGACACATGTACTACAGGAGAAATCAAATTTGGTAGTATTGCAGTAAATGGCACAACCATATACCACTTATATGTTTGTGTAGATACGGACACATGGCGAAGAACGGAATTAATCTCTTTCTAACGGAGCTAAAATATGGCAGCACTATCTAATTATCTTGAAAATGCCTTAGTAAATCACGTACTAAGAAATACGGCTCTTACTACGCCCGGCACTAGTATATACGTGGGTTTAATTAAATTTTATGAATCCTCTAAATTAGAAGCGGGTACTCTTACACAAGAGGCTAGTAGTGGAGCATATGCTAGAGTTCAAGTTACTGCTTGGGATGCTCCCAGCAATGGGGCCACACAAAATACCAACGCAGTTACTTTTCCAACGGCCACAGCAGATTGGGGTATGGTGTCTGGAGTAATTATTGCAGACGCCTCAACATCTGGTAACGTTCTTCTTCACGGAACCCTGACAGCTGCTAGAGATGTAAAAAATGGTGATGTATTTAAATTTAACGCTGGCGATCTAGATATTACCTTTTCATAAGGCTTAAATTATGGCTCAACATTGTATAGAAATTCCAGATGAGCATTTGGATCGTGTAATTAGCGCTGTAGCAAATCAATATGGTTATCAACCTACTGTAAACAATCCTGATTTTGACCCGGAACAACCAGAAGATGAAACTAACCCCGCAACTATTTCCAACCCACAAACCATGGGCGTTTTTGTAAATGGGGTGGTTCGTAATTTTCTTCTTGAAAATGTAAAGGCTTGGGAGTCAAAACAGGCAGCAGAGGCCGCTAGAATCGCAGCTATTGATGCTATAGATATAAATATTACCGATCCATCCTAAACCCTTTTAGGAGGTCGATATGGCTCTAGTAGTCAAAGATAGAGTAAAAGAGAGTACCACTACCACTGGAACTGGCACAATTAGTTTAGGGGGAGCTTTCCCCGGTTTTCAAACTTTTGTAGCTGGTGTTGGTAGTACTAATACTACGTATTATGCTATTGAAGACGCTAATGGCACCGCATGGGAAGTAGGTCTTGGTACTGTCACTGACGCATCTCCTGACACACTCTCCCGCTCTACAATTCTTGCTAGTAGCACTGGTAGTGCTATTTCTCTTAGTTCTGGTACACATACTGTATTTGCTACTTATCCAGCTGACAAAGCTGTATATTTAGATGCTAGTGGTAATTTGTCACATACTGTTGATATTAGTAGCGACACCAATTTAGCCGCTGGCACTGGCATTACACTTACTGGCGATACTCTTAGTGTAGATGCTGCTCAAACTCAAATTACGTCAGTTGGAACTATTGCTACTGGCACTTGGGAAGGCACGACGATTGCTGTTGATCAGGGGGGTACTGGAGCAACCACCCTAAACAATCTTATAACTCTTGGAACTCACACGGTCGGTAATTATACTGCTACAATTACTGCTGGTACTGGAATTACTTCAACAGGAGCTACTAGTGGAGAAGGTATTGCTCATGGCTTGAGCGTGGACACTTCTCAAACACAAATTACTGCAATAGGAACAATTGCTACTGGAACTTGGGAAGCAACAGATGTGGCCGTTGCTCATGGTGGCACCGGAGCTTCTTCTGCTGGAGATGCTAGAACTAATCTTGGTTTGGTTATTGGCACAAACGTACAAGCGTATGATGCTCAATTAGATACTCTTGCAGCTCTTACCGCAGACCAAGTTGGCGGGCTAGTAGATTTAGCTACGCTTGAAGCCCCCGGTTCTGATGGGCAGTTTATAGTTGCTACTGGGTCTGGAGCATTTGCTTACGAAAGTGGGGCAACGGCTAGGGCAAGTTTGGGGCTTTCTATTGGCTCTGATGTACAAGCTTATGATACTGAACTTGCTATTCTTGCTGGACTTACGTCTGCTGCAAATAAAATTCCCTATTTTACTGGAAGTGGTTCTGCTGGAGTGTTAGATCTTAAAGATGAAGATGATATGTCTTCTGATAGTGCGACCGCCCTAGCCACACAACAATCTATTAAGGCATATGTTACCGCTCAAATAACAGCAGAAGATTTAGATATTACTACAGACAGCGGCTCTATAGACATTGATTTAAATAGTGATACCCTGACAATTGCTGGTGGAACAGGTATTAGTACAAGCGCGTCAGGTAGCACAACTGTAACAGCTTCAATTGATTCTACGGTTACAACGCTGTCTGGTTCTCAAACTTTAACCAATAAAACTTTAACAAGTCCAACAGTTTCGGGCTTAACGTTATCTGATTCTTCAATTGTGTTTGAGGGTTCTACATCGGATGGATATGAAACAACCGTAACAGTTACAGACCCTACTGCTGATCGAACTTGGACTATTCCAAATTCAACTGACACATTTGTTGGAAGAGATACAACCGACACATTAGCAAACAAAACGTTAACAAGCCCCGTTATGAATACGGCAGCGACCGGCACGGCTATTTCAACAGAAACAGATATGGATAATGGTGGCGGTGCTTCAAACTCGTTATTGTGTTCTCAGTTAGCTATTAAAACTTATGTAGACAATGAGGTGGCAACTACTGGCAAGATGGATTTTGTTTTGGAGTCTGGCTCTGGAGAAGAAGTTACAGTTTCCGATGGTAAGTACATTAAATTTGTTGAAGGCGGCGGCATAGATATAGATTGGAGCGACACTAGCACTGGGTCTAATGCTGATCCTTATGACATGACTTTTACCGTTCAAGGTTATGCCGGTGATAATCAATTGGTGACAACAGGAGCATTAAATAGCGGAAGCATTACCTCTGGTTTTGGGAGCATTGATACTGGATCGTCCACTATTACAACTACGGGATTAATAAGCGGCGGATCTCTTGATATTGATCATGTTTTGATTAATGGAACAAATATTGGCCACACAGATGATACAGATTTATTGACCTTGGCCAGTGGAGCGTTGACATTATTAGGCACTTTTACTGTGGGCGTAGATGATGCTGGACATGATGTTATTTTCTATGGCAACACCTCTTCTAAATATGCAATGTGGGATACAAGTGCAGATACCCTGAAAGTTGCTGGAGATTTTAGAACTGATGGGGCTTTTGAAGTATATTCCACTAGCTCAAGCGCCAAAACATTTTATGCTAAACAAGCTTCGTCACATACCGGCGAACTTATTTTTATGGAAAGTAGTTCTGGTACTGATTTATTTGTTGTAAGTAGCGCTGGTGTTGTAACTACGGGTACATGGCAGGGAACTAAAATTGCAAGTGGTTATATTGCTGATGACGCCATTGATAGTCAACATTACGCAAACGGATCAATTGATCTTGCTCACATGTCAGCTAATTCGGTTGATTCGGACCAATACGTCGATGGGTCGATTGATGCAGCGCATTTATCTCCTGACGTTATTAGTGGTCAGACTGAAATTACTAGCGCAGACGCAGATTATTTGCTAGTGTGGGACGCAACTGATTCTGCACTAAAAAAAGTTGATGCTGGTGAGTTTAGAGGTGGCGGTGGTGGGTCTGGTGACATAACGGGTGTTACTTTGGCGGGTGATTCAGGTACGGCAGAAGATCTTACAGCCAATGTAAACCTAACTGTTGCCGGTGGCAATGGAATAACCACTTCTGGTAGTAGCACGACTTTAACTGTTGCTCTTGATGCCGCTTTGACTACAGTTACATCTTTATTAGCAACTGACATTAAAATTGGCGAAGACGATCAAACGAAGATCGACTTTGAAACCGCAGATGAAATACACTTCTACGCGGCCAATGTGGAGCAAGTTTATCTTGCGGACAATATTTTTGGTCCGCAATCCGACAGTGACGTTGATTTGGGAACTACCGGAGTTCGATGGAAAGACGCCTTTGTTGATTCAATCACAGTAACCGGAGAAGTTGATGCGGCCTCGTTAGACATATCAGGAAATGCTGACATTGATGGCACACTTGAAGCTGATGCTTATACCGTAGATGGGGTAGCGCTTAATGAATATATTGCCGATACCGTTGGAGCTATGGTTGGCAGTAATACTGAGACAAACATAACTGTTACTTATGAAGACGGTGACAATACTCTTGACTTTGTTATAGGCACTCTTAATCAAGACACAACTGGAACCGCAGATAATTTTACCGTAAGCGCCAATAACAGCGCTGACGAAACTGTATATCCTGTATTTGTGGATGGCGCGACCGGTTCACAAGGAGCTGAAACAGACACGGGACTAACGTATAATCCAAGCAGTGGGCTTCTTACGGCTGCTGCGTTTAGCGGGCCGTTGACCGGTAATGTTACGGGTAACGCTAGCGGAACTGCTGCTACTGTTACTGGTGGCACTCAGGCTGCTATTACGTCTGCTGCAAACTTGGTGACCGTTGGGACTATTGGCACGGGCGTATGGCAGGGCACAGCCGTTGCCCTAGCGTATGGTGGTACTGGACTTGTTGGTGCGACAGATGGAAAAATAGTCGTTGCAGATGGTTCTGGCGCTCCGGTTGCGGTACAAGCATTTACTGCTAATGATGGTACGCTTAAGCATGAAGTCGGTGGAATAGAGGCTGATATATCTGGTATTGCCGTAGGTGATGTACTAGCAGGAACTGGTTCTGGAGCAATTGGCATTGTCACCTCTAGCGGACATAGCGACGGTGATGTTCTTACCCTACAGGCCGATGGAACTGCCGATTGGGAAACTGCTAGTAGCGGTGGAATGACAGCGTTTATCCTCGAAGATGATGATGGGACTGAAGTTTCTATTTCCAATGCCGAGGAAGTTAAATTCATTGGCTCCGGCATTACCACCAATTGGACGGATACCACCCCCGGTAGTGATGGTGATCCGTTCGATATGACGTTTACTGTTGATGCGGCTCAGACTGGAATCACTTCTATCTTGGCTACCGACCTTAAGATTGGCGAGGATGACCAAACAAAGATCGACTTTGAAACCGCCGACGAAATTCATTTTTATGCGGCTAATGTCGAACAGGTATATCTTGGCGATAATATTTTTGGCCCACAGTCTGACAGTGATGTTGACTTAGGTTCTACGGGTGTGCGTTGGAAAGACGCTTTTGTAGATTCAATTACAGTAACTGGGGAGGTTGATGGGGCTTCATTAGATATATCAGGCAATGCAGATATTGATGGTACGCTTGAAGCTGATGCCTACACCGTAGACGGAGTGGCTCTTAATGAATATATTGCTGATACTGTAGGAGCTATGGTTGGTAGCAATACAGAAACAGGCATAACTGTTTCATACGAAGATGGCGACAACACCCTTGATTTTGTTATAGGTACTCTTAATCAAGACACTACTGGAACTGCGGCTATCGCCACTACTGTTACGATAACAGACAATGAAGATACCAACGAAGAAAATGCTATTATCTTTACCGCTGGTGGAGATGTGGATGGTGGTAACCTTGGCTTGGAGTCTGACGGACATCTTACTTACAATCCAAGTACAGGTACGGTCACGGCCACTATTTTTAAGGGCAACGTGGACGCTGTAGATGGAGATTTTGATGGCACCTTAGAAGCGGATGCTATTACCGTAGGTGGAACTAATATAGTTACAGGTAGTTTAATAACAACTCTGGGAACTATAAGTGCTGGAGTTTGGCAGGGAACTGCTATTGCTTCAGCTTATATTGCAGACAATGCTATTACTGGCGCAAAGATAGCTCTTGGATCAGATGCTGCTGGCGATATAATGTACTATAATGGCACTGATTATGTAAGACTGGCCAAAGGTGATGATGACGAAGTTCTAACACTCGCTAGTGGGGTTCCCTCTTGGGCGACCGCTGCTAGTGGTGGTATGTCAGCGTTCATTCTTGAGGATGATGACGGAACTGAAGTATCTATTTCTAATGCTGAAGAAATTAAATTTATAGGTTCTGGTATTACTACCAACTGGACTGATACTACTCCCGGTAGTGATGGTGATCCGTTTGATTTAACCTTCACGGTAGATGCGGCCCAAACGGGAATTACCTCCATATTGGCAACCGACCTCAAAATCGGGGAAGACGATCAAACAAAAATTGACTTTGAGACGGCGGACGAAATACATTTCTATGCGGCTAACGTAGAGCAGGTTTATCTTGGCGATAATATTTTCGGTCCACAATCTGATAGTGATGTTGATTTAGGTGCTACTGGGGTTCGATGGAAAGACGCCTTTGTTGACAGTATAACAGTAACTGGCGAAATAGATGGAGCTTCATTAGATATATCGGGCAATGCAGATATTGATGGAACTCTTGAAGCAGACGCTATTACTGTTGATGGGACAGCTCTTAGCGAATACATCGCTGACACAGCAGGGGCGATGTTTACCAGTAATACTGAAACAGGCATAACTGCTACTTATCAAGACGGTGATAACACAGTTGATCTTGCTATAGACGCGGCGCAGACTGTCATAACTTCTTTGTTAGCTACAGATATCAAAATTGGCGAAGATGATCAGACTAAAATCGACTTTGAGACCGCTGACGAAATACATTTTTATGCAGCCAATGTGCATGAAGTAAGCTTAATAGCCAACGTATTACAGCCTGCCACTAGTGACGGCGTTGCGTTAGGAACTGGCAGTTTAATGTGGTCAGATTTGTTCTTAGCTAGTGGCGCTGTTGTCAACTTTAACAATGGCGATGTTACTTTAACTCACTCTGGAAACACCCTTACTGTTGCTGGTGGTACATTAGCAACTGCTGCTCTTACGGCAAGTACTGGTACTTTTTCGGGTGTGTTAAAAACTGATGACACCACAGATGCAACTTCCACCACTGATGGTTCACTCCAAACTGATGGTGGATTAAGCGTTGCCTTAGATTGTATTTTTGGAAATGACGTAAAACTACTGACTGATTCTTCAGTTCTATCTTTGGGTGTAGGTAGTGACGCTACGTTGACTCATGATGGCACTACTGGTCTTACAATCGCCGCTAATCCAATCGTTATTGATTCTGGAGGAAACCTAGAATTAGATAGTGCTACTGGAATTTGGATTTTTGAAGATGGCGGCACAGAAGTTCTTAGGTTTACCGAAGGTAACAGTGGAGACGTGACCGTAAAACTAGTTACCAACGGTAAAGATCTTGTCTTTACAGATAATGGTGACGCAACCAATATGAAAATTTTGGATGCTGCCGCTGGTATCAATGTACCGGGAGAAGTTCAAACTACGGGAATTGGATATACAGATGGCGATAACGCAATGACCATAGCAGACGGCGGTAAAGTTACATTCGCCGCAGGGTTTGCTGTTGGGTCAGATGCGGCAGGAGACATGCTTTATCACAACGGCACCAGTTATGTCAGACTTGCCAAGGGTTCTGCCGATCAGGTGTTGACCATGAATGATGGGGCGACTGCTCCGGGGTGGGAAACTGCCTCTGGTGGCGGATCAATGTCTCAATTCATCCTTGAGGATGATGATGGTACAGAAGTTTCTATCTCAAACAACGAAGAAGTTAAGTTTATCGGATCTGGTATCACCACTAACTGGACGGATACTAGCGATGGTAGTGATGGCGATCCATTTGACTTAACCTTTACAGTTGATGCTGCGCAGACCGGCATTACTTCTATCTTGGCCGCTGATGTTAAAATTGGTGAGGATGACCAGACTAAAATTGACTTTGAAACCGCTGATGAGATTCACTTCTACGCGGCTAACGTTCATCAGGTAAAACTCGTTGATAACGCATTTACCCCACAAGCTGATAGCGACGTTGATTTAGGAGCTTCTGGAACGTATTGGAAAGACGCTTACATAGACACCATAACCACCACGGGTGATGTAGATGTTCTTGGTAATATCGAGTTAGGCCACGCTTCTGATACCACAATTGCAAGAGCATCGTCAGGTCAAATCACAGTTGAAGGTGTGGCTGTGATACTTGCTGGAGCCGTAACAGGAATAACCTCACTGCTCGCTACAGACATAAAGATTGGTGAGGATGATCAAACCAAAATTGATTTTGAAACAGCTAATCAAATAAACTTTTATGCAGACAACACCAAAAGGGTAACGATTGATTCAACGGGATTAACGGTTAATAGTGGTAGTATAGAAACTGCAACTATTGATTACACTGATGGCGACAATGCTATCACCATATCCGATGGTGGGCATATTACATTAGCTAAAGCTTCTAAACCCGCCCTAAAATCCAACACTGATGGTAGCACGGTAACATTTGATTTAAATGAAGCTAATGTGCATACAGTTACTTTGGGTGGAAATAGAACATTTGCTATATCTAATGAAACTGCTGGGCAGAAATTTATTATTAGAATATTACAAGATGGAACTGGTAGTAGAACGGTTACTTGGTTTAGCACAATTAAATGGGCTGGAGGTTCTGCACCTACTTTAACTACTACGGCAGGTAAAGCGGATGTAGTTGGTTTCCTTGTTACAGGAACAGATACTTACGATGGGTTTGTAGTAGGACAAAATATATAATGGCGCAATACATGAGGCCCACGGGCGATAAAGCTGACGATGGCAATTGGGAATCAACAGATGGAGATGAAGCGGAAGGCACGACTATTTTCTATAGTGCAATTGATGAAACATCGGCTGACGATAATGATTATATACAGGGGGATAGCAGTGGGGGTGCGACGACGATTGACTTTGAGTTAACGAATGGGATATCAGACCCCGGTGTTACCACAGGTCATAAAATAGTCTACCGATGGAGTCTTCCAGATGAAAGTGGATCGTCAAATTGCAACTTAACAGTCAAATTAATGGTAGGCAGCACTGTTCACATGACCCAAACGCTGGACACTACCGGTGGTGGTGCCAGCTACACAACTACAACATATGCTCCAACAAATCTTAGTTCTGCTCTTGGTAGTGACGCCGCTTATAATAATGCGTTTTTGCGATTTACATTTGAAGATGATGATGCCATGGAAACTTGTCGTATTACATGGGCTTATGTTGAGGTTCCAGACGCTGCTGCGACAACAACAACAAATGCGCCATTTTTAATGTTCGTTGATTTTTAAGGAGTAAGCTATGTTTGGTTTTCATGCAGTAAGCGCTGCTCCAATTTCAACAGGGCGAGCAAAAACTACACACCACGCTATTGTGTCTCTGTCAGTAACAGCAGCTCAAGACATACTCATCAGTCAGTTGGGTGCGGCCTCTCTTAATATGGGAGGATCACCATTTACGCTGGGGTTTGATCCCGGTTTTGATCAAGGAACATCTTTAGTTGCTACTGGGACTATAGTACAAGAATTTTTAGGGGCTGTAGCCACTCTTATTGCTGATGGAACAGTAGATAAATTAGGATCTGCTTTATTAGCAACAAGTGGAGTCTTTAATGCGCGTGTTACAGCTCTTGAGGCTAATTTACAAAGTATAGGAAGTTTGACTGGAAATAGTGTATTATTACATGGAGGGGCTGTTAATTTACTTCCCCTATCTGCTCTACAAGCAGAACTTAAGCACCATTTTGACAATACTGATCAGGTTGATTTTACACTGTATCTTGACAGAATGCAGGAAATATCTACCTATATTGATACTATTAGAAGTCTTACATCACATATAGATAAAGAACGAGCAACTACTTTATACATGGATAAGATATTGTCACCTTCGTCGTATATAGACCAACAAAAAAGCTTTGATCTTGTAAGAGAGAAATAATATGGCAGCTAACGAAATACATCAAAATGATATAGGTACTAAATTTTTAGTTACCATAAAAGACGGAGACAGCGCTGTTGATATCTCAGGCGCATCCACCAAGCAGATTATTATTAAAAAACCATCTGGCACTAACCTGACAAATGCCGCATCGTTTAATTCAGACGGCACAGATGGTAAAATTTATTATAATGCTCTTTCTGGGGATTTAGATGAAACAGGAACGTATAAAATACAGGGTAAAGTAGTAATAGCCTCTGGAACTTTTTATACGGATATTCAATCCTTTAAAGTACATAGAAATTTATAGAGGTGATAATATGCCTTGGCAAAATGAGATGTCCATTATAGTTCGTCATTTAGTTAATGATGTAGACTCTAGTAGTTATACTTTCATTGACGATAGAATAGAAGAAACAATTTTGGTTAGCGCTCAGTTGTTACTACATGAAGTTGATTTTGAAAATACATACACTGTTGATGTAGATGCTTCGTCGTTATCACCAGACCCTACTAGTTCTTCTGACAAAGATGACGCTTTTATTGCCCTACTTTGTTTAAAATCAGCTTACATACTTTTAGGTAGTGAACTAAAAACACATGCGCTTAATGCAATCTCTTTAAGGGATGGCCCTTCTTCTCTTAATTTAACTGGTATCGTAAGTGGATTAAAGATACTATATGATGATATAAGCAAAAGATATGAAGAAGCTAAAATGCAATACAAAGTGGGTGGAAGCATAGGGGGACAAGCTATACTTGGTCCTTATTCTCCCGGTGCTGATGGTGTGGCAAGGACCAATTTATCTAGCAGGTCAGGATGGTTTGAATAATGGCGGAATATACACAAGCTAGTCTAAAAACTCAAATCGAAGCGGATTTGGCTGACAATGTGCAAGGTGGCATTACAGCGTCTACATTAAGAACTTCTATGAAGAATATAGTAGATTCTGTGATTCCCATTATGGCTAGTGGTACGGATATATATTTTATTAACAATGTGGACATTAGGGACGATGGAATTATTACCGCCAATAGAACTCTTGGCGCGGTAAATGGACAATGGAACAAAAAAGATGTGGCAGGAATTGCTTTTCGTAGTGGCAGTGACACCACCAATAGAGATGATGCTCACATATGTTTTTATACCTCTCCTTCTGGAACGGCGTCAACCACTGGTGGCCCCGGCCCTAAAAAGAGAATGACTATTGGTTCTGATGGTCGTGTGACTATCTATGGAAGTGGGACGGTTCAGCCAGCGCTATATTTGAGGTCCATTCATGGGTCTGGATTAAACATGCTGTTGGATGAGTCTCCTCAAGATATAGCGGTTTTAGATGGGACTAGTTTTAATCTGGGGCATTGGGCAAGTGGCACGTCTACGTTTACTGAAAGATTTACTGTTGACCCAAGAGGATATGTTGGAGTTGGAGTTAAGCCAAGCCAACCCTTACACATTAGACATTCTGGAGAGGCAATTCGTTTTGATTCTCAGATATCCTCTAACAATACTGCCGATCTTTATCTAGGCAAATACAAAACAGCTACGACAAATTATGCTGATAATGATCTTTATTTAGGTTTCGGTTTAGGCGTTAACACTAATGCTAGTGGCGTTGGTTACTTTTTTATTGGGGCTGATACAGATAGAGGTAAATCTGTTACTGCTACAGAATCGTTATTTGTGGTAGACAGTGGCGGTAACATCGGCGTAGGCAATAGATACCCAAGAGAAAAACTTGAGGTTGGTGATAGTTTAGGAAGAATAACTGCCAGTGGCGACGGAAACGCTGTCTCGATAGGGTCTAAAACTGGTGACGCTCATCTTTACTTGGGTTCTGGAAATGGCATAGCCTACCTTTCCAATTACGCACAAATGAGATGGGAAGGCAATAAGCACAGATTTGTAATTGACACTAAAAGCGCTCAAGTTCCAAAAGGGCAGCAGTTTGTAATTGATTCTACCAATGGAAATGTTGGCGTGGGTCATTCTGGCATTAGCGTTGTTCACACTTGGAGACCAAACCACAATCTTCATGTTTCTAGCAGTGGAACTCCCAGCACCCTTGCTTTAGAAAATGCCTTAAATACAAATACAGCAATACACATAGGTAAAAATACAGATGGTAGTGGTATTTTAACATACTCAGGTACTGATAATGAAAAGGGTCACTGGGCAACCATAGGGTATAAATCTTCCAGCGAAGTTTTGAAGATTAATAATTCAGGATCTTTTGTTCCTAGCCACCTGACTGTTAATAGGCTGGGACAGGTCGGTGTTAATACAGACTCTCCATACAATAACACTAGTATAGGCACAAATCACTTACATGTTTATGGGAGCAATTCAGCGGTCATCGTTGGAGACCCCTTTGGCAGTAGTGATTCTGCCTTAAGACTATTGGGGTCTCGTAGCACGAACAATACATCTTATATACAAACAGGAACTAGTGCGGCTGACACTGATGCAAAATTACGCATTACTAGGTTCGACACAGATGGAACTAATTTTCATAAGATGGAAGTATATGCTGATTCATCGCAGTTTCATGGGTCGGGCGTGTTTAATCAAATGAGTTTGCATGGTAACGTCTTGCTAAATAATAATTGGATTAGCAATGATGGTGGGGACGAAGGAATAAGAATTACCAACGCTGGTAAGGTTGGTATTAACGTTGCTGAACCTACTTATGAATTGCAGTTGAGCAGTAATTCTGCTGGTAAGCCCGTTAGTTCTGTTTGGGCTGTAGTTTCTGATCAGGCAACCAAAAAAGATGTTCATACCATTGAGGGAAGCCTAGACAAAGTCATGTCTTTGCGACCCGTTAGATTTAAATTTACTGACGAATATTGTGATTTCTTCTGCGTTCACGAACACGAAGAACAATATAACTTTATAGCTCAGGAAGTTGAAGAAGTATTTCCAGAGGCGGTTAGTTTAAATAATGTAACGCTAAGAAGCCATCATACAGGAAATGTTAAAAATACGCCTCTCAAATCTATTGATGCACACATAATTAATGTTCATTTGGTTTCAGCATTACAGGAGCTAAAACAAGAGTTGGATGATGCCAAACAAAGAATTTCTGAACTTGAGTCCTCATAAGGAGATAAATAATGCCAAACGATGTAGTTGATAACGCACAATCTAACAATAGCACCACTAAGAATTCTACTGTTGTTGTAGGTTCACCAAGAGCCGCTGGTACAGCAGCTTATGGGGCTAATTTTACTATTGATGCAACAATAAATGATGCAGCGGATCTTCCGGCTCTGCAAGACAAACTTAACACCAGATTTGATGATCCCAGATATTATAATGGCGATAACAGCTAGGAGTAATATATGGCTCTTGAGATTCCCAACAGCGTATTTGATAAATTGAATGAAGCTATTTTGCTTTTTAACAAAACTTGTACACTTGTATATCCTGAGAAACAGGAGCGATGTTCAAACTGTTTTAATAATAGTATAGGGGGACGATCTGTAAATTCTTATAGGAGTGGTGGACCCATCCCCTTTAATAGGGGTACACCGTGCCCCTTGTGCGGAGGCAAGGGTGTAAAATTAGTGGAAACCACAAAGTCGGTGGAAATGAGGGTTTACTATAATCGAAAAGATTTTATTGATATAGGATTTGAAGCCGACGTTCCCAACAATGTTATTCAGACAATAGGATATATGTCTGACTATGCTGATATTGCTAAAGCCAAAGAATTATTAGTTTCCGTAGGAGCGCATAATCAGGGCAGGTATAAAAGGCTTTCTGAGCCTTTTCCCCAAGGGTTTAAACAAAATCCGACCCAGTACGTTGTTATTTTTTGGGAGAGAGTATAATGGACGAATTAACAGTTCATCTAACAGGCTCAAATCGAATGATAGCAAAAGAGATTATGCGACGGATAGCACAGCGAGCAAACAGGGCAATGATAGCGTTGGCTAGAACTGGTCGGTCAGCATTAAAATCAGTAATTCAACAGGCTATTTTAGATTCTGAAGAAATGGAAGATTTGCGAGGAGGTAAATTGCAAGGGCAGTTGGGATTAAGCCCGTCGTTAGCAGCAAATGTGCCACAAGATATAGCAGAAGCTGTGGCCGACTCAATTGAATTAATACCAAGAAAAACTTATGTGAAAGGCTCTACCGGTTTGCAGGGTGGCATGAGCCTGTCTATTCAACCAAGCGATTTTAGTAACATATTAAACATGCCTGATAGCACCATAAGATATTATTCCACCAGATATAAACGTATAGTAACTTTAGATTGGTTGAACTGGTTGTTAAAGCAGGGGCAGGAAGTTATTGTTTCCAATTATATTGTAAATTATGGAAATCATGGGCGAAGCGGTCAAGCTAAGATGAAGAGATCTATGGGAGCGGTATGGAAAGTTGATTCTAAATATTCTGGAACTATAGATGATAATTTTATAAGTCGTGCATTAAATGATCCCAGTGTAAGAAACAATATATTGAAGGTCTTAAATCAGCTAATGAACCAATATTTTAGCGGATAATTAAATATGGCTAATGAACACTTAAAACTAAATAAAATTGACAATATGGGGGACAGCACCCTTACTCCCTTACTGGGTGATAACATAATTGAATTTTTTGATTGGGCGTTTTTGGATAGGGGCGGATTTTTTAACATAAAAATACCCACATCGGGACACTACGGCGGAGACAAACATAAATTGAGACTGGTAGACGATCCTCGTTATACCAAAGGTCAAGTATGGGAAGGGTTTAGATCTAATTGGGTTTGGCAGAGTGGCTTATCTGGTGACACACAACCGTTGGTAACGCAAAACTGGAAAAGTCCCGGTGTTTCTGGCGTTTTTGTTGACGGAGCATTTTATGCCTCTGGAGACTCTACATATGGACACCACATAGATTACCCCCGTGGAAGGGTTATATTCGATAGTGCTGTTGCCACCACAAAAGCTGTAACTGCTGAATTTAGTTATAAATGGGTTAACGTGGTTCCAGCGGATGAAAGGTTTTTTAGGGAAATACAGTATAGATCTCAGAGAGCGGACGGTGATTTTAATTATGCAGCATCTGGGGATTATTCTCAATTAGCTGAGAATAGGCTTCAATTACCTGCATTAGCAGTAGATACAACCTCTAGGCGCACTCTAGAGCCCTATGCTTTAGGATCATTAACGCATTTTGTTAATACTGATGTGGTATTTCATGTATTGGCGGAAGATGCTTATACAAGGGATAAATTGTTAGACATGGTTTCGTTTCAGGACGAAAAAACTATCTATATGTTTGATAGCGATAGAATAGGAAGAAACAACGCTTTTCCACTAGATTATAGGGGATCAGTGAAACCTAGCGGGCTTAGATATCCTGATCTAGTTAAGCCCAGCGGACATGAAACAGGATCAATAGAGAAAAAGGGATATAGATGGGGTGTCGCGGACGGAAAATTGACATTTAAAGATGCCAGAATACAGGAAGGCTATGCAATAAGTCCTAATTTACATCATGGTGTAGTTAGACTTAACGCAGAGGTAATTACTTAAAAAACTATACATTTTGGTGTATAATACAATGGTAAAACAATTTAACCCGTTTTAGGAGAGAATAAACATGGCAGCAAAAAGAGTATATTGGGCTATTGAGGCCCTCGCAATTAGTTCGGGCGCACCTGATGGCGCAGCCAAGGGTGGCGGCGCATTAGCAGCCGCAGATTTCGTATCGGGCGTGCAAAGCGTGGGTATTACCACTACGTTTAATCTAGAACAAGTTTTCCAGTTGGGTCAGCTATCTTTGTATCAAGATATTGAAGAAGTGCCTGACGTAGAAGTTACGGTAGAAAGAGTTTTAGATGATCACGCCCTTCTTTATAGTAGAGCTATGGGTGGTACTGGAACTATTTCTGCACTTCAAAATAATAGAGCAGACGTTTACTTTTCGGTTTACAGCGATGACAAAGATCGTGCCGGTGACGGCAACCCCGATACTACGGTGTTCTGTTCTGGTATGTACGTATCTTCGGCTACGTTTACCTTCCCAACTGATGGTAACTTGACCGAATCCATTACGATGGTGGGCAACCATGCTGAATGGGGTACGGCGAGCGGTAATTCTTCTGGTGCTCCAGCATCTGATATGGCTGGTAATGTTAAGCGTAGACAACATGTTACCAATACTTCAACTATTGTTAGTAATTTAGCTAGTGATATTGGTTCTAGCGCCAAACTTACCAACATTACGGTTAGTGTTGATTTTGGTCGTGAAGAAATTAATATTCTTGGACAAAAACTTCCATACCATAGATATGTTACTTATCCGGTAGAAGTTTCGTGTGAGGTAGAAACGCTTGCTATTGGAGGCATGAATGTAGATGCTTATCCAGAACAGCAAAATGTTGCAGCAAGAACTATTAGTATTGCCGCAGGTAATCATACGTTTAATTTAGGAGCAGCTAATAAATTACAAACAGTTACATGGGGGGGTGGTTCAACCGGTGGTGAAAATGCCACGATCACCTATTCCTACCGTAACTTTAATGATTTAAATGTTTCTTAATTATTAACTAGACAATATGGGGCGGGGGGGAATCCCCCCCGTCCTTGTTGTCAGTACGGAGTATTGCTGCGATAGCCAAAATTTAATATAGGATAGTAATTGGCAAGTAGACGTACTGACTTTTAGGAGATGGGAGGATGCTATGGTTATTTTAATATTCCCGTCAGTAGAGTTCTATGGAATTTTATGAGCGGGAATTTTTAATAGCTAGAATTAGTGCTGGATATTTATTATATAAAGTTAATGACAATGTAACTTTACATATTAATCCATTGACTAAAGATCAGAATTATTTGGCACAACTAGCATTCAAAGAAGCCTATGAAGAGGCACTGACAGAAGGAGTAATGTGTCCTATAGAATCAAAAGAGATGTTGGAAGAGCAGGGGATATGGAACGAAGAATTCGAGGAAGAATTAAGTGCGATTGATAAAGAAATTGAAAAATTAAAAATGGATGTGTATCAGTCGTTTTTTAAGGCTGCAAGTAGAGAAATTGCAAGAAAACTTCTTCGAGCAAAAGAAGCAATACGATTAGAATTGTTTGGTCAAAAGCATTCATATGATTTTACCAACGCGGTGGGTGTTGCAACATTTGCTAGATGGAACTGGATAATTGAACATACTACCACTTATGAAAATGGCAGTCCATATAACTGGGAAGATATAAGTGTGCAGGACTTATTAGTTTGGTACAAACAGAACATGCTAGGAGAGGAAAAGTTACGATATTTAGCGAGAACAGAACCGTGGCGAAGTATTTGGTCCAGTGGTAAAAAAGAAGGAAAAATATTTGATGTATGCTCAACAGAGTTAACGACAGAGCAAAAGTCGTTAATAGGTTGGTCAACTATGTATGATTCAATAAGTGAATCTCCTGAGTCTCCGCCGGATGATATTATTGAAGATAACGACGCTTTAGATGGATGGTTGATATCCCAAAATCAAAAAAGAAAGAGAGAAAGAGAAAAGTCAGTAGCAGAAGAATTAACAGGAAAACACCCCAACGCAAAAGACATTTTTATTAAACCGGAAACTGAAGAGGACGCTCAAAGAATAGTAGAATTAAATGACCTAGAGTCTCAACGAATTAGAAGTCGAAGAACTCAAAAAATCAAAAACCAAGGAAGTGTACAATATCATAAATTTGACGACGTGCAACAAGACCTTCAGGATGAAATTGCAGCCGCTCAATAATAGAAAGGAACGCGACAATGGAGGAGTATGATAACTTAATAAGAAAATCAAATAAGTTTAAGGCAGATAAAGAAGAAAGATATAAGGCGGTTTCTAAAGAAAGACTGCTAAAAATATCGCAAAAAAAAATACAAACCACTATGATTGGAGCATTAAGCTCCATTGAGAAGCATTTTGGCTTTCTGTGGGGACATGAAGATAAAGAGGAATTAACCGCAGAACAACAACATATGAAGGATCTCTTTGAAGAAGTTAGGGCAGAAATATTGGATAGAGGAAATAATCAAGTTAGAAATTTAGAAGCAGAAATGGCCCATTATGATATTAGTTGGTTAAGATATCATATATCAATTCCGTTTAAACCTAATAAATCTACTACAGGAGAAGGAGAAGAAGACAATGGCTAAAGATAGGAAGAAAATCGAATCTGAGGATGTAGACGGTAAGAAAAAAACTGTTTATGTAAAAACCCCGGACTCTGCAATTAATAGACAAGCACAATTGGCGTACAACAGGGCTTTTAGAGACGCCCTTCAGTCTGGCGCTATTTTGAGGCAAAAATTAGATGACATTTTGCGTGAGCAAGATGTTTGGAATGACGACAAGCAAAGACAGTATGATGATATTGTTAAAAAATTAAGCGACAATGAAAGAGCCATTGATGGTGGTGGTATTAAACTTTCAGAAGCGGCTGAACTTGCTAAAGAAATGCGGGACAAGCGAGAAGAATTTCGTGGCTTGATAGCAGAAAGAACTGTAATAGATTCTAATACAGCAGAAGGCCAAGCTGATAATGCTAGATTTAATTTCTTAGTTCATGCCTGCATGGTTGACGAAGGCGGTAAAACAGTTTTTTCTAGTGCGGAAGATTATGAAAATAGTGCCGTACATCCTTATGCAGTAGAAGCTGCTCGTGTACTAGCAGAACAACTGTATGGACTAGATGCTAATTATGATCAAACTTTGCCAGAGAATAAATTCCTAAAACAATATAAGTTTGTGGATGAAGAACTGAGACTCATTGATTCCGAAGGAAGATTTGTTGATGGCGAAGGAAGATTTGTCAATGAAGAGGGTAGATTCATTGAATATAACGACGACGGCACTACATATTATGTAGACGTTGATGGCAATCGCGTTAACGAAGAAGGGGATAACGATGTCAATTTTACCCCATTCTTAGATGACGATGGTAAGCCCGTGCCGGTTCCCGGCGAAGAAGCCAAGACTGAAGAAGAAGCTGAAGAAGAAGCTGAAGAAGAAGTTGAAGCTAAGAAACCAACAAAGAAGAAGGCGGGACGACCAAAAAAGGAAACACAAGCAGTAGATAAAACCGAATAGTATACTTGGAAAGTAGGCGTATCGAATTTGCTTAACTGTGATATCGGTACGCCTATTTTTATGAGAGATTACCTATGCCAGCTCCTTTTGTACTTACAGCAGAAATACGACTACGAGCGCCTAAAAACGTAAGACAGGTCGTGCGAAACATGCAACGGCAGTTGTCTGGCGTCAAGGCTAATGTTGACGTTAAGGTTCCAAAGGGGTCTGCTAGAAATTTAAAGCAAGTAGGTAACAACATTAGCGCTGTTGGTAGGAACGCTAAAACTGCCTCAAAACAAACTAAGAGTTTTGGTCAAGCATTAAAAGGTACGCTGGGCTACTTAATGCGATATGATGCAGCCCGGATGATAATTAATGCTGTAACCCAAACCATCCGAGAATCTACAAAAGCTGCCGTTGATTTTGAAAGAGAGATGGTTAAAGTCTCTCAAGTTACTGGTCAGTCCATGAAAAGCCTCAAGGGGCTTGAAAGAACAATTACTAACCTATCAACCAGCATGGGGGTATCTTCTTCCTCTTTGGTAAAAACGGCTAAAACTTTAGCTCAAACTGGGATGATAGCTAAAGATGTTGAGTATGCACTTTCTGCTTTGGCTAAAACAACTTTAGCTCCTACTTTTGATGATATAAAAAATACTACAGAAACTGCTATCGCTGCAATGAGGCAGTTTGGTATAGAGGCTAAAGATTTAGAAAGAGAGCTAGGCAGAATTAATGCTTTAGCTGCTAATTTTGCCGTAGAAGCTTCTGATATTGGGGTTGCTATTAGACGAGCTGGTGGTGCGTTTAAGTCTGCTGGTGGTAATTTGATGGAATTGGAAGCTCTTTTTACATCTGTACGTGCCACGACTCGTGAAACAGCAGAAACAATTGCCACCGGTTTTAGAACTATCTTTACTAGGATGCAGCGACCTAAAACAATTCAATTTATGAGGCAATTAGGAATTGAATTGCAGGATATGCAAGGGCATTTTGTTGGACCCTATGAGGCGGTTCGTAAACTAAATGTTGCCCTTTCCCAATTAGATCCTAGAGACGTTCGATATTCTCAAATTGTTGAACAGCTTGGTGGATTTAGACAGGTATCTAAAGTCATTCCAATGATTCAACAGTTTGCTACAGCTCAAAAGGCTCTTACTGTTGCTCAGGCTGGAGGCAAAAGTTTAACTGATGATGCAGTAAAAGCCCAACAAGCATTAGCGGTTCAGCTTGAAAAAGTTAGAGAAGAATTTAGATCGCTATTCCGTGAATTGATGGCTAGTAAGGGCTTTCAAAGCATGATCAAAATGGCTCTTGATCTTTCTAGAGCTATCATAAAAATAACTGACGCTTTAGCTCCTCTAATACCCATGCTAGGAACCATTGTTGCTGCTAAAGGTGTAGCTATGCTTGGCGGTAAAGGAATGGGCGTGATGCGGGGTAAAGCTTCCGGTGGACGTGTTCATGCTTTTGCTCAAGGCGGATTGGTTCCGGGTAGAGGAAATAGAGATACTGTTCCAGCCATGTTGACCCCCGGTGAGTTTGTAATCAAGAAAAGCTCTGTTAAGAAACTAGGGGTTAACAATTTAGCAAATGCCAATCGTTATGTTGCGGGCGGCACTGTTAAAATGAATCAGATGAAAACACAGAGGATAGGAGCCCATGTTGCTAAACCCGGTTCGGTTACATGGGATAAAGACACAAAAACAAAATTTGGATCAAAAGGAAAAGCACACAAATTTGAAAAAGAAGACACGATTAATTTTACAGGACATCAGGAAATTAGACCCAGACTTGATGAGTCAAAGTTTGGCAAAAAGGGCACGGGTTTTAGGGGCGACCTTAGAACATTTTTCACCAGTAAAAATAAATTCAAGCGTGGTGATGCTTGGGAAAGCCTATTAATAAAGGGTGCGGCTGGAACTAAACTAGTTCCCAAACCAGACAAACGTTTTGGACCCCGGAATTCTCCGTTGGATGGTAAATGGAATGGACGAAGAGCAGACGCAGCGTTGACCAGTAAATCTCATAAAGATTTTCAAATGGCTGATAAGCTTATTGCGGATGAAATTAACTATGGGGCAAAACTTGCGCATCAAAAGGGACGATTAAGACGGAACGAGAAAGGAAAGTTCGACACAGTAACGACCACTAAGAGTTATGAAATTATTGGTGAGAATGCATCGAGGCAAGAGCAGGCTTGGAGGGAAGCGGTACAACCATCCACAAAGAAGGTGGGAACAAAAACAGGAAAGGCACCAAAAGTTCTCAGGGAGGCAACTGGGGGTCATATTAGCGGGGCTGGAACTGATACGGTTCCAGCACTATTGACTCCGGGCGAGTTTGTAATCAATAGAGAATCTGCTTCACGTATTGGTTATGGCAATTTGAATCGAATGAATTCATTTGCCCGTTTTAAGGCTGGTGGTCGAGTACACCCTAAACACCATATGTATGCAGCGCCATTTTCTGTTCGTGACCCATTTATTGCTGCGGGAAAAGATATGGGAGGAGGAGGAAAAAGCAAGAGTAGTGGTGGCGGCGGTGGCATGCAATTGATGGCCCTGATGATGGCTATTCCTCTGTTAACAAGCCATTTGGAGAAATCTACTGGTAAGGTGCGCATGCTCGGAGATGGGATAAATGCTTTACTGCCGTGGTTAGCGGGTGGTGCGACATTGTTGATGCTATTTGGAGACGGGCTAAAATCGGCTACAGCAGCGACATTTGCTAATTCAAAAGCTGCTGGCGCTGGAGCAGCAGCGGGATTAGCTTTAGTGGCAGTAACCTATGGGGTGATAAAAGCGCAAGAAGCAGCAGCTAAACGCCAGAGAGAAGGCGCACTAAAAGGTTTAGAAACGGGTTTTAAAAGTGCTGAAGGTATTGATCGAGAACGAAGAAAATTTAGAGCAGGACAGGCAGGAGTTGAAAAAGCAGGTAGCGCACAAACAGGTATGTTCGTAGGTGCTGGATTGGCCGCTACGATAGCCGGGATTGTATTAACCTTAATTCCTGAACCAACTAGCACGGCGGCGGGTCTTGCTATAATTGCTGGTGCTGCTGGTGTTGGAGCAGGAGTGGGAGGAGGAATTGGTCATGCAGTGGGAGGTGGTAGCCCCGCAATGGCAGAATTTGAAGAAAAACTTAGAAAGTTAAAAATTGGCGTTAGACTAGAGACATTTGCAAGAGGTCTCAAGCTTGTTTCTGAAGGCGCATCTTCTCCTAGAGCGCAAGCCGCCGTTATTTCTTCAGGCATGGAAGCACTTACTAAATCTTTTGCACACGCAGCTAAAGATCAGGACGTAGAAGATTTAACCGGCCAGATCAAAAAAGCAGTTCCGGGGATGGTAAACTATATTAGTAAGTTAGAGCAAACTGTAAGAAGTTTTGATCAACTTCAAAGAATTGTTGGCAAAAAAACCCTACGACAATTTGCACAATTGTCTGGCTTTAGCTTGGATGACTTAGAGAGAAGAATTCAATCTAACATAGAAATAAGAAAGAAAGCAGCGGCTGCTCAAAAAGAACAGCTAGAAGCCCTTGAACAACTGACACGAAGAATGCGTTTTGCTAGAGCTGCTGTAGCAGCATTTGCTCTTATTGAACAGCGATTAAAATCGTTTGATTCGGTATTAGATAGTACCAGTCAATCTATTAAGAATATGTTTGGTCCAGCTTTAATAGGCCAACTTGCCCCTGCATTTGCAGATTTGACTAAAATAGTAGATATGTCTGTGTTCCGCAAACAGGTTGATTCAGTCGCTTCTGTGTTTGGAGGGGCGGGCGCAGATCTTGGTAGAGAATTAAAAGAAATAGCAACAGTAAGCTCTGCGCTGCCGGGAATATTAATTCAATCAGTTAATGAAATAGGAATTGCTGGCGATACCGCTGGAGACGTTATCGTTGATAAGTTTGAAGCCGCTGGTATTAAAATTAGTGATGCAATGAAGCGTCAGCTTAGAGCTAGAATTAGTTCTTTGTCTGACACTGGAGAGGGCGGCGTAGGCAAATTTAGAAAAAAAATACAGCAAGATTTAGATGGAACAGTAAAAAATATCATTAAAGGGATGGCAGAGTCCCATAAGGCTTTTGTAGAGGCGGCTAAATTTATTGATAGCGCTAATAAGCGAATGGCAAAAGCTTTTGATATGAGAACCAAGCTTGAAGTAGAGATGGCTAAAAAGCAATCTTCTATTATTGCTCTGATGTCTGAAAATTTTAAACGGATACGAGCAGCACAAGGTAAACCAACAGGGCTTGGATTTGAACAAGCGTCTTTTGAAAACCAACAAGGGGCATTATTACAAGGAACCGGCATAGCTGGTTTTGGTGGTAACCTCCAAGTTGTTTCAGCTGAATTTCTTAGGCTTAAAGAGGAAATAGCAAAGAGCAATGCAAGGTTGGCTAAATTTGGTTTAGAGCCGGGAATGGCAATGGGCAACCTAGTTAATTCACAAAAGGCCCTATTAAATCAAAACGCCAAGCTAAAAGAGCAATTTGCTAAAACTCATCAGGTCTTACAAAACTATACCAATATTCAACAACGAATTGGCAATATACAAAAGAGGATTGCCGACGAAGCCGCAAAGCGACAAACAATGCTTAATGCAATGACTCAGTTTGCTTTTGCTAACGACAAGAGCCGAATTGATATCATGAAGGCTTTTCAGGCTACTACTATTGCTGTTAATAAAGGTCTAGGTGCTATTCCAGAACAAATGCGTCCTGCTGTTTTGGGGGTACTAGATCAATTTAAAAATGTACAAATATTTGGAGGAAAAACAGGTAAAGAAGTTAAAGCAGATTTGACCATTAGAGAAATGGAAAGAGTTTTTGGCAAAATGCCAAAAGAACTAAAAAAAGAGATTCTGGAAGCTACCCAAGAAGAAGATAATCTTATTAGAGAGATGACAAGGATTCAAAAAGAGGCAGAAACTGCCCAGAAAACACTTCTTCAGGGGATGGCACAAGATCGAAAAAGATTGGCTGGTGATATTCGTCAACTTCATAGCGAATTAGTTGATGGACTTAAGTCAATATTCTTAAAGCAAGAGGAAAAACAGCTAACAGAACAAATAAATGAAACTAAGGCGTCAAGAGCTGTTGCTACAAGGGGTACAAACGCAATAGAGTTTATACAAAGACAGGGTATAAATGTTAAGGATACGGATACGCTTAATGCTCTCAGAGACAATATGAGCACCATTAAAGCTGCTGCTGAAGCACGGAACAAGTTTGCAAAACTTCAAATCGCTAAAAGACAATTGAGTAGTATTGGGGACTTTGAAGGGGTAGGGCCTTTTGGCAAGGGTGGCGAAAAGTTTGAGCGTAGGCTTGATCAAATTAGAGAAAACCTAATTGGAAAAGGCACTGGGCGTGACACGGCTGATCAAATTGTTAGTGACATGCGTAAGTCAATGCAGTCTGCCTTGGCGTCAGCAGGAGGCGAAGGAATAACTTCAACAGATTTATCTACCTTAATGCAATCAGCATTTGGCACAACGGTAGCTAGATTACAAGCTGAACAGAAATCTATTTATGATGAAAATGCTCAAAGATTAGGTGAAATTGGTATTGGGCGATTTGCTGATGGTCTTATAAAAAGCGAAGCGGCGTTTGACGCTGTTGCTAAAGCATTACAAAATATTCCTCCCGATGCTACTTGGATAAGCCTTCAAGAAGAATTAAATAATACTACTATTGCTCTTATTAGGGCTCGAAGAGAGTTGGCAACAAACGAGAAAGAGCGAAAACAAGTAGACGCCAACCTCAAAGCGGCAAAACCAAAGGCGGCTGGTGGGGTAATTTACGCTGCTGAAGGTACGTTTGTTCCACGGGGAACTGATACAGTTCCTGCGATGTTAACACCCGGAGAGTTTGTTGTTAACAGAAAAGCCGCATCCAGTAACATGGGAATTTTAAATTCTATCAATAGTGGTGGTGCGCAATATTTTGCAGGTGGCGGAGCAGTTCTACATAAGGCGGGTCCAGCATCGCCTCAGACAGCAATGCAGGATTGGATAAGAACTTCAGTGGCTATTCCAACGGCCATAATGGATAAAATCAATTATTTCACAGATAAATCTGTGGGTATACCCGCAAGCATGTTTTCGGCTGTTGCTGGTGAACAAGTGCCATGGAGAGGACAACTTTCAAATAATAAAGCAATCCAACTCAGTGGCGACAGAATCATGACGGCGGTTCCAGCCGCTGGCGAAGAGGGTCAAAAAAAGGGAATGGAAATAGCAAGTAGGAACTATCAAAAGGGAAAATCGCTTTCTCGCGCAACAGAGGGGGCAATGACTGGAGACCAATTTCGTTCAAATCGCCTAAAAGCAGGTAGTATGTCGCGTAGTCTGGCAAATTCTCACCAGCCGGGGAAATTACCATATTACATTTCTTTCCCACCGCATATGGGGGGCGCAAATAATGCGACAGGTCAATGGCAACAACTAGCAAATGGTTGGAGTTATTGGGTGGGACACCCGTTGGGACAAAAGGGCAATTCAAGGATTGAAAAGGGATGGAAGGATTGGAAGGAAGATCAGACTACAGTAAAACGGATGCAAAAATGGCATCACGGAAAGGGTTCGTCGCCACCAATAGACACAAAATCGCAACTTGTAGATTGGCTTTTCAATATAGAGCCGATAGGAACACGGAGAGACCACAGGCAGAGCGAGAGCTTGGGCATGGCTCAAGCACTTAGGAGGTATCATGCACTGCAACAGAGTTTCCTTCTGAAGGGTGGAATAAAATTCCCCGGTATGCGTACAGCACGTGGACCGGCTTTTATTGGAAATCATCATGCAGAACTACCCATGTTAACGACCACAAACTGGTTGAAGAAGGGGTGGTGGTCTATGTTGCCGCCGGGGGGTGAGGCTTATTATGCAGCATTCTCAAAACATGATCCGATAGCTATGGGTCCAAAAGCGGTAATGGAAAAAGAGCTGTTTGGCGGAACTAATATTTTTGACAGCTTTAAGGGATATGTTGGCGCACAAAGCGAATATTATCGACATGCGGGGCGTTTGTATCCGAACTATATCGGCAGGGCGCTAGCTGAGAAAGGCACCCGAAACCATATTCTTAGTTATCATCGAGGTGATGTAAAAGGCAAGGATATGGCCGATTGGCTTGAAAGCAATTGGCTTTTTGACTTCAACAATCCAAACCCAGCAGCGTTTGGGCAAGTGCCGCTCTTAGGCGGGGCGCATACGAAAAATGTTAGGGGCGCTTCTCGGATGATGAGACAAGTTGGTGTTGCTCATAGGGGTGATTATCGGTCGCTGAAACGGACCTATGGGCCGGGAGGACCAGAGGAGGGGATATTTAAAGGATTGTGGTTTAATCCACGGCGATGGCACCCTAATATGAACAAAAACACTAATACAATAGCACGCTACGCTGCTGGAGAAAGCAAAACAATAAATCAATTGTTTGGCAATCTTATTGGTTGGTTAAGAGGCAAGGAGGGTATTGTTGATCCGGGGCGCGGGGCGCGAGAAGCGGAGAAGGACGCTGACGGTCTCATGGAGTCAAATATATTTACAGAGCTTTTGGGAGATATAACAAGCTATTTAGGGCTTGGCACAAAGGGAGCCGAGGCCCCCCTTGATTTCCATAAAAAACAGCAAGCAAAAAAAGCGAAAGAGGGCGAAAAGAAAAGGGCCGTACTTGTTAAATTTCAGGAAAAGCAAGCGGCTGCTATGAAGAATGTTAAGCTGGCTAATGTAGGAGACGCCGTTAATCAGATGCAGAAAGCCAAACGGCTTATGATAAAGGGACAAGTTGGAAAATTCCCCATTCCAACATACGCAAGAAAAAATTTGAATCGAGCAGGGTTACACGGCGCTGGTTTTCATCAAATAGATCATGGCGAAGCTTCTTTTGAAGCGATGTTTCCTTTTCTATCTAAGGTACTTGAGGATCTTACATCGTTAAGGGGTGGAAACGCATTATTATCTGCTACTGGTGGTATTGACCCATCGTTAAAGTGGGATATCCCGACCATGGTAAGCACCCTTTATGATAAGGATAATAAGCTAAGGAAATGGCCACGGCTAATAGGCGCACAAGGAGGAAACTTAGTAGAGCAAATCTTTAATACAAAAGGGGGTAACATAGGGGGATTATTAAGAACGTGGGCAAAAGATCCAACGGATGGTGGATGGTATCCGAAGACTTGGAGCAAAGAAGAGCAAGCGTTTTCAAATTGGATATTTGGACCACGAACAACGGGCGTTGTAGGAATTATACAAAAATCATTGGAGACAATGCACGCAGAAGTAAAGCAATCGGTAGAAGAGAAAAGGGCTGGTAAAGCGGCGGTGGGCAAGGCTCAGGGTGGAGTTATAAGAATGGCTGACGGCGGTCAAGCTAGCAGTATATTTGTACCAAGAGGAACCGACACTGTTCCCGCCATGCTTACTCCCGGCGAATTCGTAATTAGAAAAAGCGCTGTAGATCAAGTTGGCGTTGGATTCCTTCAGGCTATTAATAATGGTGGCGCTGGTAGTGTTAGAGGCTTTAGTAAGGGTGGAGTTCTATACGCTCAGGGTGGATCACATGTTATGACAATGAGGGGGCCTGAAGGTGGAGGTGGAGGACTGGGCGCTTTTGAAGATTGGAAATTACGTCATTGGAGAGCAATATTTGATCAAGATGGAAGACATGTAAAGTTTCAAACAGAGAAATGGGACGATCTTAGTAAAATTGGAGCTGAATATCATGACTTTGACCTTAGACCTACTCATCCTAGAAATTTAAAGAAAAAGGAACAACAAAACAGAGACAGAGCTGCTTTTGCTGAAAAATATAGTTCTCAAATAAGGGAGCAACAAAGCCTTATAGCAAATAGAGCTATAGAAAACAAAAAACGGGATAAAGAACTGGCAAAACTGTATAGACAGCCTTTTGGAAAACAAGTGAGATCATGGGAAAAGGAGAAAGGAATTGCACCTCATGAACGCGATAGGCTTATAGATTTTCACAGGAAACAGGGAACTCGTCAGTTTATACCATCAACACTAGCCCCAATGTCGATGCCGGGGATATTTAAATATGGGCCGGGACCATGGGGAAGAGGGGCTCTTCGGGCTCGTTCTTTTGCCGACGACCTTAGAGAGGCTAAGAAACAGGCAGGAGAGGTATTGGGACAAGCAATGGAATCACAAATTGCTAGACCCCTTCGGATGTTAGAGTCTGCTGGTAGTGGAACTTGGTCATTAGCTAAGTCTGTAGGTAATTTATCAGGAGCAATTTGGACAGGTATAATTCCGGGTGGTGCGGATACGGGATATGATGTTCTGACAGACAAAAATGTAAGTATGAATGAAAAATATAGGAATAATTTAAAGCTTGAATTGCAGAACGTGGGATCTAGCTTATTAAATATGATAACGTGGGATCAAGCAAGACGGTCAAGTGGTAAGGGTATGGCTACGGATATTCCTGTTCTTGGCAGCGTAGAACAAGGGCTAATAGAAACGATGTCAAAGCTTGGGCATGAAAAAGGACAAGCATCTAAAAACAGAGAGAGAGAAGAAAGAAGGAAAGAACGCGAAAGAAGAGGTTTAGATCCAGAGATTTTTGACAGTATAGAATCTTGGGTGGATTTTGCTGGTGAATTGTCACTAGACGCGCTGATACCTATTCCTCATCTTGGTTCAGCCGCTAATAGAGTAAAATCGCTGTCGAAAGGGGCAACGTGGAAGAATTGGTTTACAAGGACGAACGCTGGTGGATCTAAAACCATCAATAAGGCAAGGAGAATAACTAAAGCTCGAACTCCACGATCAGTAACTTTGCACTCAGGCTTGCCAATAGGTGACATCAAGGGAATTATTAAGTATTGGGAAGACTATTTTACTCGTAAAAAGGTGAGCCGCCGTCTGTTCGGGCAGAACATTGTACCTCTGACGAGGACTCAGAAACTGGCTAAAAAAACGAGGAGTGCCCAGCTCGCTAGGGACGCGCAATTTATACGAAATGCTCAACAGGGCAAAAGGGGATTTCGGTATGAAGATGTTGATTTATGGCCACCCGGTGATGTCAGGCGTGAAATCCTCAAAAGGCACGCAAACAAGCCCATGGGTCACGTCCATGGTGCAGCAAGTGTAGTACCAACGGTAAAAGGGCCTTCAACAACGTTGCCCGGAGCAGGGGGCGGAACTCATCTGGGTCAGCGCGGATTTGGCCCACCGGTCAAATCATGGCGGGGGCAGTCGGACGTAAAACCAAGTGATTTAGTACCACATCATACAGCGCCTTCAGTCACAAGGGGGAGAAAACCCACTAGGGGTGAGTATCCACCGACCGCTCAAGGTGACGAGTTATTTAAGAGAGATCTTGCGCAATGGGAGAAACAACCATCGGCACCACAACCTGATATATTGACAAAAGGAGATCTACCAGAATTACAGAAATTTTTCAATGATTTAGAAAGCAGCACTATTGGCTCCAAAAAAACTCCTAAAACTCCTAAAGCTAGGCGAGATATTGCTGATGAAGCATGGACTGGCGGGAAGGGTGGAGGTTTCATGGGTTGGATCAGAAAATGGCTTGGTAAGAAGACTTTTAGTCAAGGTGGGTTCGTTTCTTATCTTGCAGGTGGTGGTCCCTTATCATTCGGAACAGACACTGTACCGGCCATGCTAACACCGGGTGAATTTGTAGTAAGTAAAAAAGCTGTAGATCAAGTTGGTGTTGGTTTTCTTAAAGATGTTAATAGCGGGAATTTTGCTGCTGGTGGAATGGTTAGTTATTTGCAGGATGGTGGGGCTGGCAGGAGTGGGCATTCTGGAATCGGCGGTAGCCCCTTCTATCTGCCGGTTCACCCGGAGGATAGACTTAATTATCAAGGATATGGCTTTCCTCCGCCCCCAAGTCGTGGTGCTAGACGAACTACTAAATCCCCGTACAGGTTCAAGCCATTCGGCTACGAGTATGAGGTTATACCAAGAGCTGCGCGGTGGATCAATCCGAATGGGATGGAAGATCGGAAGCCCTCTCATCGTAGAGACCCAGACGATCTCGGCCCTCGTCGCAAACGAGAACTAGAGTTTAATAGACAAGGAGGTGCAGCTTTACCGGCACAGCCAAGAGAGTCACTATTTGATCGCACTAAGCGTATATCATCTATGGCTAGTGGTGGGTTGGTTTCTTATTTAAGACATGGTGACCAAGTTCATATGGCTTTTGCTCATGATTATTCTGAAGAACAATACGCACAAGCATTAGCGAATATGAGTAGTGGGCGTGGAGCGGACTTAGTATTAGGGCCGGGTCAGTATGTTCCCCAAGCTCGTCCAAGAAAAGCAACAGCAGATGGCCGCCCCATGGATAAGGTTTGGCAAGAAATTCAATCCCTTGACAAGGCTCAACAGGATGCTTATGTCAGAAGGGCTAGAGCTAAACATCCATATGTACCACAATCTCAAAGTACCGCAATTGGTCGCGCTCTTTCTGCACCCATGAATTGGCTTCACGACCAAGTAACTGAACCTACTGCTAAGGGAATTGGAACTGGTATTGACGTAGCGGATCAGTTGGAAAATATGGTAATGAGAACTGGTATGGCAGCAGGTGCAGCAGGTATGGCGGGACTGTCTGGCATTGGACGATTTCTGCAAATGGACGAGCTAGGGGCTGGAACATCACCGGGAGAGTGGCTGGAACATGCTAAGAGACAATGGGACATATCACAAGCGATTGGTGGCAATCTTGAGGCAGGGATAGGGGATTTATTACAGGGGCTTACAGGGTTTGAGCAGACGCATGGTTATGAATCCAACTTTATAGATAGGACGGAAGAGTTGACCGGACTTGACCCCGGAAGCAAGGGAGAGAGAGTCACTGCAAGATACGGTTTACTTGTTACTGGACTCTTAAAGGCTGGGAAAGAAGGGACAAAGTGGTTATTAAAGGGAAAAGTGGGAAGGCAAGCGTCTAAAACAATAGCAGAAGACGCAAAATGGGCGAAGCAGTTGCAGAAGATGATGGAGCAAAATCAGGCATCTTTAAATAAAGCGTCAAAAGTAACTAAAGCGTCAAAAGTTCGACCCCAAGATACTGGGAAGATCCACGGACCGGGTTTACCGGATTCACCACACGGGCCAGACACGTTACAGGAGGCGTTAAAGAAGATAAAGGATGAACTACCGGGGGGGGAAACTGATGACCTATTATCGTTGGTTGACGAGTGGGGATTTTACCCAGATGAAGTTATGCATGGTGATTTCCGTACTAAGAAGCCGGGGTTTGGGTTGGAACAGGTCGAGTTGGGTTTGTTCGAAATGGCACTAAACCCACCGAAAAAACGAAACATACTACAAAAAATATTGGATCCTTTTATAGATCATATGGTCGGTCCAAAAAAAGGTCGGGCTCGTATAGCAAAACGAGAGAGAGATAAATTCCGTTTAAACCTAATAGATCAAATGGGGGAGGGTGATACTCTACCTCTACCGAGCAGCGCTAATACTCCGAGGGCAACGATTGATGAAGCGTTGGAAGAGTTGGACAGGCTATTTCCTGACCCGGATGCTACATCCGTGCTAGACGACATGCCCATAGACCCTGACGGGACTGGGATTCATGTTCCTAAAGACCCTGACGAGACTGGGATTCATATTCCTAAACCGATCACACCCCCCAAACAAAACATCCACACTCAATGGGCAGACGATATTCTAAGGAGAGTCCGAGAAGCTCAAAAAAGTGGTGACCCGACCCATGTTCTTACTGAGAGTATAGAAGATGCGCTCAAGAGGATACACGACTCACCCACTCTTGATATGTCCGCAAACACTGGCCGACCCCTAAGAGATATTTTACATGAAAACGCTGGCAATACCGAGATACACGATACATTGAAAATGTTGGCTGAATATAACGCGAGCGTAGACGACTACAAACTGCTGGATAAATTAAACGCTGAAGCGTTATTTAGAGAAAACCTTCCCAATCCATTCAGTGGTTCGCGGGCGACACTTCCTCCTCAACCATCAGGACCAGCTCAGATGATACAAGAGCTGATACGCAAGAGTAAGTTTCCCGATCCACAACCACAACTTTATGGTAAGACAAAACCGGGTCAATTTGGTGGTACAGGGCCTTACTCTTATATGCCCGAACATATGCGACCCGGAGCGACACAGATTCCTGATCCATCTCTGAGGGATTTTCAAAAACAACTAGACGATGTTGTGGAGGGATTCGGCAGTAGTGATCCAAAGTATCTTATGGATGAATGGAAAAGAACTAATCCCGACGATCCCTCAACCCCGTTTTCGCATGTAAGAAAGTGGGATCCTGACACAGAGCAATTTGGAGATTTTTACAGGACTGAAACCGGAGAAAAACAATGGTTTAGTAATATTAAAGGCCAGAGTCAGGCGGAACTGGATAGTATTCTCGAACAATGGTTGAATTATAGAAAACTCTCGCAACAAGGTATAACTCCAGAACAAATATTTAAAGATCAACAATGGATGAGAGAAATGGAAGATATAGGCGCAGCTCCATGGTTTGATTATTTCATTCAAGGTAAATCTAAAATGGGATTTGATGAGCCTCCCGGTGGGTATCAGGCAAATCTACCGTCCTTTGAAGACACATATCATGGAGTCCCCGGAAAGGTTGAAGGTAAAATCTTGTGGCGTAAAATGACCCGCATGCACGAATGGAACAAGGACAATCCCCATATTGGGGGGATACCGTACGGGACGAAACCCAGTCGCAATGCACGAGGCGGTCTTATAAGAGGTTATGAAAATGGGGGTAGTGTCTTTACCCCGCAGGGAACCGATACCGTTCCCGCCATGTTAACTCCGGGCGAATTTGTCATACAAAAAGCCGCCGTAGATGCTGTAGGAACAAGCTTCTTAAACGCCATTAATTCCGCTGGTGGCTCTAAACCTCGTGGATATAGAAGAGGTGGGGGGGTTGAATATCTCCAAAACGGCGGCCAACCGGGTCCGGGTGGTCCGATGGTTTTAGATAGCTCTAAATTTGATAAAGCGGTACAAGACTTTAGCACGGTTATTAATACAGACCTGAAGAGCATATTTGATGGTGGATTTGCGTTTAATCATAGTGGTAGTATCAATGTTATTGTTTCGTTTGACGAAAGTGCGCAAAAACTAGTGACAACTGGACCTAGCGTTGATGGCGCACTTATGGGACTCGTTAACGATCAAATTAACACGGCGTTTAAAGAACGTCTTCCAGATCTACCCCAAGTTCCAAGTTCTACATTCAACTTTTCTAGCGATACAGGACTTGTTTAAAGGAAACTATTAATGGCTAGTAGTTCTGCAAATTTCGGATTAGTAATACACGGCGGCGTAAATTACGCTGGCGAAAAGAGCATACTACCCAGTGGTGTTAATAGAGAATTTGGATACTGGCGTGGTAGCTATAATAAAACCAGCGTTGATAGATTCAATAAATTATATATGCCACTTGAAGGAACCGGTTTATATGGCGGTGTTCCTACAGTTACGGCAACTAAAGCCACCGATGAATCAGAAGCTGTTGATTGTACTGTAGGAGAAAACTCAGGAGCGGGCGGCGGTATAGACGCATGCGAGTGGATGTTTCAAGAAGACGACTTTGATCCATCCATGAACTCATGGATGCTTGTAGATGACAGCGAATGTGTAACAGGATGTGGGTGTGTTGCACCAACTATAACGGGAGTTGAATCACAGGATGATAGTGCGTATACCGATTGCGTAGTTGTTTCTACACCTTCAAGCGACGGTGATGCCGTAGGAGATGGTTTCTCTGTTTGGCAAAGAGCCGGAACATTATCTGCTCAAACCGGTAAAGAAACAGTACAAGAAAGATCGTTATTCTTAGCAGAACGATCTAATATTAGTTTAGGTAGTGGTGTTACCCTTACGTCTGCAAAAGGCTTCACCATTTATTCTAAAATACTTCCTAGTGGAGATATTAGTGATACTGTTATTTTAGCACAGCATAAAGAGAACCCAGCACAATTTGTCTTGGGGTGTGATTTTGATGGTAGGTTTTACGTTAGGTCTGATGCTAGTATCTCTGGTAAGAATGTTGCTAACTATGCTAAATCAGAAAAAAGTTTTCAAGAGTACAGATATCCCGCTCATGTGGTAGGTGTTTACGCTTCCGGCGACTCCAACCTTAAGATTTATGTTAACGGTCAAAAAGAAGGCGAATCTGGAGCGTTTACGAGAGACACTACGGGGGGAAATAATTCTAATATAATTTTAGGAAAACGTGGGTTTGCTATAGCCGAACGGGGTTTTACCGGATGGGTTGATGAAACGGGAATTAGCTCTGAGAGTTTTACGGACGATGAAGTTCAACAGTTTTATGATCACACCTTTAATGTTACTAAGATACTAGAGACTACCTCTCCTCCTACGGGAGCGGCATTAGATGCCAGATATTTTAGTAATGCATTTGACGCTAAAGATAAAGACTATATTCAATTTATAGTTGAATCGGGCAATTCTGAAAGCGTGCTAGGTGGAGCGTTTGATAAGGGCCTGTGGGGGCAAACGAATTACGCTGTATCTTCTGTAATAAATGTTAGATTGCAGGATACATCCCCAAGATTTCATCAATTAAAAGATGTTTCTGTTGATGTCTGGGTTGAAAACAATACCAATCATCCCAGCGGAGCTAAACTATCAGCTAGTCTAAAACACAAAGATAAGGAAAAGTTAGTAAACAGGCGTAAAAATTTAAATTGGGCGGCTTCGGGAATTATGATTCCTTCTGGGGGTAGAAGATTAGTAACTTTTACCCACCCATTAGAAAACACAGACTCGTTTTATCCGGGTGGAATGGGATCTTCTAAGGCTGCGTTCCAAGATCATGAATTGTCGTTTACCATTTATTACCCGGAATATGATCATCCTTACGACGGCGAATTTAAAATTTATTCGACCAAAACAAGATTTACTAGTTTTGAACAGATTGGAAAAATAGACACAATATTAGGGCCTACATTAGCTGGAACGAAATTAGATTCTGGCTACGGCGATAGAAGCCCCACTCTTTTTACTAAGGGTGGATTTTTTACACAAGCTAGTGGAACGGCGGACCTTTTTGTTAATGCTGCTACTGCTGCCCAAAGTTTAGATTTATTCCTAGATGCTCATATACCATTGTTAAGAGTTTCTGGGTCTATGATGAACAGCCCCGGAGCAGTAGGAACTGTTGTTAGAAACGACAGCATGAATTTGAATTTGCTGGGCGCTCTTGAACGAACTAACATGCCCCTATACACAGCGGGCTTAGTATATACATTGGACAATAATTTAAAGCTAGAGACAAAAGGTGGAATTGGAGTGTATCCCTTTGCCACTAAAACAATGGGATTATCAATAGAGCCAGAAGCCCCAACCGGCATAGCTACCGCTGGTATGAATTTGGCATTTCCAAAGGTTTCTCCAGCTAAATTTAATGTTAATTTTCCACAATTTATTGAGGGTAAAAAGCCATTTGCTACCATGTCATTAAGTGTAAAGGTTAATGAAACAGGGGTAAATACCATGCCGCTGTATGCATTGGGCCCATCGGTGTATAATAGTAGTGGGACAATGAATTTATTTATGCAGCCTTTAGATCCACAATTTATTGTAAAAGCGGGTGCGATTAGAGGCTTACCTACGGTACTTACTAATAATAGTATGGATTTTGTAACTCAAGGATATGCCAATCCTAGTGGTTCGTTACCGCTAATGATGGCTGGATCAACTGTTGTGACCAGCGGAGAAAGAACAATGTTTATTCGAGGCTATAATTTATCAAGTTAAGGTGCAAAAATGCCAGTTTCATATCGACCTAATTCTCCCGACCAATTGTGTTATTTAACGCCCGCTCCTTTTGTTGCCATAGACAAAAATTTTGACAAAGCGGGTAACGGTGAAATATTAGGAGTTAGATATAGTATTACTCTAACGGGTACGATGGTTGCTGATAGAGGATCTCCCTCTACGCATGCAGACGCAACCAACGGGTGGTTAATCACTGAGGAAGACAAAAAAATAGATAATCATGTCTTTGCTCATGCTTATACTGATATAGTCAAAAAACAACAATTAATGAGGAACTTATTTAGTAAGATTAATGAGGGCGGCAAGCTAGAAATAGAAGCCCCTAAACCCGGAGGGACTGTTCTTCATTGTTTTCCTAGAATAGTGTCTGTTAATTTTCCCCAACACGCAGAGGCCAACCCGTTTATACAGCCCTATACTATTGTTTTGGAAGCGGATCAATTGCATGGTGCTGGAACAACCGATAATGATGATTTATTAACTGGTAAAAATTCTGTAGGCATTGAAGGGCAGTATATTTCTGAGGCTACTGAAACTTGGGATATAGAAGAGTCTGATGGTAAATTTGTAACTAGAGACAAAACCACCAAAGAATTTAAAAATACATACAGGACTTATAAAGTAACTCATAATGTTAGGGCGGTAGGAAAGCGTAATTTTGATGTATCAACCGATAAGGCTGATGGAATTGATCAAGAAGATAGATTAGATAGAGGTAAAAAATTCTGGTCTAAAGTTGACCAAACTGGTAAACCATCTCCAAAAGGAGAAGCGTGGTGGCAAGCCAGAGAATTTGTAAGAAAACAACTTAAACATGGCTTTCATTTTCAAACAGGAAGAGACGGCAATAAATCAACGGACGACGATAAAGATAAATATGGTATAAATCTACCAAAAAAAATAAAAGCAGGTAGGTATGAAGAGGACGCTGATTTATATTATACCGCATTTAATTACGTTAAGACAGAAAGTTTAGATGAATCGGGCGGTTCATTTGCCGTTGTAGAAACATGGCTATTGGCACCAGATAAATCCACGGTTACTGAAACAATGGATATAAGCATTGTTGAAGAGCAAAACGGGGATATTAATCTTACTCTTAGTGGAAATATACAGGGGTTAGGCACAAATATTCCAACGAGTGGAAATGAAACCAGCGTATCTGGGAATAATTTGCAATCAAGCGGGGCTACCAACACCTATCAAGAAGATTACAGTGTAAAGTTTACAAATGCAAGCAATCATTTTGATCTAATAGAAGGTGATTTATATAAAACAGCTAGGGGATTTTTAGATGCGTCTAGTAAATCAAGTAAGACATTGCAGCCCGTTCCTAACAGTAGAACTATAGGAAAAAATCCTACTGCGGGTATTATTACTTATAATTTTACTTTCAAAGCTGGTTCGGTTCCTTGCATTCCTAATGTGTTGAGCGAAACTATGACTATTAATGATACTTACCCCGGAAATCTTTTTGTTGCTCAACAGGTTATAGGAAGAAAACGCGGTCCTGTTTTACAAGATATTGGTACGCAAACCGTTTGGAAGCGATCAATTACTATAGGGTGTAAGGTGGATACGATTACTCCAGAATTCTGCAAAAATGCTACCGGACAAAGAACTATCCATAGAACTGAAGAGTTATGTACAGAAAATGAGGATCATTATTGGGTAGACAATCCTAACCTTACTGAAAAGTGTGTTGGAAATTTTAATTCTGCAAAGCCTAGCATGGTTTACAAAAAAACACAACCAGACACTAAAAGTCAAAGAAAAGTTATTAGAGAATTAATAGATGCATTTAAACCTACTGGCACAGCAGTCTATATAGATCCTGCTCCAGCAGAAACTTGGAACCCTAGAACTGGAGATTGGTCATACACTGTTAGCTGGACTTATGAATTAGAAAAAAGTTATATATGCGACGAAGATGTGGACAATATAAATGCAGGTACTGCTGGTGGAGACGAGGCAAAAGCTGGAGACAAAAACTATCCGGGGACACCAAGGTAAAAAGAAATGCCAATTAATCAAACAGAAGACAAAGAATATCTTTTTCAGCAAACCTTTATGGGGGCGTCCATAGTTGGGTGGAATGCCACTATGGGATTTAATAGTAATTCTAGCTCCATTAATATTAATCTAGTTGAAGACGATCAAAATAAAAGAAAATCAAACGCTATGGATGAAGGGTATCATATTTGGGATAAGGACAAAGGTTTTCCAACGGGAGGAACGCCAAATTATAAATCAGCGGGAGACATATTTGAGTCTCCCGTTGTTGGGTCTCCCGGTTACTTTACTTACTATAAATCCAATATTAAGAATTGTGGAGAGTGTGGTAGAGTAACTGGAGAGTTTGGGACATTTACAGCAGTGGAAGACCCTAAAGGTCTGTACAAAAATAAAGAGGATTGTGAAGCTGCATCTCTGGTTTGGAAAGGGCCACCAAATGAAAATAAGCTAAAGGAGGAAAGGGCGGGTAATATTGAGTCTATTTTTGAATTTAATGGCATAGTTAAAAACTTTAAAAGAAATGTAGGAAGTAGTGGCACTAGGTATTCAGTTACTTTAGAAGATCCCAGACTTATGTTGGAGGGAACTCAGGTTATTCTAGACGGCTTTGAGTCCCCTACTCCTCCAGCAGACGCTTCATATAATATAATTACAAAGTTCCGAAACGGTGAGTATAAAAATAGAAGATACTATAAATATGGAGCCATTGGTTATTATAACATATTAAATCCGTTTGGTTTTTATGAGTGGTTTCAATTTGGGGCTGCCGATGTAACTCAAAATGGTATGTCATGGGTAAAAATACTTGACGCTCTCGCCACAATTACCAAGGGAAGATATGACATTTGGACAGATGACGAAGGCGAAGAGTATAATTTAGAGAGATTTGGTGGACCGTTATATTATGTAAAAGATAGCCGCGAAGATCAAGTCATGAAGGCTAGTGAGCCGGTTAATGTACATAGGTATCAAGTAGATTTAACAGAAATGTACAATTTGCATACTAGTCAAGGGGGGCCGCTAGGAGATGATTTTAGAATTAAAGCAGAGAGTATGTCGTTTCTGTCTCTTCTTCAGGAAATATGTGAAACGGCGGGTGCTGATTTTTTTGTAGAATTGGTTACTAAAAAAGAAGATGGCATTACTCCCATAGCAGAAAAAAAACAGCATAAAAAATCTCATTATTCCGGCATCATTAAAGTCATTCCCATACCTAGAAATTCCAAAATCGTTCCGGGTCAAATACAAAAAGAAATAGATACTGCTACAGCACAAAGTAAATTAACTGAAGAATCAGATTCTGATTGCACCCAAGGAGAAGCTACCCACCAATGGGCCAAGCGTATTGTTAGTACTGATATGGGATATGAATTTAAAGATCCTGTATCTGGCGTTATGTTGGTAGGAGCCCCACGAACTAGGGTGGTTGGCGTAACCGCCATGGGGTGGTGGCCCAATATCAAAGCGGGCATGATTCGTAAAAGATTTGCCGTGGGAAATGACAAGCTCAAAGAGTTCATGCCTGCCATAGAACTAGACGGTGTTACTTTCTCTAATCCGGGCTGGTATCATCCACACTATTTACCAGATTTATATCGAGCAGGAACAGGCGCTTGTGACGATTGTCCGGGGGGTAATAACAAGGGACTGAGCGTTGATCAGGTTAATCCAATTACCGGCGCTATGTGGAATGTTAGGAATCCGTTTGCTCCAGTGTCTAATGATGACACTATAGCTTGGCAGCACTCACTAACTGCTGCTCCTATAATGCGTAATGTTTTTACGGGGCTGGCACAACTAAATGATATACCCCATGTGCCTGCTAACTTTCAATTGGCGGGCACATCCCCACTTGGGGATGGAATGATTGATTTATATCCTTGTTGGGGGTTTATGAGAGGAATTGATAAATTTAAAGGAGACTTTAAAGTTTCTACAATGCTTGGCCCAAAAAATGATGGCATTCCCATCAAGGGTAGGTACAACGATGACGATGCTTATCGTGACTTTGATACTAATGACGGCATTTTTTCTATATTTGAATACTATAATCCTGACTTCGGCTCTAAATTCGTGGCCGCTGGTCCCCTCGGCATGGGTCCATGCGTGGAAGAACCATACCATGGTAAATGTCCAGCTAATATCCAACCTAAAGTCCCCGCTTTGAAATCAGAAAATAACCGATGCTCAAGTGGTGAAAATGAAACATATAGATATAGACTTGCCAATAAAAGATTTCGGCAGCATGATGGGGCTCTTATGAGTTTTAACTTTATAACTCCAAAGACAGCCACTATTCCAATTAATTTATATGGAACGGGATGGAACGGTGGTCCAGTATCTGCGGATATCGGCGATTTTTCTCATTATTATTATGCGACGGTAACGGAACTGCGTGCCGCTATTACCGGGTTTGAATCTTGGATGGAATATACACAAATTTTTGCTCCTTGGTTGCACTGTGGCTTGGCAACGTTTACATGCCCATTGATAGCGGGTAGGGGGGGCGGAAGAAACTTAATGCGGGATGGCAACGGATGCGTTACACATCATTTTAATAGATTGCTTGGCGTGGTGGGAGGAATAGCGCCTGACATTGATTTTGATGGTAGACCAGATCTTCCAAAAGGGGAAAAACTGGACTATTACCTTTTACAAGAGGTCTTTAGTAGAGTTAGTGCGGTGGCTAGTTCTTTTTATGGTAAACAGTATTTAATGGCTCTGCCATTTACGCCTCCAGACGCTTCACAACATATAAGAAGAATTAGTGAGGTTGCTTTTGAATATGAACAAAAGTGGAATATATCAACTGCGGGTTGGGTAGATGTAAGATTTGATGATCAGGAAATGGGCAAAAGATACCCCCATAATATTAATTTTTATGATAATTCTGGAAATTTAGAACCTTTTGTTGTATATCCTTCGGTTGAGAAAAAAAGAATAGAAAAAACACACAATAGAATTTACGTTGAGGCTGAAGCTCAACCTTCGTCATCTCAAACTGTACATGTGACATCGCTGGCGGATTCACTGGGTGGTGGCAGTTTAGGAAAAACCTTTGTTAAAGCATCCGTTGATCCCAACACTTATTGGCTGTGGAACGAATCCACATATGATATTCAAACAAGAAAAGTCAATAAAGGAACTATGAAGCCGTATGCTTTAATTACAACTAGCAGTCCTGCTAAATACAGTGACAGTCACGACGCTATCAATCCTGCAATTAAAATTCCTACAAGATCAACAGACGGTAGATATCTCTTTAACGCTAACTTTTGGTATTTTAACTTTACAGGTAGATTTTTTGTCAAAAATGATCCGGGGTTTGTTGGAAAAAAGGCTAAAGACGATCAGAAAAAATGGACCATAGCAGACGCTTACTATAAACCTTGGACGGCAGCGGTTCCTCAAGAAAGCACACGATACACATGGGGTCCATGGGCGCTGGGAACCGGATTTGGCAAAGCCAAGTATGATGTTGATACTTCTTTTCATCCTGCGGCGTTTGGTAGTTTTGATAATATGGAAATAGCCGGTATAGAAAGGTGTAAGGCTGCTGTAGAGCCAGACCAACACGTTTCTGGATGGGCAATAGAGAAAGGGACTATTGTCTTGGCTGGTTTGCCTTCACCCAAAGATGGCGATGGGTCAAGTCGTAGAATTATGGGTAGACAGTTAATGGGTCAAGGTCCATATATTACTGATATATCACTGGATATTACACCCGCTGGAATTACTACGACATATAATATGCAAACCCAACGCAAGTTTGGAAAACTACCAGAAATTTATGAAAATAGAATGAGACAACGGGCCTCAGATATAGTCAAAACTTTAAAAGATCTGGGACAATTAGAACGACGTGAAAGATAAGAGAGAATAGAACAATGGCTTGGCGACAACAAATTGAACAAAGACTTCAAAGGCTAGAGGGTCATCATGAAGATAGACCTTGGGAGAAAGATAAAGAAGAAGACAGGTTCGCTTCTAATACGTCTCACGGAATGCTTGCTGGCAACATGATTCCTGACATCATCAGGATCAATGGTGTTGATGTTTTTACTCCTGCTCTAGACGATGACGGCAATTTAATAGTATGGGATGAAACGACAGATCCACCGACTAATTATCCTGCTCAACGTGTAGGATCAACGTCTACTACAGCTGCTCATCATGGCTTTAAAAGTAACGTAGGTGATGACTTGGGATGGCTGATGCAGGCCGGAATGGGCATGGAAGGACTCTTACTGCCATGCGCTATTGAATTTGCTCAATATAACCCCAAAGGAATTGGTTATGAATTTCAGGATGAGGGCGGAGAACGTCCCGGCCTAAAGCAAGGTAGATATTCTGTTTTTGAACAGCCCAATACTAAATTAATGGATTGGGAGGGAGACCCCGGAACTGGAGACATTGACGAAACGGGATCTAAGCCTATTACGTCTGCTTCATTAAATCCTTTTGTACAAAAACATCACGTTGATAGTTTGCTCAGAGGGTCTAAACGGACAAACATACGAATATCGAACGAAGGTGCTGGTTATGGTGATGGAACACCTGTGTTAGGAGGGGTGCCACCAACAGTTGGCGAAAGTCAAAGACCAATGGGGCTACGCGGACCTTTGATAATGACCGGATGGGGATATGACACAGAAGATCTTCCAGTTCCTAACAAGAAACTTGAAGCCGGAGAAAAAGAAAGTTCTGCAAAATCTGAAAATTTTGGACTTCCTAAGAATTTACCTGAAAAATTAGAGCGTACACATGCCAAAATTCATTTTTTGAACGATCATTTAAGACGTGTAGATCGATGGAAAAGTGGTCCCGTAGATTTAAGATGGGATAGAGAAAGAAAGGTTTGGGTAGCTAATGGCAGAAATCGCGTTTATTTGTCCAAAGCTACCAAATGTATAGTGCCTCAAGTAGGTCCTGATGGAAAGAATTCTTGGAATTGGGGAGTTGGGGGAACGACTGCATCTCCCGGTAGACAATATCGTAATCCATGCCCTGAAACAGATTGTACTTATGGATCATATTTTCCTACAAGTAAATACTATCCTGATATAGAGATATATGACCCTGAAGATCAAGAATGGTGTGGTAAATGTAGAGTTAAACTACTTGGAGCAAAAAGAACTCCTATAGTTCAATGTGATGAATTCGGTGATGCTTGTGTTCCATTTTATGATGCTATTATTCTAAAATCTGTAGAACATATAACTTCAGGTAAAGTAAAGTCGGATTGTGGCGATAAATACAAGCGTACTGGAGCAGGGCCGGAAGACAGGAGAGTGGGTGATCCATGTCATAACTGGGGTTCAAGTTATACGAGTACGGAGGAATATTTAGGGGACATAATGCATAGTGCGTCTTCTTCTCAACCACGACCTATAGGTAAACAACAAACGCCTACATATTCAGAAACTGCCGCTTCTATTTTGCACAGGAGAATTTTTGTAGAAAATCCTTTAAGTCAAGGATTAATGCTAGGTGACGCTTTTCTCAGTTATGATACTGGAAGAAGAGTAGCACATACATACCAAAGAAGAAAAGATAAGGGTGGATGTGGTGCCGAGGGAGAAGCAATTACAGTAACTGAAATGTTACCCGTACATGTAATTCTTCAAGCAGAGTTCTTTGGGGTAGAATTTGTTGGATCGGTAGCGTGTCAACAAGGGGAAATGGGGGCGTGCACAAGAAAAATCTTTGCTCAGGGTTTGACCACTTCAATAGATTGTGGTCCTGATGATGACTATCCAGAAACGGCAATATATTAACGGGCGGAATTAGGAATGGCAGTTGGAGACAATTTTGACACATCTACAGCGGGTTTACAAAACCGTAGAAGTAATCGAATAGCCGGTTCTTTTGAGAGCGGTTTAACCAAGCAAGAGAACAACTATGGCCATCCTTGTAATGTAGGATGCGGCTGTAAAAAGGTATGTGATGGTGTTGCAGGCACATGCCTTCTTCCCCCAGAATTAACTATTACCATAGTCAATACTCCTGACGGTAGGGTAGCTGCGCGTCGAATTGATGCTGGCAGTACGGGATCTGGTGATCCAAGTCTTAAAGGAACAGGAGAGCTTTATCATCTTATCTATAATAATGGTGTATGGAGAGGTAGAAAATGTTGCTTTGGTGATGAATGTGACCCATGCGATGTAACAACCCTTAACGACGGGACAAACGCAGAGCGGAATTGTTCCTATTATGGAAAAGAGGGAACACATAGACCTTGGAAGGAAAAAACCACTCGTCCTTACCCTCTTAAAACGTCAAAAGCTCGCCGGGCTATAAACAATGATCTTGCACAAATACCGGTTGCTCCAGAAGCTCAAGGGGGGTGTCGTCCCGATGGCGAAAAAGCAAAAGCATTTGACGATTATTGTTGGGACGTAGCTAAGGGGGAAGTTGCGTCTAAAGCAATTATAGAATGTCTTGATGATAAAGGCGTTAAGCATGAAGAGTATACTGATAAGCCAAAAGAATGTGAACAAGCCGGTTTTAAACCCGCCGCAACCACTCGCATTTTAACTCAAAAAGAATGTCTTGAAGAAGCAAAATGTATATCAGAAAATGAAGATGAGAAAGAAAAAGAGGAAGGGTATAACAAATGGACCTGTTTGTCAAAGACGTTGAAATGGTCTTTGGAATGGAAAGATGGAACAGAAGTTGTGTTGGACAAAGATGGTAACTGGAAACATGGCGGATATGACAGAAAATCATGTTGTGGTGGTCGTGTTATTGACAAATACCATACCTCTCGTACTCCAAATATAAGACTGGGCGGTTCAGACCCACGAAATGGAACATGTGTTACTCCTTATAAGGAAGTAGTACTGAAGCCGGGCAGACCTGACAATATGACTCCCGGTGCCGCTGTTTTTGAGTGCAACTCAGGAATTAATAATAGTTATGACCGATTTGAACTTCATGACGATATAGCAATGTCTGGGTTTACATTAATCATAAGAGATTGTAATTTCTACAATGATTATAATCCTAAAGGGACCGCGCAATGGCTAGGTGAAGGAAATAGTTTACATGGAGAAAAGTCTGGGGGACAAGAAACAGTTCTATTCATCCCCATGGATCAGATAATGAACTGTTCCAATTTTTCTCTCACGGAAATAGGAACCACCATTAACTCCAAAAGGCACGGCTGGCAGGATGAATATGGTGATTTAGCCGGAAACGCCACTGGTAATGCTTATCCCGGCGATCCTCATGACAAGAAACGAGGCAAAGACTATTGTATGGACGATGGTGGACCAAACCATCATACCCAAGACGATAATTGGGCCTTTTCTGGTAAATTCAAGGGGCAGGGTACGGGTGGGTCTACGAGCTTTAAACGCGATAATGTATATCTAAATGATAAATATATTTCCTATGACCATAAAGATTGTGCTAAGGCTTATTATTGGGAAAATGGCTTAGGTTTAACCCCTCATAATGGTCGATCTTTTTATTCTCCCGGTGATTTCTCGCTAAGAAAATTAAATCTTCAGCCACAACCATTCAAAGCTACTGAATGGAAACAAAACAAAAAGAAAACTCTCAATCAGGCTCTATCAGATCGACAGGCTTTTTCTAAATGCATAGGGGTTAACTTTGCAATATATTGCCATTTTATGGGGTTGCCATTTTGGTTTGAGCATGATTTCAATTGGGGAGAATATACATATGTTGGGGACAAGTATGGCGGACGATATCCAATTCCGGGTGCATGTGGACGAATTGGCGACAACTTAAACGTGATGTTTAAAACGCTTTATGAAAACTGTGACGACAAAAAGGGGTGGTTCAACGAAAATGGAGACCATGTACCAAATTCGGTATGTACAGACTCTAAGTGCAATTATATTTTTCAAAATACCAAGGATGAGCTAATAAAAATAGAAGGTGGTATTTGTGTTTGTACAGTTTTAGATGATGAAGGAAATACTGTTACTCAGGGCGCTTTAATGGTAGATGGACAGAACTGTCCAGCAGTATATGCAGACTACGGTAATTCAGAGGAGGAGGCGACTTGTGAATTCTTGGAATCTGAAGAAAGAGAAGATTGTGGAGTAAGTGATATTAATTATTGTACTGATGATACTTATATATCATTTGCGGGATGTACGAACGGCGGCGCAATTTGGCAGAGCGCTGAAAGCGCATGGACACCCCCAACTATTGAGAACAAGGGTCGTTTAGACGGTCGTCCTGAATGTTGGAACTGTGGTACTTGGGGAGGGCCAGACGGAACGGCCACTTGGCATAAAAATATACCGCCTGAATTAGAATCGCCCAACATGGCCAACGAAAAGAATGCATTCCAAATAAAACACGGCGATGGCGTAAATCATGGAGGAAATCCTTCATCTAAAGTAGATGATTATGATTTTATCAATATGCCGCAAGAAGTAATTAAGGTATTTTCAGAACTATATACTAAAAGAGATTCAGAGAGAGAGGGGCAATACTGGGGTGGTTTTGCTCACGGTTCTTCTCAAGAATTTGATAAGGACTCTTTAGATAGTTTGGATTATTGGGGAAAAACCGGGCTATGGCCGGATAATGAAACCGCTAGTTATATTGCTGATAGTTTCTTAGCATTAAATACGGTAGGTACTATTCAGTATGCAAGCAATACCTCGCCAGCCGTTATCAAAAGTCTAAATCACGGGTTGCGTGAAGGTGACCATATATCTACGTGGGGAATTTTAGGAAATTTTAAAGCTAATGCATGGACAAACGGCGAATGGCAAGAGCGACAATGGCAAGACAAACTAGGCAGTCCGTGTATAGGCGAATGTGACAATCCTATTTGGCCGGATGTAGTTTGCCCGTGTAATAATGGCAAATGTAGTGACGAAAGTATTTCCACTCAAAGCGTGTGTGAAGACACTCGCTATGAATGGGGTCAGAGTTGTAAAACTGACAAGGGGGATGGCAATGGCCCGACAGAAGACTTCCGATGGCCAAATTCAAGAGAATGCGTGGGCATGTCAGGTGAATGTTATGAAGTGAATTTAGGCGGTGAACATTTTGACCCCAAAAGACAAATAACAGACGAAAGAGATAAACTGCCCGTACCCAACGAGGCGTCTTGTCTCAAATATGGTGATAGTAGTAGTGAAATTCAAACAGTGTGGGTGCCATATAATCCTAATCTGGCGGATAATCCCCCATGTAGTAAGGGAACTGAGGATGATCCGTTAATATTGGATAAAGAAAAATGTGAGGAGAAACCAGTTGAGGGGGTATGGGACACAACGCATCTAAAGGCGCAATGGGAAGCAAGTTGTACCAATAGCGACTACAAGAACGAAAAAGATTGTACAAGCGCTAGACCAACATGGGAATTTGAAGAAGGGGGAAAATTTGGAGAAAATAATGAACATTGTTCTGGTGTTAGAATTAAAGGCAAAGATCCTCCGCCCGCCGATTTCTTTGTTACTAAAATACTTGATAATGATCATTTTGCTTTATACACCTGTGACGGACAGCCTTTGGATGCTCAAATTACAATGGGAAAAGGAGCAAATGAAGATGGTGATTGCGTAGAACAGGGAGAAATGGCGTGTGGAAATGTCATAGCTCCATTTGACACGATAGGTGTTGTAGCAAATGCCACGGGATATACTGTCGAAACTGTTGAACGAGTTGTATGGGGGAGCAAAAGAGATACGCCTGTTCTTATTAAAAAAGACCCAGTTGCGTTAGATAAAGCAGAGACTTGCTTTGAGTATGGACATTGTTGGATTTTTAATGATTATATGGATGATCATGCAATTATAACTAGAACAGATTGTGATAGACTTGCTCAATCTTATACAGACATTACTCTAGTATATAAAAAAGGAGAATCTTCTCCTTCTGATATTAAATATACCTTTTTAGATAAGCCCCCCAAACAAAACCCAGACAATAAGAATAGCTGTCTTTCTGCGGATAGCGAGGGAAATTACACTGTTACTTCGGAGTGCTGGGAGCCACTGAACTGGACAAGAAAAAGAGACATACAAGATGCCGCAGCAGGAAAATCCGGTGGGGGAGGGATTGATTCATGGGCAACCTGTCCGTTTACTGGGTATTGGACATTACGGGACACGAGTTTAACCAACCCCTTGATAAGTAATCCGACCGAGGCAGACTGGAGACCGTACTGGACAGAAACCTATTATAAAACCGAAAAGGGCGCAGAAGACAACTACGTATCTATTCATCAAGAAGAAGTATGTCCGGTATGTTGTGATCACTTTATGCCAGATACCATCTATGCTACTGTAGATGGACTGCAAGTTAGTAAAGACGGTGAAGGTGGCACACAATATTTCAATGCTCTTAAATCCGGTCAATCAAAAGTTGTAAGGCGTCCTGTTACTGAAAAGGGCTATTGTCAAGAACTACAAGAAGATGGAACCGTTAAAAGGGTAGGACGATCACAAGAAGACTGTTCCATGAAGGAAGGGGACGAAAAATCCTACGCATGGTTTACTCCTACTAAATATGAAACCGTTTATTGTGGAATTAATTCTTGCACTGGAGAGTGGCACAAACATGTTGAAACAGATGTTCTTGATCTTAGAACAAATCAAAAAGGAAAAGTTGGAGGTGAATACTGTTGTGATTGTGACAGTAATATATTTGAAGGACAGTATTATACAACAGGGTGTGTAAAATGTTCTGACGCTATGAGATTTGATGATCCGGTGATAGATCATGAAGAGGGCGATGAAGAGCTAGGAATTCCAGCAGACCCTTGTTGTGGTTGTGATTGCAACCCCGGAGAAGGAGGGCATGCTTTAGCTCCTGCGGCTAAAACATATCCCACAGTTGACGAGGTTGAAGCATTGACGCCTCCTAGATCAACAAATCCAAACGGCGTAACAATTGGTAAGCTTACTTGCAAATATGTCAAAGTGGAATCAAGCTGTGAGTCAAAATATAAAAGCTGTTTATCAATGCTCACCGAAGAGATATGCAATCAAGCAAGCGGTTTTACGAACGGGTGTCATTGGGTAACTGAGACTGTTGAAGGAGGAACGGAACTTTCATACTGTAAAGATAAATCAAATCATGGACTTGACGGAGAAGAAGTTTGTACTCAAGCCCACTCCGATAAAGCTGCATGTAATGCCAGCTCAATATGTTCATGGGACGATAATGTTGAACACATTACATGTGGGACAGAGGGGGATGGAAGAATAGGTTGTGCGGGTTTTCCTAACAATAGACCTCTTAGTTGTGAATCCAGCCTCATATCTCCTTCTCCTCAAGCGTGTCAATACGATTTTGGTGGAAAGAAAATTAAAAACGGCGATGGAACTATTGATAAAAATGGAGATTACATAAATTTAGAAGGTGGACTTAACGGATTTCAAGGGGCAGGTTCATGTAGCGAAAAAGACGTAGAAGGAAACGAAATAACAAACCGAAATGAATGCATTGCAATGCACGGGCTCGGTGGGTGGGGAGTGTGGACCCCTGCGAAGGGCGTAACATACAGTGCTTCTGATGGTTGTGGTGAGCCCAATCCCGGTGCAATGCCCACTGCTGAATGTTGGACCAATAAATACAAAACTGGGACTGGCTGTGTTGGTTTGGGGACACGAGAAGTACGAATGGACTATGATGGTGCAGCTTGGGTGTCATCTTGGTTTCCTATGATGGGAAGTGGTGGAGATGACACGGAATTTGTTGGTGGAATGAACTGTCGAAACTATAAAATTTCTGGAAGCTGCAAGAATTACCCCGAAGGTATGACGCACATTACTACGTATGGAGGTGGCAGCCCAAGTGGATTTGGTCCTAATGATTGGCTTTGTGGTGGCTGTTCGGAAGCCAATTGGGATGGGATGGGCTCGCCCCCTGTTCCAACTCCAAAAATGGACGCCTATTTAATGCGATTAAAATTAAGCTGTGGGTTTGCACAGTACCATGGTATGGGCACGCTGTCATCTTATGATAATTATCAAACGCAACATCTCAACCTAAATGCTGAAATTTCTAAATGTAACTATCACGGCTGTAATAGCAGGGATGTAATGAACGCTTATCGTCCCCCATGTGCTCCCGAAGGACAAAACTGTATTCATAGTAACATGACCGCAGGTGGAGGGTATTGTACATATCAGGGAGGGGACGAAATAGACGGTTATTGTACATGTCCCGTTGAAGATAAGAGTGGAAGCCCCTCTTTTCATAATCCAGACGATAATAAACCTACAGATGTGCTTAGTGTAGCAGATAATATGGTATGTGTAACTCAAACCTATGATAAGCTTACGCCGGGCGACCAGATTGTGTCAGATCGGTGGTGGGATGATGACGTATGCACTCTTGATGGTAAGACAGTCGAGGTAGATTCAGATGGAGAAGAAATAACAGACCCATATAAATGTGCGGGGGTTGGGGGAATATGTAAAAATGCTGCTGGTGAGGTACAAGACTTAGGCGTAAATCATTTTGAATCAGTTTGTGATGCACTAACAGAAGAGCCGTATTGTACTGATGGAGATGGTGATACAATAGACTTGGGTGAAAATAATACTCAAGCAGTTTGTGAGGCAATGACAAGTGAGGATAATGTACATACTTGGAACGCGGGCGATGTACATGTTTGGACCAATGCAGAGGTAGGGGCAAACATGGGTATGTGGAGGCTTACGCCCGGAGAAGCACACTGTGGCGTATTGTCCGAAAATTGCAACTGTTATTGGAGCCATTCTGATAGTGAAGAACACTGTGTATCAAAGAACGGAATATGGCACGAAGTTGCTGAAACTATACCTCACCCAGAATGTGTTGGTAAATTTGATTTTTGGTCAACAGTTCCCGGCCTTTCCTGTGATGCTCAACCGCCCTGTACTGAATGCTGTACTTGGGTGCCAAAATATGCGGGACAATATGGAGATACTGCCGTTCATGATGGTAGAAAGTATACCAGTTGTGCTTCAGTATGGGGCGTTAGTTTACTTGATAGTAACAGCACACCATATGGTATTGAAGGACAGTTTGTTCCAAAGTGGAAAAAGGGTCATGTTGCCAATATGGATAAAGCTACTTCTTCGCCATGGACTGGATATGCACCTAAAACTCAAGAGGTTTTTACCGTGTATTATGTTGAGGATTCTTACACGGGATACGCCCCAAGATCTCAAGCTAAAAATAAATCAGACTTATTAGTTGTTAACAAAGGAAGCAAACAGGCATGTGAGTGGTTTAGTGGAGACCCCGTAAGTATAGGACGAGCCGATAGAACTGAGGCAGAATTAGGAGAGGGTGGTCCTGCAACAAGAGATAGATTAAGTACTCAAGCAGACTGGCCAAACCATCCAACGCATGTAGTGGGGGGTATAAAAAGTGGAAAAGACAGATGGAAGATAAATGAACAGGGCGCTCCTGATGATCCCTTAGCATATATGGAAATACACGTTGAAAATGCGGGCGATCTTATTAGTAGGGCGCACATGCATCAAGAAAAATATTGGAGAGCAGCAGAGAGATATCTCCAAGGTGAGCCTTGGCCATATGGAGATAAGCCTTGGCCGGTTGGACACCAAACTAATACTACAGTTCCGTCACACACAGTAAATGTCGGTGAATTAGAATCTGTAGGCGGTGGTGGCTATACAGTAGCTAATGCTGCTAGAAATGGAAGAATCGGGCATTTGCCAACCCTAGAAAATATTAGAGATCCGAAAAAGGCTGTATTCATTGGTGAATGGCCCACAATGGAAATGAACGACGACACAGAGAACCCCGAAGAATTACCAACCAATAAGGACTTTAATAATTCTATTGCCATAAAAAGCATAGAAAATATTTATGATTGGAAACACGCCTATTGTACTAATCCTGCTGCTGACAATGAAGCTGACTGCAAAGCAATCGGTCATTGTTTAGGACCAATAGAAACTGACGATGAAGGTATTGAAACAAGATCCGCCGCAGATAAATATACAACCAAGGGTGCATGTGAAGAAAAAGAAGAACGTCAGTGGGTTGAAACGGCATGGTGGATGCCTATATTTAAGCACACTGAGTTTACAACAGAAGCACCGCATGACCTAAAGGCTGGAGAAAAAATCATTATTAATGGTTCTCAGTGTTATAAAGCACAATGTGAAGCTCCGGGTACTTGTTCCAATAAAAAATATACAGATTCGGCTACGTGCAAGGACAAAAAAGAAAAATGGACCGTTTTAGATGAAACGTGGGAATTGCCAGACGGCGTTAAAAATTTGGATAAAACGCTTTGTGAAGATGTGTATGAAGGACTATGGGGCGCAAAAAGATCACTTACCAATTTAATTGAGGGATGTCCACCACTTTGTAGGTTAGATAAGTGGTTTCAGGAAAGGGCCTGTGATGGCGACTGGTGCCCGGATTGTATCACACTTGAAAAAGACGAAGGGACTGTCTGCCCAGAATGTGTCATAGACGGCTCACATGTGGTAGGATTAATCAAGGGCGATGAAGTTATTACAGATCCTGATAAGACTGGAGATGAGCCTTGGGGAGAGGATACTAAATTTACCATTCTTTCCGAAAGGGCTATCATACCAGAAACACAGGCAAATATTTTAGCAATGCAGTTTGATGCCAACATGGGAGTAGATAAGGTAGACGTTAATCCTCCAGATTGGAATGAAGTGTTAAACGATAACGCCGTTACAAGTCTAGGACATGAAGTAGGAGGAGGAGCCCCTAAAAATATATGGAAGGGGGCTATATATCAACGATCAGATTATTTCGACCCCGACTCGCCCAGTCTTGGTGGATATTTTGGAGGATCGTGGAGTCGGCATGGTGGAACCTTTAATATAGTAGTAGGAGCAAAACCCCAATTAGACGATTGTGCTCAAGGAAACTCAGACACACCTGTAAATTTAACATATTTCTTTGACGTGGATAATGCTACGTGCAATCATTATATGCCCGTGATTGATGATAAATGTGCTGATAAATGTTGGCGAGGATATGGTCCATATACTGAACCAAATATGAGTTTTGAGGAACGAGGAAGAGCATTGTTTAGAGTGGATATTCATGAGTAATAAAAAATGAGGAAAACTTATGTCTTGCAACGGATGTAGACAAACCGATGGTCCTAAACCCATCAGACGGCAAAAAACCAAGGGGTTTTTTGGGGAGGATTCATCAAATGAGATGACACACGAAGAGGTGCGTTCCAAGTCTCCTATTGAGTCTCCTAGAACGCCCTGTCAATGTGAAAACAAAGACGGTAACGAACATATTTATTGTGAACGTCATAAATGTTTAAAAACACCATCATTGCATAGCCTGTGTCAATATAGACGGGACTATTATGACTTATGGGAACAGGGAATTGGGCCTATGCAATCAATGCTGCCAGAAAAAAAAGAAGAAAAAGATACACATGTAGAGCCTTCTAGTCAAGGATTCTTCATGGGAGACCCGGATATACCCTCTAAGTCACGAGGATTAGGTGATACAGTTGCTAAAATTACAAAGGTAACAGGTATAAAAAAGGTTGTGGACACAGTAAATAATGCAATGGGAAGAGAATGTGGATGCAAAGAAAGACAAAGTAAATTAAACAAGTTAGTACCATATGAAAAGCCGAAGAAAACTAGGGGGTTTTTTCAATAATGGTGTATAATATTATAGGTTAACCCAAGGAGATAGCGATATGGCTTCTATAAGTTTCTACGCTGGCGATACCGTCGTAAACCACCTGTCTGGTTCAGGGCTTGGTTTTTTTGGCGGCTCATTTGGCCAATCAGTAGAATTAAATAAATGGCAAGATAGTACTTTTATTACTGATGGAAATGGCACCGTTCAAGGCGGAGCGGCCAATAACGTCAAGTATTCTACCGATAGCTTGGCGTTTGCTGCTGGTATTGTTCCAGCCACAGGGCTGAAATTCATACCAAATTCTAAAGCTACTTGCAATATTCGTTTTACCAACAGTACGGCAGTAAAAACGCAGAATGTCAAATTGAGAATATTTGATAGGACAAACAAAGATTATGCTGCTAGTGGCGTTGTTACTAGAGTTGCTGAACTATTACATCCATCTACATCATACAGTGTAGAAGGATCAGGAGATGCGTTGTGGTGGGGAAGTTCAACACACACCGGAACTGACGCTCAAGGAACCCTTCAAGGGTCTCCAAACCCCAGTGATCGCTTACCTGCGGGAACAAATACTGTGGGTGGTAGTGGCATTCACGTACCTCTCGCCAAATCTCCCGGCCCTAGCGGTATATTTGCGGGCAATGGTGCCAGCAACATAGGTCAGTATACACAACATGATTGGTATTTAGGAATTAGTGCTTCTCCAGACAGCGTGGGAAGTAAAACCCTATATGGATTATACGTGGAACTAGAATACCTGTAGTACATCATTTGATTGTTCCACTAAAAAACCCCCGGCCATCCTTGGTCGGGGGTTCTTTTTTGGCAGTAAGTTGCTGCCTAGAGCTTTGCCGCCGAAATGTTAAAAGCAACGGCGCTACTCCAATTAACTGACTACTCTTCCTGCTTCGTCTCAGGGTTCCATTTGACCCATCCTCGGTCAGGTAGCCAATTGCCTTCCTTGTCTTTTCGTTTTGGGAAAAGTCTTCCGCCCGTTTTAGTTTTCCCAAACGCCAGTTTAGCATGACAATCCATGCACTTAAGTTCGTAATACATATTGTCGTCCACGCTTCTTGCGATAAAACGAAGATTTTCGCTTTGACATTTTCCGCACGAGCTTTCATCAAATATTTCTTGAAAAGCAGCAAGCCTTTCAACGATTTCTACTTGAGTTTCTCCCTCAAGCTCCACTACAATCCTACCATTTCCATTAGTATATTTAACTTTCATTATTGTCTCCAGTCTTGAGTATAACCCTTGATACCTTCTGATATGTCAGTTGTGCCATTTTGATAGCCATTAAGCATGGTTATCATTTTTTTTGCACAGTCTTTATCTACATCATTAACGCTCTTATACGTATGTTGTCCCATATTAATAAATTTCATTGCATCAATATCTAATTGATTGCATTTATTATCAATAAATTGTATCTGTTGTGGACTAATCCTTGTATCGTCTTTTCCCAAAGAAACTGCCTGTTTAACAATTTCCACAATATCCTTTTTAGCTAGTTCTTCAGCCGCCAAAACGCGGAGTTTCAGCGCTTTTCGCAAAGCTCGACCTTCCGCTCTAGTGGATGCTGTGGCCACAGGATGAGCACAGAAGAGGTCGTCTGTGTTACCATGCCACACATCGGCCACTTCTGAAAAAGTTTTATGTATTCCACTGTTAAACCAGTTAAATACAACTCTATAAATAACAGTGGCGCGCCCCGGACCATCACTATCTGTAGCAGGAAAAACCTGTACTGGACCAGTCTCTACAATCTCTCCTAATAAAATCTCTGCAACTCTTCGTAAGCCAGCACATATAGGATTACCATCTATTAATTCATTATCATGAAAATGAGACATGGCATAATCATGCCATTCATCAGAAGTAATTGAAGGATGGTCAACCTCTTCACTAATTTTAATGGGTGTTTCACCTTTTTCAAAAAACTCTTCAAATTCCAATTGGTTTTCCAAAACTTGGTCAGACATAACTTCCTCCGCCAATTCAATTAATTTTTGCTTGTTTGCTCCAGCAGGAATAGCACAATTATGCTCTTTTAATAAATCTTTAAGTTCGCTTACCTTAAGGGTACTAATGCTCATGTTTCAATTTCTATTAGTCTTTTTGTTTTTGGTGGAAACTTGTTTTCTATTTTATTAATAGTCTCTAGTACATGGACTAGTGTGTCTCTCATATTCTTAGCGGACACATTTTTAATCAGGTTCTTTACTCTGATAACAGCATATCCGGCACTAATGAGTAAACCAGCTTTTTGGGCATCGGCACGGATGTGTTTTTGTAGGCTTTCTTCTCCCCAGATCGGCAAAAAATGAGCCGGTCCATCAATCTCAATTGCGACTTTGAGAGTCGGAAGGAAAATGTCGATTTCCATGTTTCGATTAGAAATAAGACCCTTCTTATGAAAGATAACCTCATACCCCGCTTTTGTCAAGCCTTCATAAATAAACTTTTCAATTTTTGATCCCTCTTTGCTTGCCTTGCGAACTGCTTCTGCTGCCAATTTTCTGAGATTAGCTTTGTCTTCATCGGACATTTCTTCCCACTGTTTTTTTGACAACTGTGATCGCCTTTTTCTTTCACCTTCTTCCATGTCGCCCCAAAAAGACGACATACCGTTACTGATGGCAATTTTTTCAGATTCTGTTCTGATCTTTCCACGGGTGGGGTGTTCGTGTCTGCCTTGTTTAATCGCTACGGTTTGTGCAGAACTTCTATCCCGTAAGGGAACCCCCAAAGCGTTTAATGTCCTTCGTATTTTGTTAGGGTATGTTCCAATTTCCTGCGCTATTTCATATGTGCTTTTTTCTTGGTTAACATACCTGTCGATAATAGTTTCTTTGTACTTTTGTATAAATTGATTACTCATTGTTAATAACACCTATTAATTGATCTATATTGAAGTTATCTACTATGCCACATACATCTCTATTGCAATAATTTTTAATAGCTTTGGCGTGGCTAGAACTACGAGCTATCAAATTTAATTCTGGATTATTATATGCCTGTATTGTGTATTCAAAATCTTGACCCCCCCGCCTGTGCCAATCTAAATCCCAGACATAAAAGTATTTTTTAGCCGGAATGCATGTTTTTTGTATTGATAATGCGGTTGATACGGAAGTAGCTATTACAGTACCACTAAAACTCCACGTTTCACTCACGCTCATTGTAGAAAATCTTGGGGTTATCATGCTTGCGGTTGAATTTTGAAAAAACGCCACAAAATCTATATCAGATTTTTCTAAATAATCATTAATATTTTTGATTACGTAAAATGTCAGTTGGCTGGCACTTAAATCTTCTAACAGCACTCCAATTTGTTTACTTTTTTGCATCGGCCTCTTCTTTATTGCTTATATACCATTGTATAGTCTTTTCTATTCCGTCTTCAACAGTAATGGGATTAATATCAACGTATTCTTTCATTCTGGTAGTATCTAACAATTTCTTTAATTGTCCATCCGGTTTGTCAGTATTCCATTTTATTTCTCCGGTATATTTCGATTTGTCAACTATATACTCCACCAGTTGCTTGATGGTAATTTCTTTTCCAGTGCCTATATTAAGTGGGGTACAGGAGTTATCATATTTTTCCAGAGCCTGAATAATTGCTTCAGCAGCATCATAAACATACATAAATTCTCTTTTTGGACTACCTGTTCCCCAACACTCTACCTCTTCGTCTTCATTTATTTTGGCTTCGACAAATTTTCTCACTAAAGCACCAACGACTTTTGTTCTAACCAAATCAAATGTATCATTAGGGCCATATAAATTAGTAACGCACACGGTACATGCATTGAAATCATATTGTTCTTTGTAGGCTTCGGCTGCTGCTTGCAAAATACGCTTGGCAATTCCATGTCCTCGTATCGTTTTGTTGGGAAGACCGTTCCAAAATGTATCTTCTTTAAGGACTTCCATTCCAGTGTCAGGATAAGCACATGATGTCATTATTGATATGGTTTTTTTAACTTGTGCATATTCGCAGGCATGATAAAGATTTAATCCCATGACTGTATTGGCATATAATATATCTGCTGGATACATTCTGTTAAATTCAATTCCACCATTATATCCAGCGCAGTGAATACAATAATCCGGCTTGGTGTCGTTTAAGTACTGCACCAAGCCATATAAGTTAAGCAAATCTAGTTCTGAATGCTTAAAAACAATAGGTTGTGCTTTTCGTTTTTTTAATGTGTCACAAACAGCAGACCCCAAGAAACCCTCACCGCCAGTAACCAACACTTTGGAACCTTCTAAATTAATCATGAATATTGATGCCTTATCTGTAACAGTGGTGCCACTTTAATTAAATCTTTTATTCCTTCTTTCATGCTAACATTACATGAAAATCCTTCGGATTCTAGTTTAGAATAACTTACTTCATAATCTCTCTGATCAGCGTCTTTTCCGATTTCTTCATAATGAACAAAGCAGCCGGTTTGTTCTTTGATGTACTCTGCCAATTCTCGTTTGGTCCAATTGAGATCATTGGCTCCGCAATTATAAACTTTATGTTTCCAGTAGCCACTATGTTCAAACCCTCCAGTAAAAGCCCTAGCCATATCTTGTACGTGGATAAAGGTTCTACGAAAGTCCGCTTGAAAAATTGTAAGTATCCCATTTGTCAAAGCCTGATATACAAAATCGTTTACAAGCAAGTTCACCCGCATGCATGGGCTGACACCAAACCCGGTGGCAAAGCGAAAGGAAACCGTGTTGTCCTCAGAGGATACCATTTCCTCTGCAATTCTCTTGTTTATCCCGTATTGGGAAACGGCATTTAATGGAGACTCTTCTGTGCAAATGCCTTCTACTTTACCATAGACGCTACCTGTGGAGGCATAGACAAGTGGCATTTTGGAGGAATAGCTATTTCGTGCGTCAATAACATTTTTAGTTCCTTGGACATTTACGGCATCGGCTAATGCTGGCTGGGAAGAACAAGCCGGAAACCCTACAATAGCCGCCAAGTGAATAATTGCATCACAGCCCAAGACGGCCTCTTTTATTTGCTCGGCAATTGTTATGTCCCCGTGCTCAAATTCAAAGTGTCGATTTGTAGCTAGTGGTATAAGAGCATCACATTGACCCTTGTGAAAATTGTCAAGACATTTAACACGATAACCTTTATCCAAAAGGTGTCGGCAGAGAACATTTCCAACATATCCACCTCCGCCTGTAACTAATATCTTTGCTGTCATAGCTCCTCCATGGATGTAATGCTTGGCGTTTGATTCAAAACATAATTATAGCTTGCGTATGGATTACATCCAAGATGACATAAAAATTCGCCCATGTCCTTTAATTCAACTAATTGACAATGTTCGTTCATGATTTCTTTGGATCGTTCACAATTTATTGAAACTTTTTTATGTCTTAAAAAAGAAAGGAACAATAGTGTTTCAGGAGATATTCTGTCATTATTCAAATTGCCGTTCTTGTAGTTTTTAATTCCTATTTCTGATCCCATTAGGGGGTCTTGTCTCCCTTGATGTTCTTTGCAAAGCTTCAGGGCCTCTAAAAAAGTACCTCTTATATTTTCTGTCAAGCCGCCCATAACGTGGTCTGAAGGGTGCAATTGTTGCCATTTATCTGCGACAAACAAAAAATTACTCGTGGTTAATTTTTCTGGAGCGGACTTCATAACATCAATAAATTTAGACATGTCTGTATAGTATTCGTCACATCTTAACTTAATTGTATATTTAGTCTTTGACAACGACACTCCGTTTAGTGAGCTTACCGTTTGATATGATATGTGAGCATCATTATAATAATCTTCATATTTACGAATATCGTCTTCTATATATTCTACATTCAGTCGTCTTAACATTCTTTTTGATGGTTTTGTGTCATAATGATCCCAAGTAGATATTACAACATTGCCAACATATTTTTGATAGTCTTCTATGTGATTTAAACCAGCAGCTATTTTTTTAGCAGCATTTTTCAATGGCCCTTGCATCACTATAGTTACATCATCGTGTATCATTAAAGTCTTTTCCTCGACTGTTGTTCTCGCTACGCTTTCCTTGTTTTGTATTGAGTACGTCTCGAAACAAACCAACATAATCAGAACAAATAGCATAAGATTCTGCAATCGTATCCATTGATGACAATTCTGGTTTCATGCAAATCACATTACTACCGGTTGCGTAGCCCGGATATCCAACTATCAAACCTCTGCTAGTCAAAGCATAATAATCTTCTTGATGCCAAAAACAATGAAGTTCTAAATCTAACATCGCTTTAAAAGCTTCTAGATTTTTAGCATGTAGAAGCAAACGGGGCTGTTTGATAAAATCTTCACTTGTTTCGTTTTCAGGCGCGTCGTGACCAAGCCACCAGCTATCCTTTAGTTTCCAAACATCAATTTCAACAAAATAGTTTTCACTTAAGGCTTCTTCTATAAGCCTTTCGGTGTTTTCTAATTTGGGGTTTGGCCCATAAAGGTTTCCTCGATGAGAAATGAATATCATGGTACTTCTCCATCAAAATCTTCTAGCATGTAAAAGGTTATTCCGTAAAAATCTAAAAGCTGTCTAGTGTATCCCCAACTGCTGTGTTCTCTGGTAACACCAAGCGTGTGTATTTCTCGAACATTTTTTAACCATAAAAAATTAATCAAAAAATGAAGACTACTACAAGCGTTGCGAAGTATACCGTCTTTTAAGAGAAATCTATCTACAGAAGTATGCACTAAATCTACGTCCTCTCTTTGAAAACGTATTAGTCCATCATACTGAGATAAATTCATAACTTTGTCTACTGATTCATAAGAAACGGTGGGGTGCAAAATTCCGTATTCAATTGGGTGTGAATGAGGTGGTCTATCGTCTTGATAAATTTTGTGAGAGCCCTCTATATGGTCCGAAAAGTCAACACCGTGAAAAAGCATTTTAGAATGTTTAGGGCTTCTTGGGTATCTGTATATGATTTTGTTAAAGTCTTTAATAGTTACAGGTTCTTTAGAGCCGGTACTAACGGTATATCTTGGCGGTTGACCAGAAAAGGGAGAGGTGTTAGACACTTCAAAAATTCCAGAATGTTGACCGTCCCAATAACGTTTCGTAAGATGGTCAGGAACTAAAAAATAATCCCACCTACCCAAGAAATTGGATAAATTATGTACCAATCTTATCAAATCTAAGCATGTAGTAATATTAACATGATCCAATGCGTATATGGCTTTGCCCGTACAAATCGTAAAATATTTATCTAGCTTGAGATACTTTAGTCTCTCCGGCGTCAAATATTCGTCAATATGTGGCGCAGACCCAACCAATAAAACAGGCTTGTCAATTTTAAGCTTATTGAATTTTTTATTCTGACTTAAGACCGCCACTATCTCTTCTCACTATATCGGTTGGATCTAATCCGTCTGTCCAGTATATTTCCAAAGCTTTTGCGTTTTCAAGACATTCAAATCTATGATCTATCATTGGGGGAACATCTGAAAACATTCCTTCCGTCAAAATTGTCTCATCTTGACTATCCTGCTTATATATAATAACCTTTAAAGCCCCTTCCAACACGATAAATCTATTCCATTTTTTTTCGTGGTGATGACGAGAACAGTAACCCCCTTTTATGGCCTCTATATAGTGGACTTCGCTAGAGTCGTTTTCAAAAAAACAACGGGTGGTCCCCCAGAATTTGCCCTGTGTTGCTCCAGTTAATGTTTTATGACCCATTGAGTTCCTCCTCAAATACTTCTTTTAATAAAATCCACATTAGTCCTTGCTCGATTTCTTCTAATGTCCACTGAAAATATGACAATGCCCTGCCTAACTTTTGTTTTTCTTTGATGGAAGGACGATAAATGTTATTTATATCTTTGATTTGAGTGCTAGATATAGGTTTGGCGATGGAGTCTCCCAACACCATGGTTGGTACGCCACAAAAGTTAGCTTCAAGTGCGGCATTACTTGTGTGAGTTACCACTGCGTATAAATCTTTTTTTAGTAGGTCGTGATATTTCGTTGTATTTTCCGCCTGATAGATAGTTCCCGGTATCGGCTCTTTTGCGCTCCAAGTAGGTTTCGGACGATATATAATAGGACGATCTGTGTATTGTCTAAGCTCATCGAATACTTTAGTAGCAAAAACATGTGGATCGTCTATTCCTTGCCATATATGATACTTAGCGGAACTCCCGGCAAATAGAATATACGACCCTTCATGTTTCTGTTTGGTTGGTTGCGGCTCTAAAGTTTCTATAATATCAAAATGTCTAGCTTTATTCTCTTTGGAACGGTTGAGATTTTCTATGCGTAGTTTTCTTATTTCTTGCCTGCGAGTTTCCGCCCACCTATCATGCCTGTCTTCAAACTTGTGCAAATATTTTAGGGGTTGCCATTGGTTAATACTTATCCTTACATAAGCTCTGGAATCCCTCAGTCGCTTGTTTCTACAATACCCCTTATCTAAGTAAATATATTTTCCGCCTGCGTCTTGAACCTTTTTTAATACCGCGTCTGTTGTTACTGTAAATAAAAATGTATAATCATATTCTTTTATTAACTCTACGGTTACATCTTTTCGGTGTATTGTATCTACAGTGTGACCAAATAATTCTAAACCTTTTTTGAAATGCTTATAAAGGATTAGTCCATATTCAGACTCTTTGGTTGGAAATAAAAATCTCATTTTTTAAGCTTATCCATTTTTAGTTACTTTTACTAATCTTAAGACGATGTCATTCTTCTCTATGTGTTCTACAGGGTCTAACTTTTCAATATTATATCTATAGGTAGTTTGCAGATTGTCAATCAATTTCTTGCACCCAAAGTCGTCTCTGTTTTCATAATAGTCGTCAAAAATAACGACGGTCTCTTTGTCCATAAGATACTTAATATGATTCCAATCGCTCTCGATGGTTTCTACGGAATGTCCCCCGTCAATAAACACAAAGTCTATATATCGAGTTGGAGAAAATTTCTTTAGCGTACTTATTGTATTTCCAACAATTAACTCGTTTGGAATTTTTCTCTTATCTAGACGATTTTTAGTTGCGCCAAGGGTTGGGGGCTTTTTACCATTGAATTCTTTCTTCATGAATTCTTTGTCAGCCCAATCGAATATATCAAACCCATAATAAAACGTGTCGTCATTGTATTTTGACGCCTCTTTCATCATGGCGATGGCGCTATTACCATTGTGCGCACCAATTTCTAATATAGTTTTAGGCTGACGTTTAGCCACTTCTTCTATTAGCGTTACATATCGCCCACATAATCCCATGCTTCACCTGACCTTATTTCTTCTAATGTCCATTGTTGGTAAGACAAATTTTTAAAAAATTCCCTGTTCATTGGGGGATTTTCTATATTCTCAACGCTTCCTAATTTTCTAGCTGAATTTGTAAATATAACAGGAATACCTTCAATAAGCGCATCTATTCCAGAGTTAGAATGATCTGTTACTAAAGCCCAAGCTTTAGGTAGTGCACTTTCTATGGGGTTATCATATTTACTAGATACGACAATTTTTCTGTCCGTGTATTTTTTAAGTTCCGCTATCGTATTTTTTAGCCACCCCTCTAAACCTAAAAATTCTTCCATATATTCAGAAGGAGGCACTACTACGATGTGTTCTCCGGTTTTTCTCCAATCCTTAAGATTTATATTAAAGCTGTCAAACCTATCGCTTGGATAATTACCTTCTCCATTGTGCCATAAATTATTATGCGTAATTCTATAATAACCATCATACATCTCTGGAAGAGTAGATCTTAAAAAATAACCATGATCTATGTGCCAATAATCTCTAGCTCTTTTTATGCCATCTCCCCCCCCACGCAATATTCCATAGCTTGCTATGCGAGGCACAACGGCTCCAATAGATGCCAACATTTGTAGTTTGGCAATATGTATTATTTCTCCCCCGCAACCTTCAGAAAATGCTTTTCCTACAACTTTACTTCGTTCGTGTGTAGTAATAATTGTTTTGGGCGGGGATATTTTCATCCTACTCAGGGTTCTTTGATCCTTCCATAGTCGGTAGTCCATGTTGTTTCCAATGTATTCCCTTATTGTGGAAAATGTAGTCCGCAAATGGACCATATTCTACAACATTACTTTCATTGCAGTCGGCTATGTCTATAGTGGGAATAGATGGATTTTCATTTACAACCATTCTAAACATGTAGCCATCGTCCCAGCGTAAATAGTCTCTAAACTCTCCGCTTCTAAACTTGTTTATTACTATGTTTAGAAACAGTTCCCCCTGTTTCTTTAAGTTGAATCCTATGACCCCAGATTCTATTCCTGTTTTAGATTTTCTCCTGTATTCTCCTAAATGGTAGAATACCGAATGATTATCAAAAATTTTCTCTATGTTTTCGGCAGGCAAATGTTTTGTAAAAACAACGTCCGAATCTATATAAATAATGGCATCGTATTTATCCTTATAATGTAGCGCCCTGTTGATAGCCACTATTTTTCTAAACCATTGGGACGCTCTTGTGTTAAATTTTGCTCTGCCCTCATATTCACCTTCAAATTTTCCTCCCAGAGATACAGGTATGATATCTTCGTTTTCTTTTAGCCATTTAGCCAACCATTGATCTTTTTCTAAATTATAGAATATAAATTTCCTGTGCTTAGGTATAATTTGATCAAGATCGTCTTCATGGGTAATTAATAGATCCCCTTCTGTTTTACAATAAACAAAGGACTCTATCATGTTTTGTCCGGTCGCTTCATAGAGTCGCTTGTTGAACGAAGTTACATATAGTGTTTTCATTATTTTACTTCCAAGTATATAACATTAAACATTTATTTTTTAAAATAACCCTCTCGGCTCCAAGCCCCTCTAGTAAATCACAACAGCGATCTTTATCTTCGTTAATTTCAAATACCACTACGGGCTTATTTTTCTTCAGGGTTTCTATAGCTCCTTTGAGAACCCTTAGTTCGTGACCTTGGGTGTCAATTTTAATTAGTCCAACATTATCAAAATCGTGAGAGTCTAGCGTTCTTACGGCTACCACATCATCCGGGCCAAACACTCGATTCTTTAGTTTGGCATTGTAGGTTATCATGCAGTCTCCACAATTTTTTACGCTTTCAACCATATATCCAGTTGAATTTCTGTCTGATAGGCCGTGCGTAAAAATATCTACATTGTTTATCGTTTCAAGATTTTTATTTAGGCACTCTAGGTTTTTTTCAACAGGTTCAAAGGCATGAACCTTTTTAAATAACTGAGAGAGGGGTCTGCTCCATATACCTACGTTCGCTCCGACATCAACAAAAGCCCCAAGGTTGGTGACATGACCCATTGCAGCCTCCCTAACTCTTCTTTCGTAGTATAGGTCTGTATGCATTGGGTCGGAGTTTTGCTTCTTGTGTTCTAGTATCTTTTTTGTGATGAGTTCATCACCGTCAGGAACTGACCATACTTTATTTAGTGCTTGCATTTTTTATATGTTCTCTTAAATGTTTCCAAGTTAACCCTTGTCTCATTTCTTCTAGTGACCATTCTGCGTATGACATATCATAAAGCCATTGATTCCTTTTTTTCATATTGGGATAAAATGGCTTGTCTGTATTTTTGATAGAATGTTCTGAAATATCATAGGTCAAACAAACTGGATCTTCGGTAATAATTGGTATTCCTTCTAATATCGAGTCAATTGCTCCATTAGAAGTTCTAGTGATTGTGCACCATGCATTTTTTAAATCCTCTTCTATACTGTGAGATAGAGCGTCAGTAACAATCACATTTTCAACTCCTTCTGGCGGCCTTATTCTATTTCTTATTTCTTTGTCTCCAATGGGATGTGTTCTAAACACAATTGGTCTATCTGTATATTCTCGTACTCTCCTAACCAAATTTTGATAATAATCAGTAGGGTCCGTCCACATGTTGGACATTGGGTCACTTTCAGAGCCTACATGAATTAATCCTGCTCCGTAATGAGTTTGTCCAACAATTAAAACATGTTCTCCAGACTCTCTGCATTGCTTGATTCTTATGTTACGTTGTTGCCATCTTTTTTTTGGGCTGTTCTCATTATAAAACAAAGCTCTTCCCTTGATTCCGTCCACCCCAATAGAAAAGTATCTTTCTTCCATTGGTTTGTTGCGATGGTCTCGAAATAAACCACAATCAGCAATTATTCGTTGCCTGCAACACTCTAACTGTTTATTTTTAATTGCCACTCTCATATAGCCTTGAAGCGGCATGTTATCTGGATCTGTATGAAAGCACAAAACTTCATATCGAGTAGCTTCTCCAATCTGAAATGAAACATCGCATTGATCTAATTTGTGCAAGTCTGATTTATTTTCAATAATATCTACAGAATCACCATGTTTAACTATGCCTTCAGCAAAAGATTGTCCTATATCTCTTGCTACTCCGGGTTTAGTTTGACATATGGCAATTTTCATACAGTAGATTCCTCTGCATTAATTTCTGCAAGTGTATCCAACCACTCTTTTGCATAATCACAGTCTTTGTGATCTTCAAACCAAGGACCACCGTTTGTGTAATGAACAACGGCAGGAATTGTTTCTGGTTTTTCGTATTCTCCTTCGAGCCAATTCCATTCTAGTGGCAAGCTTCCTATAATATCATCATATTCATCTAACCATTGAAATCTATGCAAATATGCACCACTTGCAGAGCTAACAACTTCGGGAGTAAGAATATTGTTTAGCGGGTGGCCACAGTTCCACAAAACACAGCTTGACCAATTTTTTCTTGGATAGGTCACTTGCTTTTGTCCGTCCATTTTCACGGCAGCTTTTGGTATATAGTCATGCTTAACGCACATAAGGGCATATTTATCGTCTCTCATATTAAATAGTTCTGTAATGTCCCTTGTAAACAAAAAATCACAATCAACAAATAGAGCCCATCCCCGATAATCAGATAAATAAGGAACCAAAAATCTTGTATATGTAAATTCTACGGATGCCGCTCCTTCTCCCGGCTTGTCATCTGTGCGATCATAAATTCCTTCTGTTCGCACGTCTTCCTGTTTAATGGGCAAAACTTGTAGAAATTGCAAAGTGGAGTGTTTCTCTATAGAATATTCTGCCACTCTATAAGCATCTTCTTCTCGTGAATCCCACCCAATAAAAACTTTTAACATTGTTATCTCCTGTCAAGAAAAATTTGTAAATCTTCTGGAGTTCCCAACCCCCACATTTTTTTAATGGGGAAAATTTTAATTTTCTTGTTATCTTCTATGGCTTCATTAAAAACGGGACAAACATAAAATTCCCCATTAACTCGCTTATCTTGATTAATCATTTCTTTTGCATATTTAACATAGTCGCTACCCTTTGACCAATAATATATACCTACTGTTGCGTTATTTGAAATTGGCTTCTTTTCTGCTACTTTTGTTACCAGTCCGTTTTCATTTGTTTTAGCAAAGCTCCATTTTGGATGTATTGATTCAAATGTTAAAATTCCTCCGTCAACGTCATCCGCCTGCATCGAATATAAAAATTCACTACTATTCCACTCTACAAACTGGTCGGAATTTGCGGTTAGTAATGGATGATCATTATTAATATACTGCTCCGCCAAGAGCGTTGTACAGGCGGCACCTTGTGTTACTCCGTCTACACGAACTATTTTACAGTTAGGTGTAATAAGATTAAGAAGGTACTTTAAATTATATTTGTCGTAGTGTGCTTTTTGCACTATATAAATATATTCCGCTTCAATATTAAGGTTTTCAACAACCGTTTGAATCATTGGTTTTCCATTTACCTCAATTAAGGGTTTTGGAAATGTGTATCCTGCCTTTTCAAATCTGGAGCCAGCCCCAGCCATTGGTATCAATACCTTCATTGTTCCGCCTTGCCATTTACGTTTTGTGGTTATGCCATTGGCTTCATCTATAGCCCTATTCAGATTCTCATAGTTTACATCTTCTAACCCTTGAACCCCCAAAAGATGACCGCCAGATTCGCGGGCGGCTTTTCTTCCTATGTAAGAATCTTCAATAATAAGAGTTTCTTTTGGTTTAACTTTCGCTTCAACCATGCACCTTAGATAGATTTCAGGGTGTGGCTTTGGAAAGGAAACCTCTTGATTGGAAAAATATTCATCAATATGCTCTAAATAACCCGCCCTCAGTAACATTAATTGCATACTAGAGCGTATGGAGTTAGACGCACAGTAAACTTTATACCCCTTGCTCTTTAATTCGCGCAAAACGGAAACAATTCTTTTGTGGTCGTGTGAATTAACTTGATCTTTGATAATGTCGTGTGTGCTTTTTTGTTTTTCTTTCCAGATGTCATCGTAGAGTTCTACAGGTAAACCTTTCTCTTTTGTTAAGATGGCCATCTTTTTTCTTGTGCTGAGACCATCATATTTAGCAAAATGTTCCTCTTTTGAAATTACATATTTTTCGTCTATGGAGGCCAATGCTCTGTTCATGGCTTCGTAGTGAAAATTACGAGCCTCGACAAGCACTCCGTCTAAATCAAACACAATCAGTTTAATCATGAGTATTCTTTTCCTCTCAACATCATGGGAAAGTTTATCCTTTTAATTGGCACATTCCCTGTCGTTAAATGATATTTTAACATGTGTTCAGGATGTACCATTTCTCCCTTATCAGAGTATCTTTCAACGCAGTGATACAACGATGAATAAACGCTCATCAGCTCTGGAGACCCAAACGCGAAAGAGTCTTGATACCCACCTCGGCCATCTGTTCCATAAGGTATTACCAATTTTTTTTCGATTGCTAATAACAAGTCTCTAACGGAAACTTTTCTATTGTAAGTAATTTCTGTTCTGCATCTAAATATCACGTCATAGTCAAACGGGTTTAACATATTGAAGCATTTAAAATTTGTGTAAAGCATGCACATCATGCGTTCCACGCTGGTTTCAGGTGCCTTGTTCGTCAGGTTAAATTTTTGTTTTTCCAGAAAAGATGAACACTTCTCAAAGTTGTGTGCGGTGGGATTATACAACTTTAAAAATTCTTCTTCACTTCCATTTTCTGCAAACCTTTGAGTAACATCATTGCCTTTTCCAATATAAAAACCGTGCGTATCTTTATCGGAAAAATTCCAGCCATAAACAAACAGATCGGCGTTTGTTGGTTGAATAATATTGTCGTATAGGGATTGGTAGCAGTCTTTAAAATTTCTAAGCTGCCCCGATAGACACACGGCTGCTTTCATAATTTCTTTCTGGGGGTATCGCTTTGTTCACAATAACTAAAAATGCCTTTATCATGAATAATTTTTGGCATTACATAAAAAGAATTAATTTCATGATGTATTTGATTCAATTGAGAGTCAATCGGATTGATAGGATCAAATTCTAAAATCTTATCAAACATCGTTCTCTGAATAATAACGCCGTGTAAGCCCCCACAGGTAAAATGAGCTTCGGATATTTTGCCCATGGTTGTACTTCCGTTTTCATTATAGAGACGTTCAACAGTTTCATTCCATTCATCGTCTGCCTCTCCTATCCACCAACCCAAAAATAGCATATCAAACGGCAAAAGATTAATATCACTCTCTAATTTACTAATAACATCATCAAACCTCTCGGTAAAATACGCATCGTCCTCCAATAAAAGTATGCTATTGAGACCGTCTTCCTTCGCCTTTTTTATAATAGCCTGATGAGACAAAAAAGCGTTGCAGTGATTTATTTTTGTAACTTCGTTGCCATAAGACCAATTGTCTATAGGGGGATTTGGGTCATCTATTCTATCGTATTGGCACGGCTTAAACATCGTTCCGTCACCCACTATGAACTTCTCAAACTCAATACCCTTGGAGAGACACTGTTTCTCTAAATCAAGCCATTCCTTTTGTCGTTTGTCTAAACAAAGACAAATTGCTTTATCTATTCCGAGCATTTCATTTCTTCCAATAAATATTTGGCCATGGATTCCGTAGTTAAATGTTTTAGTGTGTGTTCTCTAAATTGCTGACGTACATCTTCATATTCGTCTAAATCAAATTCATCGTGATTAATATATCCGCGCTTGTCTCCAGCCTTAATTTGTTTAGATGTTCCAATAAATGTATCCTTGTTGGAGTCGTAGGGAGACTTTGTACCGGGATATACACCTCGTATTTTTTTAGCTCGAACGCATAATTCTTTTGGAAACTTTGTGAGAATCAAGGGTGAACATTGTTCAATGTCAGTAAAAAATGGAACGGAACCACAAGCTAGAATTTCATAATGGCGCATACAATCCCACCCTTCTGTCATATCATCTTCTCTAGCCTTTTTACATGTGTATGCAAAGAAACTTTTTGCGTACATATCATAATAGTCTTTCTCTGTGTCATATATATATGTTTTTTGATGCGGGTCATCAAAATGTCCATAGGCAGGAACAAGCGGAGCAAAGTCGTTCTTTCGTTTGAACTCTAACTCCTGTATTTTTTCTTTGGGTAAAGAAAATGATATTGGCTTGGCTATTTGCTCGTATGCCACATACATCTCTCTCTTAAAATACTGAGCTTTAGTTGCTAGATTCACGTCAATAATTGCCCTATCCCATCCGTCTACTAGAGCTATTTTGTTGGGGGGATAGTATTTTAATAGTCTGTCTAGGGTATCAAATATAGCGTGATAGTTTTTTATTTCGGTGTGATGAATGGGACATACAATATAGTCAAAGTGCGCATTGCGAATTTTTGATGCTAAATCATCCCTGTCAATGTCTATATCTGGCAACAAGCCGTATGTAGTAAACCCCTTTCCCCACAATTTATTTAGCGAATCCTTATCTGCGGTGTCGTATAAATGCCACATCTTGTAGCCATCTACTACACTCTCCCCTAAAACAGACCTCAACCCATGAAACAAAGTATCTGCTTGGTAATCCCCCGCATCATTGCTGACAATGGCGTGTGGAGAAATTATTGGAAAGTATAGTATTTTCATTCTTGTTTGCTAACTATATCTAATATTGCATCTTTAGAATCTGAAAATTTAGGATTCCATCCTAGCGATTTTAATTTCTTGTTTGTTACTTGGATAACTTTGTTGTCACCCTTCCAATTGGATTCTTCTCCCAGCCATTTAATGGGTTTATGTATATTTAAACCCTCCATAACAGCTTCGGCTACTTCTTCTATATTTATAGAATTGTCGGGAACTACGTTGTAAGCTTCGTGTTTGTCAAAATCGGATTCAGCCAACAAAACTAAAGCCTCTAGTGCGTCTTCTATGTGACAAAACGGTTTAGTTGAACCGGGATGATTTCCCAACACCTCTAAATATGGATTGTCGCTTTTTAATTTTCTAATAAAATCTTTAATTACCCCGTGTGTTAATCCTCCCCCTACGGTTGCACAAAGTCTTGCAGAAACCCCCCTGATTCTACCCATGGTTGTATAAGTTTCCAGTATACTTTCAGAAGCTCTTTTAGTTGTCCCATATATAGAGGTGGGTTGGGACCTATGGCTTTCATTGTAGAAGCTTCGGTCCGTATACGTTTCATTAAACAGCCAGTCTCCATAAACCACAACAGAAGATGCTAAAATTACTTTACAACCTTCAGGAGCATAGTGAGCAATCTTTTGGGTGCTAACCACATTATCTAGTATAATTTGATGCGGATTTTCCTCGTCTATTTTTACTATTGGATTGCTTGCTAGATGAAATATTGCTTCTGGTTTATGCTCAAGACATAAATTTTCAAAATGATAATACTCGTGTTTGCGAGTGTCAGATTCTCCAAGGTCTATTTTGTAGTGTTTATTGTCGCGCCTTTGGTCTCGTTTATTTACTAAAATTGCATGGCGAGACAGTGTGATCACATCGTGCCCAAGCAGCTTTAGTTTAATAGCTAAATGCCTACCAATAAAACCTGTTGCGCCTGTAACGAGTATTTTCATTATTCTCTTATCATACTTTTAAGGGACATTAAACATTTCTCCGCCTCTTTAGGCATATCCAACTCTTCAAATATTTTTGCCACTCTATGAAAGTACGTGTGGTTGTTCAAAACACAATTGTGACCACGTTCTATATAGGGGAGTCTTTCATCAGGATGATTTACGAAATACTCTACTACCTTTTCAAATTCTTCTGGAGTTTTAGTAAAAATAATTTCTTCGTTGGTAAAAACATCGTTCGCCATAGACTCTACATAATCAGACACGCAGAACCCACCGCTCATTAAAATTTTAAACGGCCTCTCGATAATGTCATATCCAAATTCTTGAGAATGAGGCTCACTGACATTGGGACAAACCTTGGCCGATCTGAATGCATGTTTTACGTTTTCGTTTTGTATGCGACCTAAGTATTGCACAACGGGCCAGTCTGAACCGCCGAATATCTTGATGTTAAATTTACCAACAGGATGACAAAGCCTCAGTAGATATTTATCTAAACATTGGGCTTTATATGGCCAATACCCTCCTACAAAAGCCACGTCCGATTGTAAAAAATCTACTTCTCCGGCTTCTGCATAATCAAATATATCTGCGCCGTGTAATAAAGAAACGGGTCGAACACCAATGGTTTTCCAGCGATTGTGTGTTTCTTTTAGGCAATTATCATGATAGTGATTATGAACAAAGTTTGGTTTATCAAGCTCTCGCTTGAGTCTCTCTACCCATACAATTTCTTCTTTGCTGGCCACTAAGATTGGATATTTTTCAAGGTCTATGTGGTTCTGCATATCTCCCCAGTCAGACGCACGCATAACCACTTTTAGATTGGGTCTCTCTTCTATACAATTAAAAAGAGAGCGATTAATGTTGTATGTTTGACCCATAAATATGTCGGGTTCAAACTCATCAAAAGCATCAAATGGAGATTTAGTATTGATGTCCCATATGGCAACTTCATGTCCAATGGCCTGAAACACTTTTGCCCACCCAAGTCTAATGTAATAGTGGGCATGAGGGCCGTCATTACTGATCATTATTTTCATGGTTGTAAATCTCTAAGAGAATTTATTTCTCGTATCATCATGTGTTTGGGTTCAACAGTTCTTATTGATCCCCCCCTATTAAGTATCACATTGAATAATTCAAAAGGATACATTTTATTTCGCCGTCTATCTAAACAAAGACTTTGAAAAATATTTAACTCTTCGCCTTCTAAATATATAATATGCGCCCATTTAGTTTCTAGACCATAAGAAAAGTTAGTTGCCATGTCATCAACAATCGTTACGCCAACCTCTTCGTCTTTGAATCTGCTTTTTGAATCAACGACAATACACGACCCGTTACTGGTTATTTCTTTAATGGTATCTATATTAAATATGAGGTCTCCGTAGACAATTAACACATGGTCATAAACCGAATTGTTCATGGCCAATCGTATGCTTTCTACTATGTTTGTGCTTTCGTACAATTGATTTTCTATAACTCGCACGTCTTTAGGCAAAACTTTTATAATCTTATCGGCTTCAAATCCAACCACTGTGATAATTTCTGAAAATGGATAAATCTTTTGTAGATTGGATATAGTCTTATTAATTATGGTGTCTTGCTGATCAAAAGGAAGGAGGCACTTTGGACCATATGATTTCATCCTATGGCCTATTCCAGCCGCTGGTATAATTACGGTTAGGTTATTGTCTGGCGACGTGCCCGCCCCAGCTTTTGTAGACGTAGTAAATCTATTTTTAGACATTTGCCCTATTGTGAAGCTTTTCTCTAACTCTAGACCAGTTTTGTTCCCACACTCCTTTGTTGACAATAAAACTGGAGTTATCTCCTGTTACTCTTACAAGGGTAAGAGATTTTGGAATATGCGCAATTACGTATTTTTCGCTAATTCTCATCCACAGGTCATAGTCTTCGCAGGTCCTCATGGTTTTATCATAAAACCCTGTGTCCTCTTTAACTGAAAGCAAAGCTTCTTTACCTATGAGAGCGCCACTATGAACTATACATTCTTCTATTAGTCTTCTGCGACTATAAGGCTCTTTAAATTCTCGTATGGTTTTTTTTGTGTCCGTATGACATGTATCATAATCAGCATATACCACACCGATTATATCCATATCTTTTTTTATCACATCTACACAAGTGGATATTTTATCTTCATACATCTCGTCGTCTGCGTCCAATATTGCATATACATCTGTGTCATTAAGAGTCTGTTCAATACCAGTATTACGAGCGGCGCTTGGGCCAGCATTAGACTGACGAATAGTCATATAGGTTACATTCTCAAATCTTCCTAGATTTGATTCAGAATATATGTCTAGATCGCCCGATGAAGAAACCGCAGCGGAATTAACAAAATTTTTCCCTATCACGTCCCACGAATTATCAGTTGATCCATCATCAATCACGCAGACGCAAAGGGGGCCACTATAATCTTGATTAAACGCACTTTTAATCGCTTTTTCAAGATATTCTTCATCATTATAGGTAGCTATTAGTATGGTAACTCTTGGGTTATCCATTTTTTATGTCTTCCCAAGTTCGTATTACGTCCATTCCCTTGTCACCAAAATCAGAATCTTTTTGGATGGCCTCAATTTTTTGCAGTAGTGTTTTTCCATAATTTCCATTTAAAAATTTATGCATTACCGCTTGCACTGTAACACCATTAACCCCATCGTAACCTTTAATGTAGGCAATAGAGTCTAGGTCTTTGTTAACCTTATTATTGATCAGATCAATCATGTCATTACTAACGGGTAGTTTTCCAGCTTTTAATATAGAGTAATACCCATTTTTAAGGCCAGAAAAAACCAAATCTACACATTCCAAATCTGTTACATTTGATTCAAGAACATTTGAAACTTTATATTCTATGTCAGAATCTTCTAAACATTCTTGTGCCTGATTAATAACATCAAAATGAGGAACGGGAGAATTATTTACAATTACTACGTAGCTTGGAGATCCGTTTACTTCTTTAATTCCTTCAAGAGTTTTATGTAAATCAGACAGTAAAGATTTTTCATTGCCTTTTGCTGATGTCCCAGTTCCCAAAATTACTACAAATCCGAGAAGGGTTATATATTCTTTTTCTACCTGTGCAAAAATATCTTCGTGTTGATCTGCCCAGTCTTGTTCTCTGTATGCATTACACCACGCCTCAAGTACAAAAAATTCATTTTCTTCTAAATCTTCTGCCTCAATAATATCTACGCCCTTTTCTCTATACTTTTTTATTCTTCCTAGTTTACAGTCAATTTGTGTTTTTCCGATGTAGTTTGCAAAAACACAACTTTTACAAGCGGTCGTTAAGTCATTCATGGTCGTTCACCTTCTATTATCATTTTAAAGCCTTGAATCCTTTTTTTAATAATTTTTATGCCCTGAGATTGTAAAAACTCTTGCAAATCTTCTAAAGTAGAATGACCCATTTTTACATCCCAAGGCTCGCTAAAATCGCCGTGTATTATAGAATTCAGAGTACTTAAATCTATAGCCTGTTTGTAAAATAGCCTACACACTTCATATATATCCGTACCGCCCACAATAATTTTTCCGCCGTGTCGCAATTTTGAAATCCAATGGGACAACACAGTTCTAGATTCTGACAACTCCAAAAAATCCAACACGTCTTCTGCTATTAGTTCTTTGCACTCCGAATCTTCAACAATATCGTTTAGGTTTCTAATATCAGTCTTGACAATATTACTTTGGTCATCATTAGAATTTTCTAATTCAACTAGTTCGCCTTTTCTTTTTAGGGTGGGGTCTATATTTATATAGCCACTTTTATAGTTAGAACTACCTATTATTATGTTTATCTTCATCTTAACCCCTAAAACAAATTTTTGCCGCTTTATGGAACAAAGAGTCCCATCTAAGAACGAACTTTTCTTGAGAAAAATTTTCCACTATAGTTTTTCTGGCCTCATTTCCTAGTTTTTTTGCCAAATCTTCATCATTGAGCAAATCTACAAGATATTGCTTTAGTTCCGTTTCGTCATTACTTATAAAGCCGTTTACGCCATTTTCTATGATTTCTGGTATCATACACGTAGCGGTAGTGACTACAGCACATCCACACGACATGGCCTCCAATAAAGCTGTAGGAACAGGAGAAATAGTTGAAGTATTTAAGAAAATTCTATTGGATTGATATTTTTGTACAAGCTCTTTCGTGCTTTTAGCAACTTCTGATAGTCCGGGCGTGTCACCAACCACATGAAAGGGTAGTCCTTCTATAATATTTTGCCATATACTAAAACCGCAACACCAATCACGGTTTATCCAGTCGTTTACTACAGAAAGTATTTGATTTTCACGCTCTAAATTGCCCGGTTTAAATAAATCGCTATCAACCCCATGCGTAATTACTGTAGTGTCATTTCTAGCGTCCCAGCCCCAGTCTTTTATACTATAATTTGAAATAAATACATTAACGTCACCTCGCATATTTCGTGTTTGCTCTTTAACATCGTCACTCCAATAAGGAACAGGAAGCGTGTGTTCTAAGCTAACAAGCGGTAAATGCAAGCTCTGTGATAAAGGATACGCAACTTGAAATTGCCCAAATTTATTTTGAGAAAGGACTAAATCAAAATCTAAATCCAAGGGAATTTGATTTTCTCCTAAGCTTTTATTGAGAAGATGATAGTTGTCGGGTACAGGAGCATGTGTAATATTCCAGTCCTTTATTCCGTCTGCTCTGTACGCATAAAAATTATGACCTGTTTTGGCCAATGAGGTTTCATACCTCTCATGGGTTGGAAAGGTTAGAATATTTAATGGCTCACTAAATTTCCTTGTGGCCGCTTTGGTTATAGATGCTACTGGATTAGTCATTTAATAGTTCTTTAATTTTATTTCCTATATTTTCATGTGAGTACTCAAATGCTCTTAGCAAGCCCTGCTGTTTCATTTTTGAATACTTCTGATCGCTGTCGTTATACATATCGTACACTTTTCTCATTGTGCGTCGTAGTTCGTTGATGTCTATTGAAAACCAATTTTCTTCAGCGGTGAACAGGTCTGTAAACGTCTCAGTCATTCCATAGACTGGCTCCCACCTTCCGGGCACTAAGAACCCAGCGTCCTCTTGTATAAAGTCTCTCATTCCAGTTCCATGTGAACATATAGGCGTGTTTCCAAAGCCCATAGCATCAAAAGCGGGTATGCACCAAGCCTCTCCATAGCTAGGCATTACAAAACAGTTACAGGTTTTGTGTAGGCGGCACATGTCTTTTTCAGATAAAAAGTCTGTAATAATCAAATCTTCTTTATAATTTTCAACACTAGGATATTTCTTCAGCCCCGCCTTTATCGTATTGCAGATATTCTGAATTTCTAAAGCGCACTGATCACCACTTAAGTCATGTCTATTAGATTTTATTAAAATAGACACCGGTTCATTTCTATGAAATTCTAAATGAAATGCTTTTATAAACGCCTCAAGGTTTTTTCGTTTGTTTAGCTCTCCAATAAAATAAAAAACAAAATTACCATGAATATTTGGAATGTCTAATTTCTTATAGCCAGATTCAAATTTTGAAAAACTAGTTGCGTGTGGAACTTCCTTTATGGGGATGGTTACTCCGCTCTTACGGGCCGCTCTAACCATTTGCCTGTTGATAACCCAAGCTTCGTCCATGCAATTTATTTTTCTATGCCAATTAGAAGAAATGAAATTGCTAGTTTCAGTTGCGTATAGTGCTATATTCTTTTTAAACTTACTGTTATAGTCCATCATATGAGGCAGAACATGTTGAATGCACACATCACTGCCAGAACTATCTTTGCTTTCTAATTCTAATATTCTTTGAGGTAGCTCTGGCTGATTATTGTTTAATTTAACAGCTCTAGGAACTACATCAATTCCTACAGAGTCCATTGCTAAAATGTAGTCAATGGCTGCTTGTCCCCAGCCAGTACCTTCTCTATAGCAGCCTATATATAAAACTTTCATCTGATTAATTCTTTTCTTTGCATTTCCCACTTGTTTCTTCTATGACAAAGATCTGCCATCACCGAATAAGCAGTTTCAATGTCAAATGGTTTAAATTCTGGTCTAATAAATTTATAAGAGTCTTCGTTAAGATACATTTCTCCCGTTCCTTCAATGTACATGCCGTAGTTTAAATCTCGAATCATACGAGCCTCCATGTACGAATTTAATCGTTCTGGCTCACCGAGAACATTAATAATCAACCATTGTACATATTCTCTTGGAGGAAGATGTCCCGGCACATCGGTCTCTGGGGTGTGTATTCGTGGGGGAGACTTCCAAGTTTCTTCTAACGGGCGTATATCTACGCTGTCAAAATAATCTTGCCATTTCTGTGCGGTTTGATCCCACTGATAATGCTTTTCAAAATTCTTTCTGGTCTCTAAACCCACCTTTATTCTTTCAGCGTCCGATAGATCAAAAAACTTTTTAAACTCATTTGCGGTAAGGTCATTATCTGGAACAGCTCTGTTGCAACCAGTTTCAAGTTCGCTGTACACAGTTTTAGGGGTGAGAGGAACTCCGCCCAATTTTCTAATTACGCTACTCATAGCAGAATAGTCAATACTCATTACGGGAACAGAGCAAGCGGCTGCTTCTACTTGAGGCAAACCAAAACCTTCACTGTTAGCATATTGTACGTATAGATCAAAAGTGTTCATTATGTTAGACAGAAATTCATAACTGACTCCGTTTTTTACATTTGATAGCCCGGCATCATGACGACCACATCGTGGACATTTTGTACGTGCGTCTGCAAAAAAAGAAGGAAAAGCATGTGAGCATTCTGAACATACATAAGTAAAAATAACCTTTCCAGACAATCTATATCTATTGATAAGCTTGGGTATGTCCCACCCTAAGTCGGGATAGCTAGTATGGCAGTAGAGAAACACGTCTCTGCCATCATAAATATCCAAAAATTTTCTAAATGCTTCAAATAAATCTAAGAACAATTTACGCCTCTGATTGCGCATAACCGTGCCAATAATTTTAATGTTGGGGTCAAGCCCTAAATTTTCTTTGTGCAAAAACTTATCTGCTACAGGCTGATACGCAGCGTCTGCTGATGGCGGAGCAGATCCTAAACAATTAATGGCATTATTTGATTCTTGTTTTAGTACTTCGTATCCCCAGTCAGAGTAATTAAATACCCCGTTCGCATTAGCATATGTAGACAGCCATTGTTCATTTTGAGGGGCGGCATCTACTGTGGGCATAATAACCCAATTAAAAAACGGTCTGAATGGAGATCTTTCTTGATACTCCAACATCCAAAAATCTCGAATGTCAAATACGATATCAGGCTGAAAATCCAATAGTACTTCTTCAAATCTCCACTCTCCAAATTGATTGGTGGGTTTTTCATTGTACTCATCAACCTGTTGTTTACTTGTAAGATCTGGCATATTGGAGTAGAATAGCCAAGGGGCGCTATTATCCCGGTGTTCGCCATAACTGGCAAACTCAGCCAATTCATATTTATCAGATTGGTAAAGCCTTTTCATTACCTCCCTACCATAAGTGGCATATCCTGTATTAAGATATGTAGCTTCTCCGCAAAATAATATTTTCTTTTTTCTCATGAACAGCAATCCAAAAAGAAAGAGCCTGAGAAATAATCAGCCCATGATTTTTGAACTGATCTTTCTCAAGCTCTTGTTGTTATTTGTTCAAATTACGTTATCGTCCATTTGTAACTGCGGCGTCCGCTTCTAAAGAGGTGTGTTCAGCATTTCCTTCTCCCTCTTCTTTTTGGTGATGTCCATTATTAAAGAGCTTAAACTCTTTGACTCGAAATCGTGTCTGAAGTCTTTTATTACCTTCTGGATCAGTCCAAGTTTTATTTTTGGCGGACGTAACCACGTCTACGATGTCTCCCTTTTTACAATATTTTCCTAGAGTGGCAGCACCAGAATCCCACGCCTCAAAATCAAAATAATTTACTGTCTTTTTCTTGTCGCCCCCCTTTTCCTTACGATATTCATTAATGGCTAAAGTGAAGGTGACAAGCTCCGTATTCTCCAGTTGGATCAATTGGGGGTCTTTGACTAAACGGCCAATAAAGCGACAGTAATTTGAAATCGTATTCATGTTTCCCTCACGTCGTTCAAAGTTGTGTAAAAATCCCTTTCTCCACTAATATACCAAATCCAAAAGAATTTGACAACTAAAGCTCTGAAATTTGATCTACTATTATTCCATCTCGTTCGCCCTGTATAGATTTTCCAGTAATAAGAATGTTGTTTCCCATATATAGGATATTTTTATATTTTTCCCAAGCTTCATTAAAAACGGTAACATTGTCTATGCTTCCGCTTCCATCTTCAACGGCCAAAAAAGCCATTTCTCTACCTTTCTGTTTACCCTTTTTGGCGATGTATTTTCTGACATCTAGTAGAGCAACCGCTAATTTAACGGAGCCACTTTTACCTTGAATGATTTCTTTACAGGTAGTATCAGACCTACTAGTATCACATGAATCTACCTTAGCGTAAGTAAGGGTGACGCCGAGATAATTTTCCTCGGTGCGGGTAATCCATTCTGGATCATCTTCTAAGGAAGAGTAAGGTTTTTTGAGATGGTTAACAAGATCATGAACTATTTCTGTGCGATTTTTATTAGCCACTCCGCCACCCTCTTTTCTGGGATGAGACAGTGCCATAAGAAGATCTATTAAATTGTCCCAGCTAGTATAATTCTGCATGGTCCATTCAATCTCTTTACTTGTCAATTTTTGCCACGTATCAAATTCATCTAGCATTTTTTGACGGGACAATTTAGTATGAGATAAAACGCCTACAGAAATTAGCGCTTTAACAGCCGTGCTAGTTACTTTATGCGAAAAACAAACTAGAAATTCATACCATTCCCATTCGTTAATTTTCTTTTTAAGAAATTCTTCAGTCTCTTTTACATGCTTTCTAAACTCTGTAATTTTATTTGCGCCTAACGACTTGATGTTCTTTAGGCCAAAATGAATTTGACTATCTATTATATCAGTTTCTTCATTCATTGCCTCTAATGAAGGCGGATGAATAAACACGTTATGTATCTTGGCGTCTGTTACTAATTCTTTGACTTCTCTTTGGGGGTCTTGTTTTCCACTAGAGTATCTTAGGTAGTTGCAATAGAACTGTAAAGGAAAGTGCGCTTTTGCGTATGCGGACCAATATCCACATATAGCATATGATACCGCATGAGATTTATTGAATGCATACCTACTGGATTTTTCAATCCAACTAAAAATTTCTTCTGCAATTTCTTTATTAACTATACCCTTATCAATAGACCCTTTTATAAAATCGCTTTTGATTTTAACCATTAAATTAGCCTGTTTTTTTCCAATGGCTTTACGTAAATCGTCGGCTTTTTGTAGATCAAACCCCGCAATAGCCTGAGCTATCTTCATGGATTGTTCTTGATAAACCAATACGCCTTGGGTGTTTTTAAGGATGGGCTCTAAAGATAGATCAACATAAGTGACGCTATCTTTTTCATTTTTTCTATCCACATAATGTTGGGTCATAGATTTGCCATCGGTAATGGCTCTGAGACACCCCGGTCTAATTAATGATATTAGAGCGGCAAGGTCTTCGATATTTCGAGGCTTAACACGCTTTGCCCATGATCTACCAAGACTGCTTTCTAATTGAAATACGCCCTTGGTTCGACCGGAACAAATTAAGTCCCAAGCATCTTTATCATCGTAGTCAACATTAGTTACATCAAAGGTGTATGTTTCCATCTGCAAAAGCCTTTTCAAATTTCACTTGAGGTGAAAATTTTCTGTATAATTTCATGAAGCCAATTAAAAGATTTGCTGTATCTTTAACGTCTTGCAGGGCATCGTGAGCGTTATCTTTGGACATACCTAACAGATCTCTCATTGCGTCCATGCTCAAAGATTTTACGTCCGCATTATTTTCAAACCACATCCAAACCGTTTCCATCAAATCAATTCTATGAATTCTATTGAAGGTGGTTTGTCGCCCCTGCTTATCGACAGGGCCGTGCATTTCACACATCCGCTGCACAATTGGCATATCAAACCCGTTGATATTATATCCAGCGGCTATTGGGGCAAAAAACGGAGTTTTCTTCCAATTATATTTGTTGACAAAATTATTAAATTTGCCCCACACCGTTTTTGGCAATGGCGCTCTTGCAAGTTTTTTTCTTTCTTTTCTGGTAATAGCTAAGGCTTCATCTTCAACCGGGTCCAGTCCAGCAGCAACGGCCTTCTCATCATTCAGAATGGGACGAATTTCACTATTAAAGTAACCTCCGGGCTGGACGGTCAATTTTCTTCCATGAATAGCCACCGCCGCTATTTGAGTGGGCTGTGTTTTTAGAGGGTTTCTTGAACCTGTTTCAAAATCAAATACGATGATATCTCTATAATTCATCTCATCTTTCTCCTAATTTCAAAAAAATTATCTATAGCCTCTTCTACATCATCGTATAATTTACTAAACGAGTATTTGTGAGATTCATTATGAACCTGATATTTTATGCCGCTATGCACCGTATAAAAGTCGTTAATTCTACAAATAGATAAACTGTTATACTCCTCGTATGCTCCATTAAGAAGTTTATTTTTAATGCTTTCTCTATGTGTTGACACTCTGTACTCCTTCTAATTGGTTCCTAATACCCATCATTTTATCTAGTAATGATATACCCAGTATATCAAATTTTACATGTCCCATAGATTCAAGGTCTCCCATTTCCATTCCAGCTATTTTTTCTGTTCCTTTTTTATCTCTTACCATTGGACACACCGTGTTTAAATGATGAGAAGAGATAACAACTCCAGCAGCATGCTTGCCTTGAGACTTAAACGTTCCTTCAAGTCTCATAGCCTGTTCAAACATTTTTGAATATTCGCCCCCCAACGACCCGTCGTCATTTAAACGGCAGTAGTCTCGTAAAATTTCTGGCTGATTAACCAGTGTCCATTGGATTACAGACGGATTATCCATATCTGCAAGTTGGTCAGAAATTTCATGTTCATAAGGTAGGCTCTTAGTGATGAGATTCATCTCTTCAAAACCACAAGCTTCATTCATACGTAGCACTTCTTTTATGGCGCTACGGCCTTGTAGTCGTCCAAAAGTAACCATCTGGCTTACTTTACCGTGTCCATATTTTTTGCGGATATAATTTATCACTTCGTCACGTTTCGAGGCTGGAACATCAATGTCGATGTCAGGCAAAGAAATATGATCTTCTGTATTTCTACCAGCGTTGTAAAATCTTTCAAAAATCAATCCATGCTCAATAGGATCAACCTGAGTAACTCCTATTAGCCAAGAGATTAAACATCCAGCGGCAGAACCTCTTCCCGGCCCCGGTATCCACGTATTATTTCGCACTTGATTAACAATATCTCTTACGATCAAAAAATATCCAGATAAATTTGCTCCCCGTATAACCTCTAATTCATTTTTAATTCTGTCTGCATAACGCTGTTTCTGCTCAGTGGTATCTATTTTGCCACTAGCCTGCAAATTATTTGCCCATCCCTCTCTGCATAACGATCTTAAATATTCCTCTTCAGAATTATGCTGTTCAGGATAGTCAAACTTAGGAAGCATGGGGGCTCCTAAGATGTCATAACTTTCACACATGTCCGCCACATTAGAAGAATTTTCTATTTCAGTTGGCGTATTAACCTCTGCAATTTCTTCTGGAGAAGGTATATGAAAATTATGCGACTTCATGAATCCACTGAAACCCACATCTTCATTGTTAGACAGTTTTGCTTTAATTTTTCTAAGTGGCGTCTTCATTGCTGAACACAATAATAACAAATGATCCCCAGCATCATCTTTTGTCGGATAGTGAGAATCAGCCGTTGCCACAGTAGGAATTTTTAATTGTTTTGCTACGTATCGTAATCCTTGTGCTACTAACTTTGCAGCCGGAGAATTTTCTTGGTCAATGGCCTGTATCTCAATGAGAAAATTATCTTTGCCAAAGATATCTAAATACTTGTATGCCATCTGAGTAACTTGATTTACCCAATCTGGATTGATATGTTTTTTGACCCCCACCTCCGTATCTTGTTTGTAAGCCTGACGATGGTCTGTAAAAATAACATTTGCCAGATCGCTACCTAAATGGCCACTAAATGCTATTAAGTTACCATTAGCATATTCAGCCAATCTATTTAAATCTAATCTTGGCTTATAGTAAAACAGGTCCTCGTCATTACTCCTCGACACCGCTTCGATTAGGCTTGTCCATCCTTCAATATTTTTAGATAAAACTACCAAATGGCTTAGAGGTCTATTTTCTGGATTGTGTACTGAGGCATCTTGTCCACTGAGATAAAATTCACATCCAAGAACGGGTTTAATATTTTTATTCTGACATGCCTTTGTGAAGGCCACAGCCCCTGCTATCGTACCGTGGTCGGTAATGGCACAAGACTTGTACCCCAACTCCGAACAGCGATCAGCAACCTGTGAGGGCTTCGAGAGGCCATCCAAGAGGCTGTAATGGGTATGCAGATGTAAAGGAGTCCAGTCGCTCATTTAGCCAGTCTTCCACCGCCATCTCCGTAGGCAGATAGCCTATCGGGTTTTCCGTATTCTTCAATTACTTTGTTTACACCTTTAATGCGTATTTCGTCTCGTATATGTTGACACACGCTCTTCTTTGCCCCCTCTTTATAGGGGTTGCTAAATAGGCATAGTTTTTGACACTTCCAATGACTATTTTCATTGGATAGTAATTTAGGCTGTTGGTTATTTTTAATATACTGGAATTTCTGTTTGAGTATCTCTTCGGCCTTTTGATAATCCTCTTCGTCAAAGCAGAGAGAAAATACGCCACCGTCATTAATATAAAATATGCTGACAGAAAATTCAGCGTCTGGATACATATTTTTTAGTGCGTAGTAATAAAGCAAAAGCTGAGTGTCTTTTTGTAACGCCTCTGGGGTTTTTTCTTGGCCGGTCGCCCAATTAATCCTCTTTCCTGTTTTATAGTCTAATATTTCATAATAATTTTCATCATGCTTGATGATTACATCAACAGTTCCCTTGATGGCTAGATAACCCTGTATTCTCTTTGTGCCAATTTTGTAATCGTATTTTGCCCAAGGTTTTTTAATTTCTATGTCAAAGAACTGTTCGGTGGAAAAAATATTTTGATTTCTAGGATCAAACATACCATCATTATAAGCTACTGCCTTTTCTGTCCATTTCGTACAAGTCTTAAGTTCTGACTCGCCTAGATCCACTTCTGGAAAGTTAGAGCAATAATAATCGAATGCTTTTTTGGTCACTCGACCCAGATCGTCACATTGCTTCAAAGTAAATTTGCCGAGTTCGTCGTCAGTAAAGCTTTTATTACCACGATCCATGCACAGTTTCTTGTCCCCTAAAACCTGAAGGGCTTTGTGAACAATAGTGCCCATCAGCGCTTTTTTATTAGTGCTGTCTTTTAGAGACAAATTGTACTGTAAGAAATATTTTTGTTCGCAAAACTCTAAAGTTCCCAAACTACTACTTCTGTGATAGCAAACTATCATCTAATCCATCCAGTTTTGTAGTTATCAAGTTGTACATATCCGTATGCGCGCGAAAACCATTGTTACCTTCGGCTTCGCCTTTCTTGATAAACCTAGCTTCCTTGTAATACTGATCTCTGTCTTTTTGGCCAACGATCCATATGCGTTTAGGTGTGAGGCCATCAAATTGGATACTTACAAACACATATAAATCTAAATTTCTTTTGTCTGCCTGATGTTTGCTGGTAGCGGCAACAGACACATCGTAAAATGACTTGGGAACAACCGTTCGTCTTTTAGTTTTTACTTCAATTCTCCGGCCATCCTTTAAGATATCGTGTCCATATTTTTCTTCACCGTCAGCAAAGCTGATAACTTCAGCATCGATGTACGCAGCCACAGCCTCCTCTCCAAGAAAGCCAGCAAAATTACCCTTGCCTTTAAGTATGGAGTTTTTTATAGACCCCATCCTCTTAGCTTTTTCCTTGGCGGATTTAACCATTTCTGGAGTGAATGGAATTTCTATTATCAAATTTTCGCTTTGGTCCATTCCCACTCTCTGAGTTGAAGTAGAATCGCTTTGTTTGTTTCGTCTATGCTCATGTTTGCATTGTCTATCACACAATCAAATCCATCATAGTCTTGGAGGGCGGTTTCGCTTGCGTGAACATCATCATGTGGACTGCGGGTAAATCTAATGACTTTACCACCGGCTTTCTTTATCGCTTTTGCTTCATTTGGAAAACGAACATCCGGCACAATGGCCAGTTCAGTTCCGCTTTGTAATATTCTATTGATACAACTCTCAACCCAAACATTACTTTTAAGCCGTCTACAAATGTCAGTGCCAAAGTGCTGGAGAAATTCTCTTGCTGTAAGATAGGTTTCCTCTGTCAGATCTCGGTCTAGAGAAATAACGCTGGACATATTTTTAACCTTAATATTTGTCAAAGAGTTTTTATCTTCGTTGGTGCCGTAGCATTGATCTTCCGAAAGCCCAAACAGCTCTATGGCAATAATCTTAAGGGGGTCAGCGAAACTAAACGATTTCACATAAGGCCAGATGGCTGTAGCAGCATAATCTATAAAATCTTGATCTCGTCTTTCAACATCCAGAATTCCAACCTCTTCTTTTTCCTTGCCTTGTTCATCTACCATTACCGCATTGACCAATAAATTTCCGTTGTTATCCATCAAAAATTTCTGAATGACATCATTGATCCTCATCTGGTAGCCATAAAGAAAATTCATGGAGGTGGTTTTGCCGCTCTGCTTTACTCCTGAAAGTCCAAGTATTTTTTGAGACATATCGTTTTCCTATAATTGATCCTTAAGTTCGTTCAAAATTTGTTCAGTTGTCATATCCCCAACGTCTTTGCAAGAAAAGACGGGCTCACTGATTATAAACAATGTTTGACATTTTTGTTTGATAGAATCTCTAGCTTTTTTTCCAGCTTCATCATTATCTGTAAGAATAACTAGTCTATATGCCCCGGACATTTGTAACAATCCTGATTGGGCATCACTAAGACTGGAGCCAAATATCCCCACGGCGTTTTTAATGCCAGCCTCCCATAATCGCCAAACATCTCCCTGTCCCTCCACCAAAATGGCCGTCTTGCTGTTCCGTATATTATCTTGAGCCAGCCACAACCCATATAAATATGACCCTGTGTTAAAGCCTTTTGAGTTAATCCACTTATACCCTTTATAATTTTCATGAGTAATCCTTCCCACGCAGCCCACATAGTCATAGTTTTCATCATATACAGGAGCAACAACCCTGTTATACATTGGTTTGCCTTTAACATTACAAAATCCTACATCAAATATATCTAAAGTTTCTTCGGCAAAACCCCTGTTTAAATAGTATTCCGCTGGACGTTGAAGACCTTCTCTTATTTCTTCTCTTGTGATATTTGGTGTTGATTTTTTAGCATCTGCTTGCGAGGAGTGTAAAATTTTGTCTAACGTTTTTGGCAATGATAAATGCTTGTCTTTTAATTCATTTTTAGAAAGATCCAAAAATTTTAAACAGAAATCAACCGTTTCTGAAAAAGTGGCTTTTCTGTCATTTGCGCTGCCTAACACCCCCCTAACTAGCCCCAGAATAGATTGCATGTGTTTCTTCTCACAGCCTCTAGTCCAACACTTCCATACCCCAATAAAATCCCCTTCTGATGTAATTGTACATCCGCTAGGATTATCTGCTCCCTCATGTATTGGACACACAAATGACAAATAATTGTCATGATCTGTATATTCTATATCAAGAGCGCTAAGTAACTCTCGTATTCTTGTGCTCAATATATTACACAGCGCCACAGTATCAACTTGTTCAATCAAAATGGTCTTTCTTCATCAGTTGTTGATGAGTCAACTACAAATCCTTCTCGTTGCCTTTTAGTTTGCTGCAATAGTTCTGATTTAGTTCCTCTTTCGGTAAGAGTGGCTATGTTCCCCTCCATGTTCATATTAACATAGTCGTAGTCTTCTAGCCCCGAACCATGTCGAGCAACAATAGGTATCAGCTTTCTGTTTCCACTTGCCCCGTTATCTTCTGCTATTTCTTCATCTGACTTCTTCTTAAAAATTGAAAAGCTGCTACAAAGCCAAATCAATCTGTCTGAGCCACTTACAACGTCTGTTGATTCTTTAGTAATTCCATCTCTATTGAGTTGAACAAAACTCAAACAAGGGCAATCATACTGAACGCAAAAATTATGCAGTTTGGTAATTTGAAAACCTAACACTTGAAACTCTTTCATGCTATCATTGATTTCATCTGAGGCCATGAGCTTCAAGTAATCATATATAATCATACAGTCGTTGAGTCGTCCATTTTCGTCAAAGCCAACATTTTTTATTAGCCATCTTCTGATAATAGAAAGCGTTTCCTCAAAAGGCTTGCCAGCAATAGCAATGTAATCCAAAGGCATTTCTTGAACTTTGTTACTAGCCTGAGAAACCCTCTCCTTTCCGTTTACCATCTTAACAAATTTTCCAGTCGAGATATCATTTATATCAATTTTACTGTATCTTGCTAGAAGTCTATTAAAATGATCTTCTTTAGACATTTCCGTATCTAGTACTAAAACTGGTATGTTCAAGTTGCCCGCGATGTGCGCCCCTATATTGTCAGCAAGCATGCTTTTGCCAGTCTTTGGTCTTGCAGCAATGAGATCTACGCACTTTCTACGAAACCCACCACCAATCGCTTGATCAAAATTGGCAAACCCACTACTGATACCAAGCATATCACAAGGGTTTGTTTCTAAATGTTCAACATAATCACCTATCTCATCACCAAGGGTCACCGGTTTGTCTTCTACTGATCCTTGCAGAGATGCCGAAAGCTCAAAGAATGGTGACTCACCAACGCTAATAATTTTGTCTATTGTTTCATCGCCCGTAACATTAGCTATATTAGAGATTACCGTCTTAGCTCGTAACCTTACGTCTCTAGCAATTTCTAATTTCTTTAGCTTGATGGCATGGCGTCTTACATTTTCTAACTGAACATCACAATTAATAATACCTTTGATATGATTTGGTGGTATCTTATTTGAAAAGGCAGACTCTAATCCTAAGTCTGACGCTGCACTTAATAGCGAAGGTAAATCTATACTGGAACTATTTTCTAAAGCTTTTTTGACGCACGCATAAATGATTTGATTTTCTTCTATGACAAAACTATTTGTGTCAATAATGTCATCAACATCTATAAAAGCTTCTGTTCCATATTTCATTACACCAGCTATCACTACCCGTTCAGACGCGGGGTTAGATATTGGTTCTTGCATTATTTGTTACCTACACAGCTATCGCACCGATAGAATTCCCCTTGTGCAAGCACAGGGTTAACTTCTTGGTCTTTTCCACATACATGACATCTTACGCTAATAGTTTTGGCTTCTTCTCTATTTCGAGGACCGGGAGTAAAATCTGGAGTTTCCACATCGGAATGTTCTACTCCGTCATCCACAAATTGATTAGATCCGGCTGTTACGGGAGATTTGCCAGCTACTTTTTTTGTTCCCGATGAAGCGGTTGGGTTTGTTGAGAAATCCATTTTTCTTCCTTGTTGCACCAACACCGGTGCAGATTGCTGCACTTCTGGTACTCCATCTTTTGGGGGCTTTGGTCGGACCTCTTCTCCCGTGAGGGCCATATACCCTTGAATAACTTCTTCCATATCATTATTCAATATTCCTGTTTTAATTGTTTCTAGCGGGGTCATCTACGATTCCTTTTCGTGTAGGCCAACTTCTTAAGTATGTCAACTTGATCCTGCATATAAATCAATTTTTCTTTTAACATATCTGATCTGGACCGAGCTATCTCTTTTGCTTCCAATACTAGAGCTGCTAATTCATTCTCACGTCTCAGTATTGGCACTTTCATTTCCCACTTTGTATATTGGGGATATTTGTATTCAGAAACCATCAACGAAATATAATTGTCACACCAATCAAGTTTAGTCTGACTTTGTGTGTGTAGTATGTGAATGTAGTCACAGTATCCTATCAGGCAAAACGCCTTTTCTAAGCATTCTTGTTCAGTAAGATTTCTTAATTGTTTTTCTGTAAGATTAAGAATATCTTTGACTTCATAATTAACTTCTGTTACTTCTATTGACTTTTGTTGTATATAGTCATTCAAATTTTCTACAAGGTGGCTACCATCAGGAATACGCTTCTGTAAGTTGTTTTTTCCATTCATCATCTGTGTCTGAATATTTTAGTGTAATTAAATTGATGGAATTGAGTTCACACCACTCTACTTTATTTATATCTCGTTTTTTTGATCTGAAAAAATCCAGTTTGTGTTTGTGAAAATGATATATAAACTCATAATGCTGACGACCGTGAACTTCCACAATTAAAGTTCGGGAGGGCAAAAAGAAATCTGCACGAAGAATGTTTCTTACCGATCCGTGGTTAGAGCCGGGAAGGGGAACTTCCTCGTATAGTATATCACGGGAAAAGACTTCCTGCAAGACTTTTCTTGCTCGTTTGTGCAAGTTTGATCTGGTTTGCTGATCGTCTGCTCGCACGAAATATTTTGAAAAATTGAAGTTTCTTTCTCGACCGTCAAATCCAATTACTTTCATTATCCGTACAATTCTTTATAATATTTATTCTGCAAAACATCCCAAAGGTCATTATCGGTAAGATACTGACAAAGCTTTAAGGAACCTTGTATTTTTACTGGTTCTTCGTCGAGAAAGTTCAGCGTGTACCAAGAACTACTAGCTGGTTTATCTAGAATGGTAGGAATTTCGGCGCACTTTTCGATAATTTCTTGTCTCCAATCCAATCCGATTCCATATCTGAGATAGCTGACAATCTCTGTGTTAGGAAAGCCTCCAGAAGCTGAAGTTACTATTTTCCAATGAATCTTTTGTCCTACCTGTTTTTCTTGCTCTTCCCAAGATTGAGTATAAGCTATTTCCATGATATAATCACACTGGTAGCGAATCTTCCGTCCGCCATCTACCATCTTGTTTCTTCTGCTAGGACTAGTGTCCGCTATCATATGATTAATAAAAATAACTATAGCTCGTTGAGCCGGAACAGTTTGGCAAATTTTGCTGGTAAACAAACCCATGATTCTTGGTACACCAGCTCTGAATCCACTCTTGTCGAACTTGTACTCTAGTTCATCTCTAGTAGCAAGAGCAGACACTGAATCAATGATGATTACAGCGTTAGGAACAGCATCAAGCACATCCTCTACAGAGTTAACCACATCCTCTGCTGGCCAACCCTTTCCTTTCTTGTATACCGTTAGCTTTTCTCTGTCCAGCCCTTCAATGCCATCAAGGGCGTTGGTTCCAAACCTACCCTCAACATCGTAATAGTACACAGGTCTGGAGCCGTATTCTTCTTTTTGACAGTTTGCCGCAAATTGAACGGCGGTTGTGGTTTTGCCAGATTTGGGATCACCGGCCATTTGAACAAATGACCCCTCTCTAATTCCACCTCCTAAGCCTAAATCTATAGCTGGACTAACGGGAATGATTTGTCTATTGGTTACATCTTCAAATAGAGCTTCTCCAGTCCAAGCCTCAATACCATAGCGTTTTTCTTGAGACTGATTGACTTGATCTTGAGAAACAGCCGTGATTACATTTCCTTCTTTTGCTTTTTTCTTAGCCATTCCATTCACTGCCTTTTCTTAAATTGTCCTTAGCCCAAAGTGGCTGTAAGTTTGTGTAATGAAAACACTTTCTTACCTGTTCTTCGTCTGTTAAGTCAAACGATGCACACGGACGTATGTGGTCTACGTGCCAACCATCATATCCATGATTGTCCCAACTCATTCCGGGTTGAAATTGTTTTTCTAAATGAACCATTAACTCTTCAGTGGTGCATCCTAAATACTTACCCGAACTTTGTTGCTTTACCCCTCCAGATTTCTTTATTCGACTGCTAATGTACTTTCTTTGCTGGCGAGCTAAATGCACTTCTGGAGTTCTTCTGTATTCTTTTATTTTTTCCCAATTTTCTTTTCTATATTTAATCTGATATTTTTTAGCACGCTCTTTGTTTTTTTGATAGTAGGTTTTAAAATGCTGTTTTCTATTTTCATAAGATTTTTTATGGTGCTTACGAGAATATTCTTTGACGCACGGTTTACATTTTCTGCCACCAGTATATTGATATGATGGATAAAATTCAGATACGTCCTTCTTTTTGTTACATGCAGTACACAACTGGCCTTCTGACTTAATTTCTTCTATGGTTTGAGTTCGTTTCTTACCCATCTAGCTTTCTTATAAAACTTTGTTTTCCATAAGGTTTTGACGGACGAGACAATGTATGGTCTTCACACGAGGAACCCTTTAGTTGAATTGCATCTAGTTTCGACTGTTCTTTTTGGATAAGTTTTTCAAGCGTTTTAACCCTGAGAGAATAAATAAATTTACCTCGATAAGAATTCAGAGCGTTGATTATAGCTTTGTCTTCGTACTTTTTTAAAAGCTGATAAGCTTTGGTGACTTGGCTTTGAAATTTCTTTTGCCACTTTTGTGTATTCCACAAAGCATGAGCGGGCCTGCCAACATTTTGTTTTTCCGCTTCTCGCAAACAAACCATTTCAGCTATATATTGAGCAGCATTACATTGCTGGCCTGTTGTTTTGTGTTTGTAATTTTTGTTCATCCAATACACCCTTTTTAGTTATCAAAAACTCTAATGATTCAACGACATTTCTTTCTTCAACACTTTCTGGAATAACTTCGGGCATTCTCCACTTACGGGTAAAAAGTTTTCCATCGTTTAACTTGCCCACGACAAAAGAATGTTCGGTTTCATCGCCAAAAAGAAAGGCTCCTGCACACTTACAGAAAAAGTAACCGTCATCTCCCTCTCCAACATTTTCCATGTGAGAGCGATTCTTGACATTCATTTTAACCACATGAACATCATGGGCATCACAATAAGTTTTCAGTCTTTTCCACGCGCTTGCAGGCTCAATTCCCGGCCTATCATCATCTTGGTAAACGGTTTCTCCATTGGACAATTCAACAATCCACATGGGGTTATTGTCACCATAGACATTAACGTAGGAATCTAGTTTTTTAGATACAAATGCGCTATTCATTTATCTTTTTTTATAATATAGATTGCGTCTTGACGGCTTGGTTCAGTAGCTATTCTAGTTGAACGTGTTTCATCAGATACCTGAGAAGCGTTTGGGGTCATTATGGTTACACCCCTGTCTTCTTTTCTAGCCATGAGATCGCTAACATTTATTGCATCGGCTTTATCAGTAGCGATTTTTGCCATGTATTTACCAACAACATAGGTGCTTCTGTTTAAATCGCTAGCTATGTCATCTACCGTCATATCAGAATTATTTTCAATATAAAACTTTTCCGCTTTGCTCAGGGGGCCTTTTTTAGACATCTAAACACTTCCTTTCTGCTCTCAAGAAAAATTCCTGTCTATTGGTAGACAAATATTTTCTATAGAAATCAAACGTTTCTTTGGTGACCTTTTTATACTCTGTTTGAACAGAATTTATTTTAATACCGTCTGCGCCATTTGGATTGAATAGTCTGGATCTATAAAACTTTACAAAACACGATTGAGAATTGTCAAACAAAATTGTAAATGCACATGTTTTATTAGTTTCAGAGGCAGAGGAAGTGCCATCCAATTCATAGTAAGTGTATTCACGATTGGGCTCTCTAATAAAATCTTCAGCCGTAGTTTTATTCATTTTTTTTATCCATTCTGACTACCATTATTCCATCTTCTTCTACCATAGACGCAACACAGTCTCTCTTTTTAATAGTAGAATGAAAGTACTGCCCTTTCAAGGTATGTACCCAACTTTCACCCCGTTCGCCATCAGGCGTACAATGTTTATTTATACACATAACTTTTAGTTTATAAGTATCATCTGAGTCACGAACTTTAAGCATATTTAATAAAGGTCTATCACAATCTGCGCATGAAATCAATACCACACCCATATCCGTAGCTGGAGCCCTCTCTTCTTCTGGATGTTCTTCTGGATTTTGTTGGTCTTCTATCATTTTTTACCTTCTTTTATATACTTGTTCTTCTGTTGCGGCGTCATTTTTTGAATTTCTTTTGGGGTGGCATTACCAGCTTTGTCTTGCCATCTTTTTTGTTTTAAGTTTCCTTTAGCTTGCTGGGCTCGTTTGTCTTCTAGTTCAGACCGCCCCATTCCAGTAGTGTTTTTTTCTGCCAATTGTCCCAAGGTGGTAATTTCACCTTTTATAAAAACTAAGGGGGGGTTGTCGAAGACCTGTTGGAGTTCTGTTCCTTTGCACTCTGGGCAGGGGGACGGAAGATCATTGAATCCGTGCCTTGTTTCAAATGCGTATCCACAGGATTTGCAGGAGTAGTCGTAGGTTGGAATTGTAATGCCTCTATTGTTTTCTGATGTTGCAAGCGATATTTTTTAGCTTTTGCTATGGTAGAGGGTCCAGCCGCGTTTAAATACCACAAAAGCCAAAACTGAAAAACGGACACGCCTAAAATAGCAGCCCAAGCCAAACGTTTCCTATAATGATATAATATCACCAAAATGCCCAAAACGACAACAAGACCTGCCACTTTACAAAACATAAATAAGGCTATATCGCCGCCAGCCACCGTAATCAAAAATTTACCGATTGGATTTAATTCTGTTTCTACAAGCACTTCTTGTAAGAAAATAGACCAGTATATATCTATTGCAGAAATTATACCTATACTGAGCCATAAAGCCCCATATATAATTTGCTTAATCATTTGAAAGTTTGGATAGTATTCTAGCTATGACATCATTTCTTACGATGTCTGCCGATGTTAATTCACAAATTCCCACGCCTTCCACGTCCCATAACTTATCTATGCAATTTGCAAGACCTCCCCTCATGCTTAAGGGCAAGTCGCTCTGATCTATGTCGCCATTTATTATCGCCTTGGAATCGCGTCCAATTCTTGTTAAAAACATTTTAATTTGTTCGTGTGTACAATTTTGCGCTTCATCCAAAATCATAAATGAATTATGAAAATTTCTACCCCTCATATATTCTAAAGGGCATATCTCAATCAAATTCATGGATCGTAATGAATTAACTTTATCTGGCAATAGATAAAGATTCATTTCCTCCAACACAGGAACCAAATAAGGGTGGATTTTTTCTGTGAAGGTGCCCGGCAAAAACCCAAGCCCCTTCCCCGATTCGACAACCGGCCTTGTAATTATTATTTTGTCTACTTTTTTTTCTAAAATATATTCACAAGCCAAGCCTACTGCAACGGCGGTTTTGCCAGTACCTGCTGGTCCAGAACACAAAGTAACATCTGCATCTACCATTGCCCTTATGTAGTCGGCTTGATTATCTGTTTTCGGCTTTAAGGTTTTCCTTTTTAAAAACGTCCTATTGTTACTGCTTTTTCTTTTTCTACGTTTTGGCATATATTTATTTACCCGATGAACCAAAGCCTCCTGCGCCTCGCGCTGTTTCAACTAAAACATCTGTCTCTACTAGCTTGAACACAGGGACTTCTTGGAATAAGATTTGTGCAATTCTGTCTCCACGAGACACTGTCAACTCATTGCTTCTAGATACCGCTTCGATTGATTGCTTAGAATTGTGCAAACAAACTTTTACTTCCCCTCTATATCCAGAGTCTATCACTCCTGCATGTCTATGAATTCCTTTAACGCCCATAGAAGATCTGTCCCAAATTAATCCCACATAACCATCTGGTATTTCCAACGAAATGCCAGTACTGATTAGTTTAGTTTCTCCGGGCCAAATTTTCACATCCTCATCTGCATACAAATCCCATCCTGCGTCTGATGGGTTTGCTTGAGTCGGTAGTTGAGAACTTTCTGTCAGTCTTTTTACGTTAAAAGTTAGGTCCATCGTTTTTTCCTTAAACTAATTCACAGGCTCCTCCAGAACAGGCCCACTCTTGTTCTGGCACAACATTATCTTCTTCCTCTGTTGCTTCAGTAAAATCTACTTCTTTGTATTCTCTCTTTAAATCTACCCACTCTTTCCAATTATATACATCCTTCATACAGTAGGTCAATTTTTTGATGTCTTCATCCATGTATTTTTTTGCAAACTTTTTACATCTTTCAATCCAATGTCGCTTGGCTCCTCCCCTTACAGACTTTCCGACCCCCAAAAGGGCATCACAAGCAGCCCATAGATTGTCTTCCCATAAATCTAAGGCCACTTCTATAAGACCACTAACCCACAGCGAAGCGTCTCCATAATGAGCAACTTGTTCGCTAGGTAGATATATTGTAGTAAAGGGCGCTTGTGGATAATCTTTGTCTCCAGTTACAGGTAACAAAGAAATGCCACAAAAGTCATTTCTATTTTTATAGATGAATTTTTCTACCTCATCCCATTCACTAGCTTTAACATTTATAGTATTAGACACATTATGGTTCAACCAAGGCTTCGTGCATAAGGCGTCGGTTTTTCCAGTCATAACCCAATTTTGCTGTGTGCTTTGTACATATGACAATAAATCCAATGCTTCAATTTGATTTTTAGTTTTAGATCCAGCAGGAACTTCTATACAAAAAGAAATCACTTCATCGCTATCATTTGCAGACCACACAGACTCTTCACAGGCTTTGGGGTTTACTGTTTTGAAGTATTGATAAATGTCTTCCATCTTATTAGCTTGTACACGTCGTATATAACGCTTGGCGTGATGAGGATGAATCCCAGAACTAGTACCAAGGACACAACTAGTAGTTCCTTCAGGCTTAATACAAGTAGTTCTAGCTGCCTGATTGATTCCGATTTTTTTCGCCAGTTCTTTATTGGTTTGTTTAACAATTCTAGCCCCTTTCTTTTGAATGGCTGGGTCTAGACAAATTTCATGCTGTTCCATAATGCCAGTCATAGAAACGCCGAGAAGAGATTCTCGCTTAAGAATACGCTCACTGACCTCTCCCAAATAAGGCAGGTCAACAAAACCCGCTTGCAAAGTGCCAATAATGGCTGCGGCACGACAGGATTCATAAAAGTCTTCTTCTGTTTTTACTTTAGCACAATTGATAGTACTAAGATTGCAGGCTTGCCATCCCGATTTTTTGGTTTTTTCGTCTACGGGATACATTCCTATTTCAACACAGGGATTTACTATCAAGTCTCTAGAATCTGACCAAACAAATCCCGGCTCTCCAAATTCACGAACCGATTGCATTAGTTCGTGAAACTTTTTTGCCGATGTTTTGTTGCGAAGCAATAACGCAGAATTGTTAGAACGGCCACGTTGTGGGTTGTCATGAAACCAATTGCCCGTTTTAGCCGTAACCATTGCCTCGTCGTCAGGACTAAACACACAAATAGTAGCACTACGTCTAACCCCGCCAGAAATTACAGCGTCTGCTGCGTGCATAACAATATCATATGCTTCAATTGGTTCTAATTTTCTTACAGAGTCAGCACAAAATTCTGAATTTTTTAAAGCCCTATCTAAAACTTTTTTAATATTAGTAAGGGCTTTTTTTAGGGGTTCTGGGCCGGGAGCTTTGCCTGAGCTAGAACTTAGATACGCCCCTGCGGGTCTGATTTCGGAAAAATCAAAGTTAACATTTTTTCCAACATATTCTGGAAACAGTTCTTCTTGATTAAAATAACTTCCAACCAAAACCCCCACAGAATCTGACCAGCCCTCTATGCTGTCTGACACTGTAAATTTCTTGCTTCCTCGCTTGGCTTTAACAAGACTGGGTAGTTTTGCAATATGATGTTTCTGTACGGAAAATCCTGCACCACAGCCGCACAGTAGCAAATACATACATTCTTGAAAAAATCTCAGACGGTCACAGTATGAAGAAATGCAGTTATAAATTCTAGCATTATGTTTGAATATTGGCTTACCACCAAATTGAAGCGCTCTTTGAGAACCTAAGACACGCTTTTTATACATCATGTCATATGCCCATTCAATATCCCCATTAAGTTCGGGATATTTCTCATACATCATGTTCATGACTCTATCTACAGACTCACGCCATGTTTCTCTTCTTTTCTTTTCTGGAATCCATCTTGCATATTTAGAAACGAAAGCGTAATTCTGAAGTTCACCAGCAGACATGCATGCGATCCATCTTTATTATAATGTGTGAGAAAATTTGCAGGTAAAAGCCTGCGAATATAATTTATGAGAGCAACACAGATTATTATACACCTAAAACAACATGCGCTGCTCGTCTTTATTATTTTTGTTACAAATGTTTTTTAGGTAAGACAAGTTGGGCGATAGCGTTTCTATTTTCAGTCCATTGTCGGACAAATGTTCATAGATAATTGTATCATCTAAAGCATGACTATGAACGTGTCTGCCATCTGAAACATACCATTGTCGTATGTTGTTTTGCCAAAGGAGCTTTGCGCATCTATAGCAAGGCATGTGAGTAATATATGCGATAGCAGAAGACGGTCGAATGACCATATTGCTGATGGCGTTTTCTTCGGCATGAACTATATAGGGGTACTTATGTGGCCTTTTGGTAGGCAAATGATGGTCGTCCACACCGGAACAAAATCCATTATAACCAATGGAAATTATTTTTTTATCAGATACTAGCACACAGCCGACTTGGGTTTCAGAATCGTGACTGCGGGTAGCGGCCAGATATGCAAACCCCATAAAATAATCATTCCATGTCGGTCTTTCCATCGCGCTTTTTCGTCCTTGATCGTCGCTGTTTTTTGAGACGCTTTTTATCTTTTTTGCTTTTTCTTCTTATCGTTCTTCCCATTATACACAAAGTCGGGATGCACCCAAGTCCAATCGCCGCCATTGGATTGGGCTACCAGTTTACGAACATTTTTGACCTGCGGCAAGGCCCAAACTGAGATTTTTTTATTGACCTCCAACAATTCACACTTCGCTTCTTTAAGACGTTTAAAATCCGGTTTCATCTAGAACCTCCAATCCATGAATACAATGACGTATATCTGTTTCTAACTGTATTTCTTTTATAAATTCTGCTCGGTAAAGATCGTACACCAAAACGCGAGCCGGTGAAGATCCAACAAATACCAAATTGTCACATCTAGCTAAACCTCTGTTCCAGTTGTTAACTGCTATGCTGTCAACACGAAATTTAGTGTTTTTTGCTTTGGGGATTCGAGCAACATCAAACGCTAGCCCACCCAACTGTTTTCTCGCCATGGCTAATACACCGAACGTGGTAAAGTTGGCCATAAAATAATCATCGTACTCATAAAAATTATGTATAAAACTAGCCGCCTTAGTTACCTTTGTTCCCGGTCTCGCTATTCCGAATTCTTTTAGGATCTGACCAGATACGTATGGCATGGGACAATTCATGGACATATCTTCAAAATCATATAATCCTGTTATTAGCCCCGAAAATAAAAGTTGGTCTCCATATGTACATATTGAATTTATATGATAATTGTCATCTTCCAATTTTTCAGACGGATCTATTTTCTTTTTTTCTGTCAAGACTTTGTGGTCTGGTTTACTTTCACCAGTGATCTCCCAAAAACCTTTTACATTAAAATCTAAGTCCACCTTAACTATGGCATCATACGCTGTGGATGTTGCCCATATGTAACCATCAAAAAAACAAATCTCATGTATAGACTTGAATACTTCGGGGTCTTGATGAGTCCTTTTAATTGCGTAGGTTTTTCTGTCTAGTTCAATAAATCCGGCAGAATCGGCTACTACAATTCTATCGTCTAGCACACAAATTCCACGTAATCCTCTCTCTCCACCTCTTTCATTGTCGTTGACAAACTCTTTGTCATATGGGGCATGGTGTAATATTTCAGAAGTGTCTGTATCAATAACATACAGCCCTCCGTGAATGTCACCCTGTTTTGCCGCTCTAACTACTGTGGTGCAAATTATTTTCATTATGGAATTTTACCAAAAAATCTTCGTAGGGTTTAGATATGCTAGAAAAATCAAATGAGAAATAATCTATTACATTATTTTTCAAGTATCTAGCGTTAACGCTTTCTGGGGATATATCTAGGCGGCTGTCCTCCGTTTCGGTTAGCTTCATAAGTGCATTATGAATAACTACGCTGTACTCTAAACAAGACATGAGAGAGGGCACTTTTCCATCGAAGCCACCGTTGTATAATTTGTCTTGCATAACTTTTTCAAAATCTTCAACGTGATTCAATGGAGTAGATTGTAATGCGTTTAGTATAACATTCTTATGGTATATGTGTCCATTAGAAGAAAACGGCATGGCAAAATTAGTATAACTATCAATTGTTGACGCATCCCAAACTAAAAATTTATCAAATACAAACTCTCCCTCTTTAGGAATAGGGGCAAAATATCTGTCTCTTTCATAAGGGTTTTGTATGACCGTATTATTTCCAAGTCTAAGAGATAATGCAGATAAACTGTACTCATTAAATAGCCGCCTTATTAATTTATATGAAGCCACCCTATTGAAAAGTATATCTTCATCATTAAAAATGCAAACCAAATCTCGACTATTAGATAAACACCCAGCTATATCTAAACTTAGATTGGACGACCTCCTAGTCCTCCACTTTATAGGAAAATTTACATCATAAAGATGTTTGTAGTAAAAATGGTTTTGCGTTTTTATATAGCCCTGTAAAAACAAATCGTCCGTATATTCATATAGAACGGTAATATCAAATAAGTTACCACCGTTGATTTGTAGACTATCTAATAGAAGTCTTAATTGCGGAGGATTATCTTTAGAAACAATAACAGTGCTAATCATCGAAGTGCATCCATGTTGGGAGGTAAAGCATCTGAGCTATAAAGTTTTGGCGGCGGCAATTCTTTAAAAAACCACTCTGCCGTTTGTTGTATACCTTCGTTAAGTAATACTTTAGGGGAAAATCCAAGAATGCTATTTGCTCTAGATATATCCAAAAACCTTCTGACTGTTCCAGCAGAGGGCGATTCATTCCACTTTATGTTACCGTTGTAATTTAATATTTTACATGCTCGTTCTGTTAAGTCTTTAATATTAGTTTCTTGTCCAGACCCAATATTAATAATAGGTATATCGGTAGATTTTTCTAAGGCGAGAACAACTGCATCAGCCGCATCTTCTATAAACAAAAAGTCTCTAGTAGATTGACTATCGCCCCATGTTTCAAAAGTATCAATGGTTTGATCTATATTAAATCTTATTCTAGTTAAAAGAGACGGTATAAATTTGCTAGCATGAGGATCAAATTCGTCATTGGGGCCATAAAGATCTGTAAGTATTAGAGTGGTAGAATCAAGACCGAATTGTTTCTTGTAGCCATCCAGCACCATTGCAAGGGTTTTTTTGGCAATTCCATAGTGAGCTTTTAAGGGGTGGGGATATCCGCTCCAAAAATCTTTTTCGCTAAATGGAACAGGACAATTCGCTGGATAAGAACAAATATCTCCAACATTAATAAACTTTTTGCAATCGTACTGACGGGCTTCTTCTATAATTCTTAGTCCCATGTTCAGGTTTTCATACATGAGGCCGCCCGGATATTTATTATTGGCTGATATTCCGCCATGTTTAGACGCTAAGTGAATTACAGCGTCGGGCTTAGTATAATCAAAAAGCCATCCTACATTAGCCACTTCTCCTAAATCTACACCCTGTCTTAAACCACCAGCGGTGAATACATTTTTATAGCCCTTGTCTCGTAAGGCTTTTTCAACAAACTTCCCTAAGAATCCTTGACCGCCTGTAATCAAAATGCGGCTTAGTGGGTCAAGCTGCATAACAATTCCTTAAAATCTAAACTGAAAAAAGAAAAATCTCTGTGGATTAACTTGCAATTGATACATTACCCTTCTCTGAACGCAATGATTGCAATGGCAATAGTGATAATGTCCGTAGTATGGTCTTGGAGTATAGTATCTCACGGCTGGAGGGTAATATGATACCTGTGGTTTTTGTTTGGTTTCCCACCAACTAGCCTTACCGACTCCACGCCTAAAATTTCTCAATCTTGGGTTAGGTTCTTGCCCTAATGCTGAACCCACCATCAAAAGACAAACTATAAGCGATATAATAAATTTCATAATCATGCCTGAAAACTACTTCCGCACCCACAGGATTTAACTGCGTTTGGATTGTCAAATGTAAACCCACGTTTAGAAATATCAGTATAGTAATCCAAGATAGTTCCATCTAAATACAGAGCGCTTCTCTTATCTACGACAACGTCTACGCCATGCTGATTTTGCAACGTGTCTTTTTGTTCGTCATATGTACTATCTATTGTAAGGTTATACTCAAAACCAGAGCAGCCACCACCTCGAACGCCCACCCTCAAATATTTTGCATCTGAGTCTTCCATAGATTTTTTAACTTCCGTTGCTGCTGTTTCTGTTAATTTAATTGTCATTTTAAAGTGTCTCCAAAAATTCAACTAGGTCTTCTACGCTCATGTTGTGAGCGGACTTCTTTACGTTATGGTCTTCATCCATGATGACTACCATGGGATATTTTTCTATATCAAACTCCTGTACAAGATATCTATTTTGAGGTTTGTTGCACGTTATAAAAGCTGGTTTCCCTCCATGATAAGGCTTGACCGCTTCTATAACCGGTTCAGCTTTCCATGTGTGGTTTTTCATTTGTACACAAAACGGACACCATTCTGTCATAAATACAACAACCTGATGAGAATCTTTTTTTGCAGACATACTAACTCAAAAACTCCATAGTTTGAGGAACGCTCATAAAATTACCGCGCTTTAATTGTTTACCGTCTTTGTCAACCATTATAATGGTGGGAACACCAAAGACTTTATATATCATAGCTAATTGTGCCCCAGTAGACTCATCAATATCTAATCGTTGAACAGAATTATATTTCGATAATAGAGATTTTACCGATGTGTCGCTCCAGACATGTGCTGCCATTTGTCTACATGGCGAACACCATTGAGCAGAAAAAATTAGAATGTGTTTTTCTTTAGTGTGAGTGTCAGTCATTTAGTCCCATGTCCTAAAAACCAGAACCCCCAGTCCTTTGGAGGTTCTGGAATTATAAATAAATTATTTGCCAAATGGCATTAAGCCCCTGATGGACTCAAACGACCACCATCCTTGCGAAACGCCCAAGAAAAGCACGCCAGTACCAACAGTCAATAAAAACATAATCGGTTTGTTTCTGGCCATTTCCAACGGATGTGTTAAACCGTAAATAAGATTCTTGAGTGGTCTACCTCTTTCAAAACCCATTGTTTTCCCCTTTCAGAAAAAAAACTAAGCGGTTTCACGCAAACTATCACCGACAATCCATGCTGCCACCAAAAGAGTAACCGCTTGAACTGTATCTGGGTTTATTGTACCTTCACCCACTAAGGTATCGGCACAAATAACTATCATACCGGATACGCCAACCCAAAACCGACGCGACCGAACCAACGCTCTGACTTTTTCCATGATATGGACTCCATATAAAATTTACTAATTAAAAAAACCTTTAACTGTATCGAACATGCCCATAAAACTAAAGCCGCCCCCACTAGTTATAATAAAATAGATCGCAATACCAAGAGCCATCATAAGTACGAGCCATTTTCTTTTAGCCGCAACAGCATAAAACTTATCGGTTAAAGCTTTTATTTTTTCGAGCCTGTATTTTCTTCTGCTTTCCGTTCTTTTTTCTTTACCTTCTCGGTTTCCAAACCACCCCATTATACCTTTTTTCTCCCGGCTTCTTTTTGTGCTCTTTTTTTTCTCTTGTCTACTATTCTTTTATTTCTTTTTGCAATTGCAGTTATTATATTCATGTAAAAATCACCAGCTTTCATTATACAGTTTTCTAGGGCTGCTTGCACAGTCGCCATTACTAGTAATATAACCAAAAAGGGTCCGGTTATCAACACTCCGGCTAAAAAATTCATTCATTTTTACCCCATCCTTCTCTGAGAACACGCATTGCATTACCGCCTAGAATTGCTCTCAGTTGGTCGTCGCTATATCCAAGAGCCATCAAGTATCTGGTTAATCTGGGCAACTCTGATATATCTACCATTTCATCGGGAGGATCAGTAAAACCATCATAGTCAGTGCCAATTCCTACGGCATCAATTCCACCTACATTAATAATGTGATTCATAGTTTGCTCTATATATCTCAGACCAAAATCACTATCAATAGGTGATAACCAATAGTTCATAAAGATAACACCAATATTTCCTCCGTTGTCCCCAATCCATTTAATTTCTTTGTCGGTTAAATTATAGGGGTCACGGTTTATTTCAAAAGCTCCAGCATGACTAGCAATAATGCAATTTTTCTTTCTGTGGTGTTTAGCAATTTCCATAACTCTAGCACGAGCTTTGGGAGTGCAATGCACTATATCTATTAGCATTCCTAAGTCTAGCATTTTCTCCACAATCTTTTCTCCTAGTAGAGTAAGACCTTTATTCATGTCCCATTTACCCATCGCTTTCTTCCAGTTCATATGCTTCATAGCATAGTCTGGATAAGGAAATACTGGATAGGCTGCATGATTAGGATAAAAATGAGCTAGCGTTAAATAAGCTACACCGCGATTGAAAAAATGCTCCAAATTATTTAACAGTTCTTCTTCAATTGATTCTGGAGAAGACATAATTTCATCTTCAAGAGTCCTTCCTCCTTCTGCTCCATTGAGACAGTGTGCTCCCTCTACAGAATGAACAACGCACAAATATCCGTTATCAAGACCTTCGTTTAATCTAGTAACAGAATCTGCTAGAATGGCTTTCCTAACGGTGTCTTTGCGCGTGTTATAAATGACCATTTGTCTTTCCACTTCGTCCATCATGCAATTGGTAGCATCAAAATAAGTAGGGTCTACAACTGCTTTACGAACACTGGGAAATAACCAAAATAACCATCTAATTAATTTAATATCATCTATCCACCCTTGTTCCAAAGTGTAGGCAGTAGATAGAAGAACGTCCACGCCTCCCGCATTTATTTTGGGAAACGTCACCCTGTTACTGAAAGGCCAAAACTTTCTTTCAAAGAATTTAAGAAGAGGTTTTTTCTTCGATGAATTCAAATCAGAACCTAATACGATTGCCTTAATGCCCGGATGGGTATGCCAATCTAAAACAACAGATTCTTTATGAAGGGTTTCCCAGCTCATTTTATTTTTCCATATAATCTTTGGATTCTAGGAATGTCATCTTGTTCTTGAGGAGTCTCAATGTGTTCGCTGTAATAAGGATACATTAAAGCACCTTTAAACTGTGAATGACCCAAGCCCAACAAATGTCCAATCTCATGCGCACATACAGCACGAAATAGTATGCCTTGTTCGCTAGGGGTGAGCGTCCAGTCTTCTGCCGCATCAAACATTGACCACAATTGGCCATCGTAGTGGCGGTTGCTGGGCAGTTGTGCCCACGCTAAAATCCCACCGCTTCTTCCAAACCCAGACCGTTTTCTGTTACTGACGCCAATTATCATATCTGATTCAACTGAGTCATCAGTTAACTCAAAAGACAAATTGGTTACTTTTGCCCAAGCATCAAATGATCTAGCAATTTCTGCATCCCAAATGGATTCTTCAAAATCGTTATCTCTGTTCCAAATGTAGTAGGTCAAATGTGTGTGACCATTAATAGTATTAGATCCTCCCCATCTGTCGGGACGAAACACTTTAGCGTCTTCTTCAGCAAGAGTTGAACAATCAACATTGCACATTCTCTTTTTAAATAAACCTTTTCCTTCAACTATTCCCGTGTATCCAAACGTTATGCCTAGCGTAGAAGCCAAGACAGTCTTCAATATATCACGGCGATGCATCAAAACACCCCTTTCTTTTAAAGTTATTTATTTAATTTCGTATCAATCCTTTCCAGAATATCTGCTATTCTTCTTTGGTCTGTTACTATCTTAGTCATAATTTGTTGCATGTCTTTTTGTATTTCCGCCCAACTTCTAGGAACATAAACTAACGGAGTTCCATCTGTGTCACATTTTTCGTGAATATCATGTAAACCCTTTAGCCAAGCCCTCTCTTCCTGTGTTAAAACCGAACTTCTATTGGATGTCTTAGTGATTAACATTTCAATTACCCTTATAAGTCCCATGGTAATAGCAATTACGGCTACTAATGCTGGCATTTCGGAAGTCATATTATTACCCTTCTGGGAAAAAAGAAACGGGGGATACCGGTTGTTTCCAGTACCCCCCGTCCTAATTAAACAATCAACTATTAGCCAGTCAAGGCACTGTAATCCATCATGGTTTCGCTTGAACTACCGTCGCCACTAGTAGACGTACCGGTATAGCTTACGAAGTTTTGTAGAATTACAAACTCGCCCGGAATCGCACGAGTTGGACGTGCAGCATTATCAATGTTATTGTTTTCATTATCAATAGCATTGTGCTGCTGCGCAGAGCCACGACTAGTAATTCCAGCCTTGTCTGTACCATCGCTTTGCAACAAACCATGATTGTTTGTTGATGCAGCAGTTGGGTTTCGGAACAAGTTGAAGATACTTGTAGCCCAAGTGCCTCTTTGGTATCGACGCTCGCTGAAATGAATAGAACGGCGAGTTCCGACATCGGAACCAGCTATAGCAAGAATGTCACCCGTAGATGCTCGGCCACCAATAAGCGTTGGAGAGCCACCACGGATAAGAAAACCCGTATCTGTAGAAGATCGAGTCACAGCGCGAGAGTTGGGGTTGTATGCAAACGCACCGCTAGAATGGGCCGTAGTAAGACCCGGCTGACCAGACAAGTCATCGGTGTTTGTAAACAACTGAGATCCGTATACGCCTGCGATATCAGTGTCTGCCCACGCATGATCGTTCTTCGTTGTATGACGGGAACTAGCAATGTTTCCACCATGCAAAATAACTCCACCGTCGTTGTCAGCAACGCCAGTGCCGTCTCCAGTTGAAATATACTCTTTGTGCGTACTTACTGTCATTAGATTTACCTCATATAAAAATTACGCACTATGTTCCTATGTTTCCTATAGATAAAGGTCCAATCCTAGTATATTATACACCATTCGGTAAGCATTCTTCTAGTTTTTTTAGGGCATTAATAATGTGTCGTCGGGCTGTTTCTCGACTATAATTGTTACAATGGGCAATTTCTTCCATCGTTAAGCGTTCAAAAAAACGTTGATACAACACTTTTTGAAAATGGTCTGGTAACACATTTATAGTGTCTTTAATATCAATTTCGTTAGAAGATTTAGTTCCACTTTCTGTTTTGCCCAGTAGGGGCAGAGTTTCATCGCCAACCTGAGCGTGTCGGCTGTTATGTTTGATAATATTTGAGACTTCCTTTTTGCATTCCCAATCAACTCTAGTGTAGAGAAAAGAAGTAAATTTCTTTCCTCCTTCAGGGTCGAAAGCCTTCAATGCTTCCCACAAAGAAATCAGTTTACATCTCTGTAACTCATCCGTGGGAATAATATTCATATACTTAGAGCATACTGAATTAATTATTCGTATATTATCGAGATTTTCTAAAGCTTCTTTAAAATCCTCGTCCGTGATCGTATTTGCTATCCTGATTTTTAATCCCGCCTTCTTTAATAATTACCTGTCTTTCTTTCTGACATTCTGGGCATTGTTCATAAAACTTATCAGAATGGGGCTCTGCGAAATGATGAATTCTCAATTGACCAACACTCATTACAGATTGCCCCATCATTAGCTGTCCTAGCCCCCTATAAACATCTGCTCTAAATTTTTTATCTATTGGGTCTTCAATTGATGGCTCAAATGTTAACACCTTTTTTATGTGAGAAACCTCTGTAGACATATTGGAGTGAATTATATATCCCATCACCATAGTTGTTATAAGATTTAGTGACAATAGTAAAATCATGATTTTATTGAACATTATGCACTCCTGATAGTATTTAAGTCTTCATAGTTTTTTTGTCCGAGTATTCCATCTGCAAAGCCCATGTCTACAGCTTCTTCGGCAGATAAATACCAGTCCCCTCTACTTTTCATTTTCCTTGTGATATATCTCTTTACTTTTTCCCGCGTTAAAATCTTATAATTTTCTTTGAAGAATTTTCCATGGGTGCAAACGTCTGCATAAATATTAAGCATTCTGTCGGTCAGTTTTTTTTCATACTCAGCACCAGAAACAACAGACGGGCTGTATCCTTCTGCTGACATCTCTCCAAAATGAACCATAAAATCAGTATCCGGCATAAACAGTCTGGTATCCGCAGCCTGTAAAATAATACTACTCATTGAGCAAACGTTGGCATACCCTAATATAGTAATGTGACACGGAGAGAGGGAAATAGCATTATATATTGCCATGCCATCATTCCAATCTCCACCAATTGTGTGCATATGAATCAAAATACTGGAATTATTTTTATTTTGCAGAATGTGTAAATTCTTGATAAAAGTCGTCGCCATTCTGAATTCTATGCCCGGCTCTTCTTCTTCTCCCTGCCCGTAATGTCCGTGCAAATATATTTCTCTGGTGTCAGTATTTAATCCGTATGTATGAATATCATTTTTCAGAGTCTCATCAGCCATAGCATGCCCCCCATTTAGTTATTCTTAAAGAGCATTCCGCCTTTACTTTCTTTAATTGATTCATATCTCATTAATTTTTTTAAGTACGCTTCGTCTCCATCGTCATTAGTACTAGCATATTCAATTTGTCCAGCCTTGGAAACAAAAATAGTCCAATGTTTATCTTCAGAAATCATTTCTTTAATTAAAGTAACGGTCTCTCTTGTGTCTTCGTCCATGCGTTCGCCAATGAGAGTCTCTTCAATTTCATGTCTAACATTTTTAAAGTCAAAAAGTTTGCCCACTCCTATAAAAAATCTATATCTACTGATAACCATCAGCATTTCCACGCCTTCTGCTTTTTCTATTTTATCTTTGATGCCTTCAGTGACATTAAAATTAGTGTATCCCATCCAACAGTCAAATTGAGACAAAATATTCATCTTATCATGTAGTTGAAAAATTCCTGCCGGAGTTGTAACTAACTTGGGAATTTTGCTCATAAGATCTAAAGCCTCTTCGACTAAATCCATTTCATTTTCATCCGATGCTTCAATAACATCGTCAATCATTTCCTGTTCCAATAAGTCGGTGTCCCATTTTTCCCAAGCTATTTTCTTAAAGGGTAAATCATTATTCATGGGGATGGCCTCTATTTAATATATCACTAGGATTTACAACTAAAGAATCCTTCGTTGACGTATTTGTATTGGTCATATTGTCCATCATGTCAGCAACCATCAATGACATCCTTTCTTGATGCGTTTGCGACAGATAGGTTAATATAGCCTGATACTCTATTAGTCGTCCTTCTCGTTCCGTTTCTTCTCGAACAAACTCTAGAGCTGAATCCAACATATTTCCAGAAGATACATTATCCAGTAGTTCAGCAAAATACATGTGAGCAGAATCACTAAAAGAAGCGTCCCATTTACACTCAACCCAAGTGTCCCCAGACATATCAACAACAAAGCTTAACTCTGCTATATTAGATTGTTCATATTTGAGTTCAGGTTCAGGTTTATTCTTTCTTTTGAAAAAATTGAACATAATTTATCCAAAGTATTCTTGTAAAGTTTCTAATCTGTCTCTTGCGTCAACCAAAAGGTCCAACGCTTCGTCAAGATTTTTGTGGTAGTCTCCCGTTGAATGATCCCCAATGCCAACTCCATTATCTAGTAAAAGACTCAGAGAGCCCAAGGCTTTGTCTCTGTCAGATTCAGCCTTCTTGCAAAGATAGCTCAACATTCTTGTTTTATAGTTGTCTAAAGTGGTGTTAGAAATCGGTCTGCCAGAAATTTGCATTTTGTTTTCCTTGTTTGGTTGTCCTATCAGAGATTCTGAAATACTCATTTACAATACCCTTCTACAATACCCGTCTACATTCTCTTAAAGGTCAATGGGGCCTCATTGTGGCACCATACGACATTTTGAAAAGCATACTCCATGCCATCAAAATCAATTACTTCTCCGTTTAAGTACATGTTATTTAGTTTTTCCTCGGTGTAAGGAAATAGTTGGCCGGAAATTAATGGTGGGTCTTGAACACAGTTCGCCGGAATACTAAACAGCACACTTTGTCTGCATGCTATCATTTGATCCCTATGTGTATCTTCCCGTGATTTGCCTGCCAGAACTCCTTCCCATTGTCTCAAATAGCTAAATTTATGTTTATTACTAAGATCTCTTAGTTCTTCTGTTCTAAAAACATGTCCATCTAGAGAAATTGGATACCCATAATTTTGGGTAGACCCCCAATTTTTCCAGTTCCATTTAACAAGATAAGCATTGGTAACAAAATCTTCCAATACATATCTTTTTTCGTGGTCTAGGTAATACTGCATGGTAGTATTCAGACCCAATCTAAACGATAGGCAGAACACATCGTCTTCAAATGCCGCTTCAGCCTGTTGCCAAGTAATCGGTATTTGTTTATAAAATATGCAGTCATCCACAATTCCACATATGTATCGACTCTTGCAGGAATTTAACGCCCCTAAAAAGTCAGGAACAAATTCCTTTTCTTTTTGCCATGCAAGATTATGTAGTATATTTTCCGATTGTAATTTTTTATACCCCTCCTCGTATAAACCGTTAGATCCAGTATATATGACTCGAATCTCATTAAAAAATCCGCTGGCATATTTTTTAATACTTTCCAGCAATAGCCTTAATTGGCAAGCCCTATCCTTAGACAAAACCAGTGCGTTTATCATTGGTGTCTTCTTGTAAAAATCCTATTTAGTTTGGTGATTTAGAAAGTGTTTCGTGCCCGTTAGGACATCTCATAAAATAAAATATTTTAGAGAGCATGACTGTTGTTTTTCCTGTCCAAACGGTGTCTAAATCGTCGTAGGGGCATTTATACTTTGATGCAGCTCCTGTTTCGTCAGCGCTCAGTTGTTCCGCTCTGTTTAGTATATGTTTAGATGTGCTTTCATTTTTCCACTGACTGTGACAGAAAGCAACTCTCTGATCTGTCTTAGGAAAACTGCGTTTAGATTCTTCGCTAGACATACACCTTTGAATGAAATCATTCTGGCGTTCATTTTTTTGAGGAGAGGGCATAAAGCCTCCTTATTCACTAACAGCTTGGGCTATTTCTTTTGCTGTATTGCTCCAGCTAAATTTTTTAGCTGTGTCTATACCAGCTTGATTAACGTTAAGGTTGTCCTCTTGCTTGAGTTTATGAATGGCTTGCATATGCTCTACCAACTGATCAATTTGCGACTCTCCAAGGTGTGCCCATTGGCCTTGGCCATGAAACCATTTACCATCTTTAGCGTCTTCCATTTCAGTTACTTCTACGAGTTTACAATTATCTTTATTGCAAAATTCTGTGTGGCCAGAATAATTGGTTGCAATTACGTGTTTGCCGCAGCTCATCATTTCTAATAACTCAAGGTTCCAACCTTCTGCTCTAGCTGGAAATACGCCACAGTCGGTTTGTGACATAATATTATACACATCTTTTTGTGTTTGTTGGCGGGGAATTGACCTGATTTTATCACCTAATCCAGACCCTTTATACAGTCTTTCCCACTGAAAATTCTCTTCATCCGTATAAAAAGGGTTATCGCACATCATCCACAGTTCTACCTTATCTTCTGGGGTAAAAGCTTTATTAAAAGCCTTAACAAGTACATCGTGTCCCTTGCGAACCTCCCATTTTCCACAATTAAAAAATATGGTTTCATTTCTATCAGCAAATTTCTCTCTAAATATACTTCTATCAACCCCTAGTGGGATGACATGAATTCTACTATCCAAATCTTCCCATTTATATCTTTCTTCCAATGCTTTTTTCAAAATGTCTTTGCCCCACTGTGAACACACAAACCATTCGTCTGGATTACCTAATTGATGTAGTTCCTGTTCTGTAAATGTATTCAGTTCAAAAATAGGAAACCCGATTTTCTTGCCTCCGCCAACAAATTCTGCCATATCATGCTGATGCCAAATTCTAATGCAAGGAGCGCCAAAATCAGGCATCCTAGAATTATCAAAACAGGCTTTTAAAAGTTCGTTTTGTTCTGGCTCTGACTGTATCGAACCAATTCCATAAAGGGCAACGGTATGTCCCGCAGACGTTAAACCACGAATAATATTGTATCCTGCAACCCCATAACCCAATGAATTGATAGGACTGATTACATTAAAATTACAAGTTGACTCCAAAAAAGACATATTCTTCTCCGTTATAAAAGTTTCCTAGTTTCTTCTATTTGTTTTTTCCAGTAAGATAGCTTGGATTTATCTAAGCTATATTCACTGCCAGTGATTATTTCAGTATATTTTTCCTTTAAAAATGCCTGACTAATTTCGTTCCAGTCATCTACAACCAAAAGTGGCAAGCCATCAAGGTAATTTATGGTGGGAGAACGCTTGACTATAGGTATGCAGCCTAAATATATAGACTCCAGAATTCTGTAACAGTCTGTCCCGTTTCCCGCTGGACACATTACCAAAACATGCTTGGATAACTCGTCCAAATAATCCCTATAATTTTTTGGCTCTAAAACAATTGTTGCCCAGTGCGGATCAAAGTCAACAAATGCCTGTTTTATTCGACTTCTTTCTAGTGTATGATCCTGCCAATTAACATAGGCTATATTGGTTTTATTATCAATATCATATATGTTTGTTTCAAAAATGTCACGAGGCGCACCCTGTCCCACCCCCAAAGGTATGCCCTGTATTTTAGAATCCTCAAGGAGAGGATTAACAGTAAACCACTTAACAACATTATCAGGTATTTTGTCAAAAGTAGAAAAGGTGTAAGAATAGCATCTCACAGAATATTTATGATCAATACTGCATTTTTCAATATCACATCTAGCGGGTATATCAAGGTCATCATATCCTATGCTTGGAATTGCGGGTTCGATAAACGAAAGCCACTTTACCATATCCATAGCTACAGGATATTCTTCTTGATAAGCTACGCCGTAGTCACTAAACCCGCTAATAACCACATATCTATTGGAAGTTCGCTCACATTTTTTAAACAGTTTGTGAATATGCTCTATGTTACAGTAGATAACACCAGATTCCGGTATTGAATCGTCGTCATCGTAATCTATTTCGTAATTGCAATCTCCCAAGTCCATCCAAGACTTGACATGTATCATGTCTTCCGGTTTTATTTTTATCAAGACCAGCGCCTTTCTGAATGTTGTAAAACTCTTTCCAAAACATCCTCAAAACCGTCCAGTCTGAGTGTATTTGGGCCATCACTAAGAGCTTTGTCTGGATTAGGATGTACCTCAAAGAATAAACCGTCTACTCCTATTGCTGTGGCCGCTTTTGCTAAGGGTTCTACAAACTCACGGTTTCCTCCCGTAGAAGTTCCAAGACCTCCCGGCTTCTGAACGCTGTGAGTTGCGTCAAATATAACTGGACACCCAAAAGACTGCATAATTGGTATGGATGTCATGTCATTTACTAGCCTACCATAACCAAAAAACGTACCTCTCTCAGTTAGATAGATTCTTTCCGAATCGCACCCGCTTGCTTTTAGTTTGTTGACAATGTTGCTCATTTCTTCTGGAGATAAAAACTGTCCTTTTTTTACATTAACAATCTTGCCCGTCTTGGCCGCAGCCACAAGCAAATCTGTCTGCCTACAAAGAAACGCGGGAATTTGAATTATATCTATAAACTCGCTTACACTCTTAGCTTGCCAAGGTTCGTGTATATCTGTCGTTGTTCTTAGACCCATGCTTTTAACACGATTAAAGATACTCTTGACCAAATATGCACCACCGTCCAAGCCAACACTTCTGTAAGAGTTAATACTGGAACGATTGGCTTTATCAAAAGAAGCCTTAAAGATAATTTCTAAGCCTAAGTTGTCACTTATTTTGCGTAGTTCTTCAGCTATTAGAAGGGTTGTTTCTTCGGATTCTATCGAACATGGTCCAGCAACTACTATCATAAAAATTTCTCCTACTCACCATGTATTATACGCTTATGTTGAGCAAATTACAAAGTGTGTAATTCACTAACTCATAAACAAAAAATACAAACGGGATTGTTCAGCAAGAACAAAGATAGGACCAACCAGATAATATACTATATTGATATATTAAATAGCTTGGCCCAGATTTTGAAAGATATACTTCCCAAGCATTTCTGTGAAGTTTTATAGTCTCTACTGGAACCAGAAAATGTGTCTAGTATTCCCGAAGAGTCGATTAGGGATTCAGTTGGAGGGTAGTAATTAGGAGATAATATGTCCATAGCCCAATCTCTGAAATTCTTATTCAGCAAAAAAAACTTAGGTGTTGACCAGCCCGTTTTGTGTTTGTTTATAACGTAGTCTGGTAGTAGACCTGTATATGCTACTTTGGGTATCACCTTTGTCTTAGAGTTTTGAATTTTCTGTTCGGACGGTATGCTAAGTGCATACTCTCTAAACTTCCGAATAGTTAGTGGAAATCTAGCCTCCATAGAAAAGTTCATTCCAAGTTTGTCGTTTCTTATTAGAAAATCATCTGCTACTCTGCCGAGAGATTCCTGATATAGAACATTGTTTATAGGATCGTTAGACAGACACTCTGCCGGAAACCATTGCATGTCAGGCCGACCAAATCGTATTGGGCTACTCATTTTTTTTATTTCGTCTGGTTGCATCCTTGAAATGCCCAAATGCCTGTTGTACCCAGTAAATACTTCATCGCCACCATCCCCAGCAAGGGTCACTACAATACCATTTTCTGATACTGTTTTATTTAGAAGGTAGTATGCGGGAGTGCTTTTGTTTTGAAACGGTTCTTCTAACGCCCAAATAGCATCCTCAAACGAATCAATGTAGTTTTGTTCAGTAACTAAGAGTTCGGTGTGGTCAGTTCTATAGCGTTTGCTTAGTTGTCGTGCTACATCTGCATCGCTGTTAATACCCCTGTTTTTTTTAGAGTCATCTTCGGGATATTGAAATCTAGTGGTAAAAGTTTTTGGCTTATTTTGATATTGAACAAGCTCATGTAAGATCATAGATGAATCTAAACCGCCACTAAGATACAAACCAATTGGTCTTCTACCCATCAGACACATTTTTACTGATTCAGAAACATTGCGTCTAAATTCTCCGTAATCAATCGGCTTGTCTATTGTTACAATTTTTCGATGGGCATGTTCATCAGCAATTTTCTCTAGATTATTTAACCTATATTTAACTATCTGACCGGGATATAATTTACTTATATCTTTTAGATATGTGCTTGTTCCTCCAAGCCATCCAGAAGGATATTCGGTGCTGTTTGGTCTAACCTTGTGATCAAAAGATAGAATTATGCCCGCCGCAGAGATAGACTTAATGCTTGAGGAAAATATTAATTTATCATCTTGAATATGGATGTATAAAGGTTTAGCTCCGGCGGTATCTCTACATAAAAGAAGCGTATTTTCATGCTTATCATACCATGCGATTGCATACATGCCTTCTAATTTATGTATAAAACCTACATCGTGTCTACGTAAGCCCTTTGCTAAAACCTCTGTATCAGAATCCGTTTGAAATGTTTCGCCTTTAGATTCAAGGTCCGACTTCAATTGTGGATAGTTATAGATTTCCCCGTTATAACACAAGACCCATCTATCATCTAAAACCCAAGGCTGTTTGGATAGCTTAGAATCTTCTGTTATTGCTAAAAGGTTGTGGCCGAGAGTTATATTCTTATCAGAATAATCGCCACTACCATCTGGCCCTCTTGAGTGAGAGGCTTTAATCATAGACTGTATTTTGTGAGGGTCTGTCCAATTAAACCCGTGTATTCCACACATTAGTATCTATAACTTTCTTGCTATGAATAAACACCTTCTTTTTTCTCGATTTACAATATCTACTAAATTAAAACCGTGGCCATTAATTAAAGTCTCATCGGTCGATTCTGGGGTTTTTATTTCTAACACTAATAAGCCACCCGTTCTCATAACATTAGAGACTTCTTTAATGTATTTTTCTATTCTAAAATGCCAACCCCACGAATACATAGAAACAACTAAGTCCATCTTTGGTAATCCAGAAAAACATTCTGGATCTCTATTTATCCCATGATCAGTTCCGGTCTTTGACGCATCAACTAAAAATATATTGTTCTCATCTACCCCATGGACTGACATAAATTTTCTGGTAAGTTTTAAGTTGGAATAAAAGTTCTTAACCTCCCCGGAGACAAGAGTGTCCAAAGCATCAAACATATAGAAGTTAGGAGGGTTATCTAACCTGTCGTTTATTACTACGTCTATGTATCCTAACCCGCACCCCACATCTAACATATTAGATACATGTTTTGGTAGGTGTTCTTCAAACATGTCATAGATAATATTTAGGTCTTTGTAGAGATCTTCTCCGTCAAATTTTTTAACTTTTTGTCTGTTGCCTCTACAGGAATGTCTCTGAATGCACAAAAGTTTTTGAAATTTATCATCTATAATAAATTTTTTATTCAAAGTCAATCGTCCCTTTCTACAAGATTGACTGAGTACCGACTTCCAAAAAGTATCTAGGTCGCCCACCCATATCAATTTTTTGAGTGTGTTGATCAATACCAAAATGCTTCATGAGTGTTGCTGTAACGTTTTGTGGGTTAAGTGGGTCTGTCTTTGGCTCTTCCGCTTTAGAGGTGGACTGACCGATAACCCTTCCCATACTAAAATCGCCGCCAGCAAACATTAATGGTGATAAACGAGGCCAGTGATCCCGTCCAGCATTTTTGTTAATCTTGTAAGTACGACCAAACTCTCCGGTCACAACAAGTAGGACATTTTTATTCATACCCTTATTGTGTATGTCGCTTATGAACGCTCTTAAAGCCCTGTCAATTGGGGGTACTCTACCCTTCAAGGCTTGAGATATATTTCCGTGCATGTCCCATCCACCATACTGCACTGTCACAAACTTAGTGCCATTTTCCACTAGCCTACGAGCAAGCAGCATTTGTTGGCCGACACCAGTGCCATATGTGGCTATTGTTTTTGGGTCTTCTTTTTTAACATCAAAAGCATTGGC